>Ga0315280_10003746_pt1 | contig 23048 bp, 22 predicted proteins | sample YL17G06_40_MG_FD_203697 | JGI IMG/M metagenome (GOLD analysis project Ga0315280, IMG submission 203697) | Sediment microbial communities from Yellowstone Lake, YNP, Wyoming, USA - YL17G06_40 | ecosystem: Environmental > Aquatic > Freshwater > Lake > Sediment | place: USA: Wyoming | collected... | reverse complement strand
GGAGCTTCAGAATTTTCTTAACGGGGCGTTTCACCTGTTCCGGAGCCATTAATCGCCCTCCCCACCGCCTAGAAGGCTTGTTCTACGGGTTCTGGATGTTAATTTTGCTAAGACCCACTGCGTGAACGTGGTGGGGCCGAAGGGATTCTCATGGTTCTGGGGGGAACCATTTTGAACCCTCGACTTCCGCCATATCGTCATGTCTACGGGTTTCTTCGCTCCTGAAGTTCGTCATCCCATCAGGTCCGCAAACCCGTTAAGGTTTGGTCTTCTGGAGCCCTTGGCGGGATCATGCCCTGTCGTCATCCCTGGCTAGAGACCGCCACTCAATGCGAATCATTGTGTCTACGGCCCCACATTGGAAACCGACAGGGTGGCCCCAGCCACTCAGGAAGGGCGAGTTGCTATATGGATTTTGGCTAGCTTGCAAGAATCGCCCGTCAACTAGTAATATCACACACAGAGAACAGTAGTGGAAGAGACATGATCAGGATCGGGCTGATAGGGAAGACCAACGCCGGAAAGACGACCTTCTTCAACGCCGCCACGTTGCTCAGCGCTCCGGTCTCCACATACCCCTTCACAACCAAGAAACCAAACCTAGGGCAAGCGTATGTGAAGACGATCTGCGTTTGCAAAGAACTTGGTGTGACGGATAGTCCGCGAAATTCATCCTGCATGGACGGGGCCCGCTTCATTCCGATACAACTTATCGACTTGCCCGGATTGATCAAAGGCTCGTGGATGGGCAAAGGCCTCGGTTCACAGTTTCTGAGTGTGGCCTCGCAGGCTGACGCGCTTATTCACATTTCTGACGCATCGGGCAGTCTAGATGAGGATGGGAAACTGACCAAGCCTGGGATGGGAAATCCCGTCTCCGACGTCTATGACATTGAAGAGGAGCTTGTGAGGTGGTTCTCAAAGTCGATTGAGAAGGCGCTCAAGAAATTCAAGAAACACCCAAAGAAAGGCTCGTCACTTGAAGGGTTCCTCACCCAAGACTTGGCGGGAATGAAGATTACTGCAGAGCATGTTCGAAAGGCATTGGAGGTGAATGCGCTGATTGAGAAGGATCCGGGTCAATGGAAGCGCGAGGACCTCTGGAACTTCGCGAAGAGTGTGAGGGAAATCTCAAAACCCACAATAATCGTAGCAAACAAGATGGATCTCGCCCCCGCAGAGAAGAATTACGAAAAACTCGCCAAAGAATTCGGGCAAGCTTTCGTAATCCCAGCCGCCAGCGACGCCGAGTTAGCCCTTCGGCGCGCAGAACAGAAAGGTTACGTCGAATACGTCCCGGGCGAAGAAGCGTTTCGTGTCAAAGACAGAACTAAGCTCACGGCTGACCAGAAGGAAGCGCTGACCTATGTTCAGCAGCGTGTCTTCTCACGTTGGATCCAAACCGGCGTACAGTTTGCCCTCAACACATGCGTATTCAAACTCATGAACATGAACGCAATCTACCCCGTTGAAGACATCGACAAACTCTCAGACAAGAAAGGGAACGTGTTGCCCGACGTCTTTCTAGCTCCATACGATGCATCCGTTTCTGATCTCGCTTCACAGATACACTCGGAACTAGCGAAGACGATGATTTATGCGATCGATGCGCGGACGAAGATTCGATTGCCGGCAGACTACAGACTGAAGGATCGGGACGTAATCAAGATCGTGGCCGCGACAAGGGGCTAAGATTCAACCTAGGTTCCTAACACTTTCAGCAAGTCCGCCTTCGTGATGATTCCCAACACGCGACCCCGCCTCGTAACCAACACGGCCGGCGCGTACTGCAACAGTGCGGAAACCATCGACACGGGTGTCTCCTCTCCAATTGTAGGGAAAGCCTCATCCATAACATTCTCCACCGGCTGCTTTGAAACCTCTTCAGGATTCCGGGAGGAGACCAGCATCTCAACAATCACTTTCTCTGTTAAGCTTCCCACAACTTGACTCCCATTGAAAACGGGAAGCTGAGAAAATCCTGCCTCGCGCATAACGCGAACTCCCCTTGAAACGGGGTCATGCGCTTGGACCCCAACGATCTTCCCATGACTAATGTCCTTGGCCTTTACCTCACTCCGTCTTTCCAATCCCTCAAGGATGTCGAAGATTGTCTTCGTCTTCAAATATGAGGGACTAATTCGACCACTCTCTATCTTGGCAATCATGGACTGGCTGACGCCCGCGAGTTTAGCGAGTTGCTTCTGACTTAAGACAAGTAGTCTGCGTCGGCGCCCAATCTCTTCCAATCTTGGCAACATGATGTGCTAACCTGTTTCCGAAGGTTATTCTTATGGGAATACTTTCTTGTCCCAAACTTATATTATAGGAATATGGGACTAGCGGCAATAATTCCGAGTGAATCACACCATGAGCACGCATAGCACGGGCAAGAGACCGTCGGTAGAAGCCAAGCCAGCACTGAATCACATACCAAGATCATTCCTTTTCACATCAGAGAGTGTGACGGAAGGTCACCCAGACAAAGTAGCAGACCAGATCTCGGATGCTATCTTGGATAACATCATCGCAAATGACCCTACAGCCCATGTCGACATTGAGACTCTAATAATGAAGGGCACTGTCATAGTCACAGGACAGGTCACCACATCAACCTACGTGAGCATCCCCACGATCGTCAGAAACGTCCTCCGGGATATTGGATTCAACAACGCAAAGGTGGGTCTCGATTGGGAAGCCTGTGGAGTTCTAGTCTCCATCGAGGAGCAGTCCCCAGACATAGCGATGGGCATTGAAAAGGAGGACATGGGCGCGGGCGATCAGGGCATGATGTTCGGCCATGCCACAAACGAAACCCCAGAACTAATGCCACTCCCGATCATCCTAGCGCACAAACTTGTCAAGAAGCTGGCGGAGGTCCGGAAGCAAGGCATTCTAACCTATCTCCGTCCGGACGGTAAATCCCAAGTCACCGTTGAGTATGAGAAGGACAAGCCAAAGCGTGTCGACGCCGTGGTTATCGCGGCTCAACATGACGAGGATATTTCTCGAGAACGGTTGAAGCGTGACATAATCGAGAGGGTCATTAAAGCGGTCATTCCACAGAATATGCTTGATGAAAAGACGAAGTTCTTCGTGAATGAAACTGGAAGGTTCAGCATAGGGGGGACCTTGGCTGACAGTGGACTGACCGGGAGGAAGATTATCGTGGATACGTATGGTGGAATCGGGAGCCACGGTGGCGGGTGCTACTCCGGTAAGGATCCAACGAAGGTGGACAGGTCGGGAAGCTATATGGCCCGGTACATCGCAAAGAACATAGTCGCCGCCGGAATCGCTGACAAATGCGACGTGCAAATCGCATACGCGATAGGCGTTTCCAACCCTGTATCGGTCATGGTGGACACCTATGGAACCGGCAAGGTTCCCGACGAGAAGATCACTGAGGCAGTCAAGCGTGTCTTCGACATGAGACCTAGGGCGATTATTGAGCATCTCCGATTACGGAGGCCGATCTACCGGAAGACCGCCGTCTACGGCCATTTCGGGCGAGATGATCCAGACTTCACCTGGGAAAAAACTGACAAAGTGGACGATTTGAAACGCGCTCTAGACTCCATCGCCCAGTCTTAGACAACTCCGTAACATCACCGCGCAAGATCCTTTGCTCTACGCAACCACTAGGTTGAATTAGGGCTATCTTTCTGTTGCCCGTTTCAGCATTAGCTCTTGGTGAGAGTAAGATGTCCATGTTGGAGTCCCTTCGGACAACTGCGAAGGTCCTGGGAAAAGGACTTGCAGCTGTCTTGGCAGTATTCTCCATCATCAGTTACCTTGTCTCTCTAGCGCTAGGTCCCATACTGTTCTTCTCTACACCAGACGGTTTGGGTGTTGCGACACGGACAATTCACCAGATTCCAGTCCTCTTCTTCATGGCGTTCGATGTTCCGATCCCCGCTGCGGTGAGCGTGGGAACTATGTTTCTTGGAGTCTGGGTCTTATTCGTGGTTTGCGTGGTCATCGCTTGGCTCAGCAGAGGCGGTTTCCTCAACTCGATCAACGGCGTTCTAACCAAGTCCATCTCGTTCTCCAAGACCAACTTCCTCTTCGTCATGCCACTCGCATCCTGTGCCCTTTTCTTCGCTACAATTGTAATAACGCAGTTCCAAGCGACTCAAGGAGTTCAAACGGGAAGCCTCACGTTTCCCCCGCAAACAAGCGCATACGTCATACTGCTCGAACTAGCCTTCGCACCGCTTCGTGAAGAATTCGCTTTCCGAATCACGTCAATCGGGATCCCGGTTGGGCTCTTTTTGTTGGTTCTATATCGAAACGACCCAAAGGTTTCCGGAGTCAAGAACAGTTTGAAACTCGTTCTGTTGGCGATGTTTAGTCCAGAATACGCCAAGGCGAAGCTTGGATATCGGAGCGTGGCAGGAAACGGTTTGTTCAGAGGAATTAGCCTGCTCGAATGGATCCTTATTCTCATAACGTCGATGGTATTTGGTGCTGCTCATTTCCTGCTGGGTGGTGGTTGGGAAATTGGGAAGGTCACAACGGCTTTCATGGCAGGGTTCGTTTTCGGAATAATGTTCGTGGCATACGGCGCCTACGCAGCGGTCTTGATGCACTGGTTCTTCAACTATTACTTTACGGTTCTTGACATGGCAAACTCAGCATATGGAGGAGCCTTCTCCGCACTCTCCAACCTAGCTGTACTGGCCAATTACGGCGCAGGCCAAGTTGTCTTGGTAGTGTTTCTCCTTATTTCCGCTGTCAGGCTGGGGAACTACTTGACTGCTAGAGTTGCCGGTACCAGTACCGTGTCACAATGAAAGGTTCGACAATCTTATACGGTTAGTCGACTTTCAATGATCCGGTGCAGGGGCTTGCATCACCGCCAAGTCGAAACCTAAGTCACCCTACTTCTCAAAATGAACCTCCGCCACTCAGAGGAACACAATCGATGAGCGAGAGTAAAGCTGAAACTTTCAAGAAATTCACCCCGCGCATAACCGAGAAACGCTGGGACCACAGACTACAACAAAAAATCTTCGACTCTTGGCAGAACGAAGCGATATTTGATTTCAAGTTCCGAAAAGGAACCAGGCCCTTCGTTATAGACACACCGCCTCCGTACACATCGGGCGCTTGGCATATCGGAGCGGTTGCACAGTACTCACAAATCGACATGATCGCCCGATCAGCCCGTATGTTAGGGGAGAGAGTCCTATTCCCGATTGGCTTCGACCGCAACGGGCTCCCCGTAGAAATCCATGCCGAGAAAGTGTACAAGATCAAAATGCGCGACACTCCTAGGGAGAAATTCATCGACCTCTGCAGGACGGCGCTTGGGGATAACGAGAGCAAGATGCTCGCCATAATGAAAGGAATCGGGCTGAGCGGTGACTATGGGTCCATTTATCGAACGGATGATGAAGAATATCGAAAGATCACACAAAGCACCTTCATCGAAATATGGAATAAGGGACTGATTTACGAATCCACGCGTCCTAACAACTACTGCCACGATTGCGGGACGACGATAGCGGACGCCGAAGTTGAATACCTCGAACTACCCACGCGCCTAGTGTTCGTTAAGTTCAAAGTTAAGGAAAGCGGCGAATCCCTAGTCATCGCAACAACTCGTCCTGAACTGATTTGCTCTTGTCAGCTCGTGATAGTGAACCCAGGTGACGAAAGGTACAGCGGGCTTCACGGCAAGCGTGTCATACTGCCGATCTATGGTCGAGAAGTGGAAATTCGCCCTCACGCCAGCGCGAAGCCTGAGTTTGGGACGGGAGTGGTAATGGTATGTAGTTACGGAGATTACAACGACGTACTTTTGTTCAGGGAACTTGGCCTCGGCGAAATCCTTGCGATTGCTCCCGACGGGCGCCTCTTGGAGGCTGCGGGTCCATATCAGGGGCTTACAATAGCCGAAGCAAGAGCGCGAATAGTGAAGGATCTAGAAACTCAAGGCCTGCTTGTAAGGGCAGAAAGCATCCGCCATCGCACACCAATCTGCCAGCGAAGTCAGACTCCGATAGAAATCATTCCGATGAAAGAATACTATCTCAGACAAGTGGAATTCTTACCCAAACTCAAGATGCTCGCCAAGAAGATCACTTTCCACCCAGAAGCCCACAGGCAGATTCTACTCGATTGGATGAACTCGATCACTCTCGATTGGCCCATCTCCCGACGCAGAGTGTACGCAACAGAAATCCCAGTATGGTACTGCAAGAAATGCGGAAAACCATTCGTCCCGCCACCCGGGAAGTATTATCGGCCTTGGAGAGATCCACCCCCGACGAGCATGTGCGACAAGTGTGGAGGCACCGAATTCGAAGGAGACACAAGAACTTTCGATACGTGGATGGATTCGAGCGTCTCGGCGTTAGTCGTAACCCAGTGCAAGCGTGATTCGAAGTTCTTCAAGAGCAGCTACCCCGTAACCATAAGACCGCAAGGCAAGGATATCGTCAGAACCTGGCTCTACTACTCTATTCTGCGATGCTACCAGCTGACTGGCCGCGCTCCCTTCACCCACGCTTGGATAGGCGGAATGGGTATGGATGAAAAAGGTCAGGCGATGCATAGACATCTTGGAAATGTTGTTCCCCCTGAACCCATATTGGAGAGATTTGGTGCAGACGCCTTTAGATTCTGGAACGCTTCCGAAGCCACCCACGGATCAGATTTTCGGTGCTCGGAGGTTCGAGTTGCTGGAGCACACAAATTCCTAACCAAACTCTGGAACGTATCGCGCTTCATCTCCTCATTCCCACACGTGAAAAGCGCCCAGCTGCAGCCAAGCGACAAATGGATACTCTCCGAGCTTTCTCTCCTGATTGAAACCTGCACGAAGGGCTATCGTGACTTCAACTTCTTCGTTCCCGCTGGTGCGATCCGAGATTTCCTGTGGGAAATGTTCGCCTCCCACTATTTGGAGATGGTTAAACCTCGAGCCTTCGGTCAAGGATTCTCGAAGGCCCAACAACGAGCAGCATGGTACACGCTTCACATCGTCATGAAGAACCTCCTCTTACTCCTCGCTCCCATAACGCCATTCATTGTGGACAAGGTGTGGACGGAACTGTATTCCAGGAAGAGCGTGCATGTGGAGCAGTTCCCGAAACCATCTTGGCCCAGGCAGTACAGGCGTTACACTGAGAAGATGTTGGTCTTCAATCGCGAAGTCTGGAAGATGAAGAAAGAGAAGGGACTTGCCCTACGCGATCCGTTGGAGATGCAGGTTCCGAAAACCCTTACTTCATTCCGTGCCGACCTTATCAGAATGCATTCGCTCATCGCAAAGACATAGCATAATTGTAACAGTTTAATACCACAAACGTGATTCTAGCGGTGCGATTTCAATGAAGATAATCGAACTAAGGCCTGGAATGAGACGCGTCGACGTAACCGCCGCCAAGGTTCTTGAAATCTCACAACCCAGAGAGGTCACTACCCGCGCTGGAGAAGAATCGCGTGTCGCGGAAGCTATGGTCAGTGATGATTCTGGTACAGTCAAGTTGACATTGTGGAACGAGCAGATAGATCAAGTGAAAGTCAACAGCAGTGTGAGCATAGAGAACGGTTATGTGACAAGTTTTCGTGGCGAAACCCAGCTGAATGTTGGTCGCTACGGAAAGCTCACCGTGCAATAGCAGGGATCTATTGACCCGCTTCGTTGCGCCTAGTGCCCCGACTTGAGCGCGGACGATCGGTTCGAGGAGATTAAACGACTTCTTGACTCAACGATAGACGAATTTCAAACCCTATTCCAGTCCGCCGGCGACTTCGAAGAATCGAGAGTCGGCAATGGCTGGAACCCCGAAAAGGTTCTCCCCGACATATACTTCCTGGAGCCAAAACCTGTTAATGAGTTAGCGAGAATTGCGCAATCTCGGAAGCGTTCCCTCTTCCGCAACCACATGATCTCATTTCTGAAACCCCAAGAACATGAAGTCAAGGAAGCGAACGAACCTCGGCTGAGACTCGTCCCGTTCTGGAAGATAAAGGGCTTTCATGAATGCTTCTACTTCCGAGGAAACTCGTACAAGATCGACCTTCCCGAAGACGTTGTAGCAGTTGAAGTGGAAGGAAAGATACGCGATCTGGTAGGGCAAGAATCAACTGATACTCAGAAACTCACGAACTTGACCAGGCGCCTATTGGGAAGACGTGAATGGCCGAGTCCCAAATCCTTTCTCTTAGGCGGAGCGACGGAACTGGCTTACATGTACGAGGAAGGCTCCATCTTCCTGAACGCGGATGGGCGAGAAGATCTTGAGGCAGAAGCCTTCTTCGAAGGTAAGGTTCCGCTTCAAAAAGCAAACAAGGATGAACTGGCAACCCGTTTCGGAGGCGTAGAGGTAACCCGCAGTTCAGTAACCAAAGAAGAACTGGTCAGAAGACTCCATACGATGATAGTGAAACCCCCCGCGGCATTCTCGAAGATTCTTAATAACCGGTTTCAAGTCACCGAACTAACTCAGTACCTGATGCCTGTCTACTATTTTGTGTTCGAATGGAAGGGTGACCGGAAGGAGCTGGCGGTACATGGATATTCTGGCGCGTTCTTTTAGCAGGTCCTAATCTGTGGCTACCTTCTGAATCGCATGATCGTCTTTCTGAGCCGGAAATACACCTTTCTTCCGTAGCGGGAAACCGTCCACCGGGCGAACAGAATAATGGCGATCAGGATCGCCAAAGAAGCTAGAAATAGGTAGGGTTGGGCAGTCACCTCATAGGTCGCAACACCCTCGTTTCCAAAGGCATCGGAAGCTTCGACGCGTAAGCTCCAGGTGCCAAATCGCGAAAGGTCCCAAAAGTCACTTGAATACGATGCCCGCCATGCATCCATGCCTGCGTCATAGACGGCCTTTAGGTCGGATGAAGATGACGCCGTCGAGACGAGGACCCTAACCGTCCCATTGGTGAAACGCGTCCCGTCCGGGTAGTTCACCTTTGAGAGAATGCTGACTTGGCCGAAGGGAATCTGGATCTGTGTTCCATTCAACTCGCTAGTTATGACCAAGCTAGCCTGCCTCACCTCAAAATAGCTCGAATAATTCTCAGACGCAGGTCCCTTGTTTCCAAAACCATCATCAAATGATGTGCTGGTCAATTCGAATCTGTACTTTGCACTTAATGTTGCGTTGGGAAGGATTCGACTATCTGCACACCAGATACCGTTGGGCACATCGACCAAGGATAGGGTTGCAAACGAGACGATTGATTGATTGAGAAGAAGCGCTACCGGTTGAATGTCAGTCTTCGACTTGAGAACAGGGCTTCCGTCAGGGTACTTTACGGCAAAAGTGAGTTTTGCGTCCTCAGTTCTCTGATAAGATGGTTTTGGCTGAGTAGTTATGTCTAATGAAAGGGTTGCTTGAGTTACGGTAAATTTGGTTAGGGACACGTAGTCTTGTTGTGCGTCATCATAGGTGCCGGTTCCGTCGATGAAGATTGTGTAGGCGTCGGTAATTCCATCTTCAGGAATTCGCCACGTATGATTGAAATCGCCAATAGGTGTTGAAACCAACGTGGTTTCATGCACAAAATTGCCTGCGGGGTTTCTAATCGTCAGCTTGAGGCTTACGCCCGGGAACAGTCCTCCACCGAAAACCTTCACTGACTGCGTGCGCTGATAGAGGGGCCTGATCGTTCCCCAGATCCCATAATGCGCCTTGGCTTGTGAGCTATCAGATGAGGGTGATGTCGAGACGCTCACGAGATATGTGCCAAGGGCTGTTCCGGCAGTGATGGGTAGAGCTGTATTTGGTGCAACCAAGCCGCCCGCGACCGGCGTGAAGCTTACTCCAGTAAAGTGTGTGCTGTTATCACCCGGTCCCCGTTCCCAAACATAGTATGGCTGATTTAGCAAGTAACCCGTTCCAACCAAAGTGACCTGTTTATCTCTGGGAGTGTAAAGCGGCTGATCAGTTCGCAAAGTTGCGGCCGCGCTGACAGGGGATGGGTCTACCACGAAGACTAGAATGATCAAGGCGAGTATTAGCACGCAACTATTTGTTCGCTTCACTTGATTCCGACCTCCATCACTGTGGCATCAGTATTGGCGCCGGGAGAGGGATTCGAACCCCCGAGGCCCGCAAGGGCCACGGGCTGACTTTGAATCTTTCACTCAAGGCCCGCGCCTCTGGATCGAGTTATTCTATCGCTAATCCGCTCGGCCATCCCGGCTAGTTATCCCTGAAGCCGATTCCTATTTAAGCTCCGAGATGACGTGCCACAGGTGAAAGGTCGAAGAGGACTCTCGTGCTTGACTAAACCCGGTTACGAACTATTACCTCATATGACCGATGCCTACGTGCAAGCAACCGGAGCAACCTTTGAGCAGGCACTTGAATCAGCAGGATTAGCTCTCTTCGACATTATGTGCGACACAAATTCGATTTCGCCAACATTGACTGATGATATTGAAATAAGTGGAGCCGACGAGGTGACACTTCTCTACGATTGGCTCGAGGAACTTCTCCTCAAGTTCGAACTAGATGGCAAAGTATATTCGAGGTTCAAAGTCAACCCGCTCAAGAAATTCAAAGATGGGCTTCGAGGTTCAGCAAAGCTGTCAGGGGAGCCATACGATAGACGAAAGCATGGCTCCAAGGTCGAGGTCAAGGCAGTGACATTTCATAGGATGGAAGTCGTCCAAGGAAAGTCTTCGACTACAGTCAGGTTCATACTTGACCTTTAGATGTCCGCTCAGCTGCCGCGCATGGCCTCTCTGAATCTCGGTATCAACGTCAACTCCGACGGATCAAGGCCTCTTAGGATAGCCAAGTAGACTGAGACATAATCGCCAAATGTGATGGCGGTAATCAATTGACTCAATCTGTCTCGACCGATGCCTTCGAATGGTAGCACCGCAGGGAATCCCAGTTCTCGCAAGAGCGTGAGCAGTCGCTCACGAGTGCGTCCTTGGCCTTCGACTTCATCATGACCCTGCAAGAGAATAGGTTGCGCGTGAACAAGGTGGTTTAGCGCGCGCAACCCTTCTATATCATCGTGGTATGCTTCCGGTAGGGTGTAATAGAACGCTGGCATCTTGCTGTTTTCGTTTAGCTCGTTTTTGAACCTTCGAAGCACACTCGTGCTCTCCTCTCCACCAATCAACAATGGAATCTTGTCTTCAAGGGCTTGCGCCATCTGTTTCGCATAGTTGGCTTCGACTGGAATCGTCGGTTTCACCCTGTCTATCTGAACCGCGAGCGACCGTCTTGCCTCGGCTAGTAACCCGGACGAGTCGCTAACGAGCCCCGCTCTCTCAAGGACAAATACGGCGGCGCCTAGAAGTTCTGGGAGAGCAACTCTGGGAAGGAGTCCAGCAGTGATTTTCAAATGAGGCATGGCTTCGCTACGTGATTGTGATATGATCTGACCACCGGATCCGATGGTTGCGATCTGGGCGCCGCTCCGCTTGGCCTGAGTCAATAAATGAAGGGTTTCCTGAGTCTCCCCGGAGTAGCTTATCGCGATGAACAGGGTTTTCTTTCCAACCGACCGGGGGATTTTGAGTGTCCTGCAAACCGAGACGGGAACCTCTATGTTTTCTCGGCTGTAGTCAACCAGAATGTCGCCGACAATTCCTGAACCTCCAACGCCTCCAAAGACAACATTCATCGGCCTCACGAGGTCCTTGCCGCATGTAGTGTGCGAATCTGATGGCGGGATTAGGCGCTCTGATGATCTTTCCGTTAAGGCGAGCATCCCGGAACGGTCAACCTTCTCTATCGCAATTGCGTCATCCAGAATCATAGCTATCCACATGATAGAATGCGGTTTAGCTCAATAAGATTCATCTTCGCCAGCTTACCTTCAGCGAGGTCCCTTGAGCCCAAACTCCTCACAGCGGGCTCAGAGCTCCGAATCCGGTCTTACAGCAACCCTAACGATCGCGGTCTCTCCACCTAGCGAGTCTAGCGGATTAGAGCGATGATGACGAGCCCTGAAAGAATACAGGCGAACCATGCAATCAAAAACTGGACGAACTGATTATGCAGGTCAATTTTGTCCGGTCTTTCAGACGTCAAGGACTAATCAAATCCTCAAAGAAGTAATCGAGACAGAAAGAATACTCGTTACTCGAACCATTCAGGTGGCGTGACAAGACGAAATTGGAGACGGGCGAATTTGGACCGTGTGCGCCTAATGGTGCGGATAGGCGGATTCGAGCCGTCAATTCGGTGTCGTAGGTGAGTGGGAAGCGTTCAAGCGGAACTTGAATTCATTGACCATTCACGCCTAGCACTTGGGGAAATCAATCAGGTTCATCTTTGTCGAGGCGTCTTCCAATCCTTCCGAGCAGGAGAGCATTGGAAACTGGTGGACAGAAAGCCTACAAGCTGTCCGTAGCTATTCCGGCCTCGCTTGTCTCGGACACGCCACACCTAAGGGAAAAGACCGGGAAGCTTGGATTGATTGGCCGAGCATGCTCGATTTTCGCCGTCAGCGAGGTATTGTTGTTTGCTGATGATCCCGCACGCGATCAGAGAGAAGAGCTTCGATTCTGCTCTGAAATCCTGAGCTTTCTTGAGACGCCGCAGTATCTGAGAAAAAGGATGTTCGGGCTATCGCCTTCTCTAAGATTCACCGGAATCCTGCCGCCGTTGCAGACGCCTCCCCACGATGTATCTCCTTCACTTCGAGAAAGTAAGGTCGGAGACATCAGAGAAGGAATAGTGACAGCTAGCCAGAAGGACACCCTGATTCTGGATGTGGGTCTGGAAAATACGATTCAGTGTAGGGGTAGAGCGAAGGTTGGAAGCAGACAGACAGTTCGACTCACCAGTGTTGAGGGGAAATTAGCCGGGGAAATCATAGACCCGTCTAACGTAGGAACATACTGGGGATTCAGCGTCAAAATCGAGGATGTCAGTGTCGGGAGGCTGGCGATGAGTGATCAGTTTGACCTAACCATAGGTACTTCAAGGTATGGAAAGCCCGTTGAGTCTATGTGGTCACGTTTGATTGAATCAGTCAAGACGACGCGCTCGATCTTGATTGTTTTCGGTTCTCCGAAGAGGGGTCTACAGGAGATACTCAAGCAGGAAGGCAAGACTCCTGAGGAGGCTTTCGACTACTTCATCAACACAGTGCCTAACCAAAACGTTTCTACTGTTCGCACAGAAGAAGCCATACTCATCTCACTAGGCATACTCAATCTCACTTTGGTTGCAGCTCGATAAGCAGTGGCATCTCGAGCCACACGGTCGCGCGGACGCATCGCAATAAGCATATATTCGGGCTGTCGGGTTAGTCAGCGGAAATTCGGACTAGAAAGGAGATATTCGATCGGTCCTTCTCGATGCGACATTATTGTAACTCGATAAGATTGGTGGTTTGATATGGCGAGGACAGTTGACGTATATGATATAGAGGGTAAGTCGGTTGGGAAAGTGGAACTTCCCCATATTTTCGAGACTCCCCTTCGCGTTGATTTGATTCGTCGCGCAGTCGTTGCGCTCCAGAGTCATACCTTCCAGCCTCAGGGACGAGATCCGATGGCTGGAAAGCGGACAACCGCACAATCTCTCGGCGTAGGTCACGGCATGTCACGTATCCCTAGGGTGAAAGGCGAGAGGTATCCGAAGGGTAACCTGGCTGCTTTCGCACCGACCACTGTGAAAGGAAGACTGACCTTTCCGCCAGTTTCAGAGAGGAAGGTGAGCAAGAAGATCAACAGGAAGGAACTCAAACTCGCCACGCTTTCGGCCTTGGCTGCAACGTCATCCAAGGAGCTAATCAAGGGTAGGGGGCACACAATAACTGGCGATCGCAACTATCCACTGATAGTATCTGACGAACTTGAAGGACTGAGCAGGAATTCCGAGGCTGAGAAGATTTTGAAAAACCTTGAAGTCTGGGAGGATGTCGAGCGCGCGTCGAATAGGAAAATTCGAGCTGGGAAAGGAAGCGTTCGAGGGAGACCCTTCAAGCATCCCGTTAGTGCACTGGTTATAGTGAAGAAGAGAGGGATGGTCGATAGGGCGTTCAGGAATTTTCCGGGCGTTAAGGTCGTGGATGTTAAGAGCCTCAGCGTAAACGATCTAGCCCCAGGAACGCACCCCGGTCGCTTAACAATCTGGTCCGAATCAGCTCTGAAGGGCCTCGAAGAACGTTTCGGAAGTAGCTCACCATGACCAAGCTGGCAACAAATGAAATCCTCAAGTACCCGCTTCTCTCAGAAGATGCAGTCACGCTACTCGAAGCGGAAAACAAAATCACCTTCATAGTCGACCTCAGATCCGACAAACACGACGTCAAGCGAGCAGTTCAGGAGCTTTACGAAGTGAGAGTAGCTGAAGTCAACACACTGATTACGCCGGAAGGTGACAAGAAAGCCTTCGTCAAACTCACACAGGACTTCAAAGCAGCGGACTTAGCCGTTCGACTTGGTATCCTATAGAATGTAGTCGTTGCTGAAAGCGGCAAGATTAATTAGCGCTAGTCTAGACCAAACGGTTGTGTGTTGATCTTTGCCTCGCCAGTTCTCATACAGAGGGCATACGATCGAGGAACTACAGGGAATGTCTATGGACGAATTCATCAGAATCCTCCCTTCGAGGCAGAGGAGATCACTGACTCGGGGTCTTACCGCCGATCAGAGGATCTTGATGGAGCTCATCCGTAATTATCGTCGCAGCAAAGCGAAGGAAGTCAAGCCGATCAAGACCCACTGCAGGGACATGATAATCATCCCAGAAATGGTAGGGTTGAACCTGCTTGTTCACAGTGGGAAGGAATTCACTTCGGTCGAAATCAAACCCGAAATGATAGGACACTACCTCGGCGAATTCATAATCACAAACAAGAAAGTCGTACACGGAACACCAGGCATCGGAGCATCACGCAGCTCAATGTACGTGCCCCTCAAGTAGCAGGAGTCCTATTGGCATCACCACACTTTCACTCAGCTCTCTAAATTATCTAACTGCCTCAATACTACTCTAACGGCTTTGAACTCCGAATCCGAAGAGAATCAGCTCCAAACTTCTCTACCGTCAAGCCATTCTACGCGCGAGTTCCACCTTTGGGACTTACCTCAAAACCGGGTTTTCGCGAGATTAGACGACGATTATCGAAGAGGACTCATCATCCCTTTACTTGAGAGATTTGGAGCGGTCAGGCTGTCGAAGCTGTTCAATATGCATCCGAAGACGATACGCGGATGGGTCCTCGAAGATGCTAAGCGTTTGAGCAAAACACGAACTTGCTATATCAGATTAGATGTTCTGCGACCGCTTCCTCATCACCCTTCTGTAGCGGCAGCTTCGTTATCCTAGTCAGGGCTCAGAGTTCCTTAATTTTGGTTACGGCAGCCAGAATTTCTGACCCCGATAAATCATTTTTTGACCCCGAAAATTCCTTCAAGAACTCCCACAACACATGGCGAATTAGGTTTCGAACAGACATGCCTTTCTGATGTGCTGCAATGGTGAGGGCGCCGTAGAATGCGGCGGTAAACTGACTGATACATGAATTGTTAGTCAGGCAAGGTTCCGCTGAAGTAGGAACTGATAACCTACTGGACGCGTCTTCTCGCTACGAGGAAGAATGGCGCCGCGACTAGAAGCCCTATTAAGAGTCCCAGAAGCGCAAGTTCAAAGGTCGGTGCCGTAGGATTGGGCGAAGTAGCTAAATTAGCAAGAGTGTGCGTCTCTTCCGTCCCAGCAACAAGGGGACTTATCTTTGTCTGAGGAGCAGCAGTAGTACCAGTGTTGGAAGTGAAGACCACCCCTAACCCTAGAACGATCCCCAATATTGCCGCTAACCAGATTCCACGCATCATCTAATTCAGTCCTCTATGGGTTCGTGAGCTTGGTAAGTCTACATTTTCGAACAGAGCTATTTCCCTCAAACGACTCGTTCTCGCCACATTCTAGCACACTCATACCACGAGATTGCGGCTCCAACAACACCGAAAATCGCTCCGGAAGGTTCAACACTCCCTGACCGGATCCATGTCCCAACAGCATAGACGGCAAGAGCTGTAGTTAGGAAGATTGCGTAGAAGAGATAGCGCGGCAGGATCAGATGTCCAACTCTTAGGAACATTTTGAGTGTGCCAACATGAACCTGGTCTTTCACGTAGTATTGACCAATAGCATCCTTCTCAGTGACACCGAGTTCACGAAGTTTGTCCAAGTGATACAGGGCTGTGCTCGGACTTGACATTGACAGGGCTCTCTGAGTTTCGCGAACACCAACAGGTCTCGCGCTTTTCAGAAGAAACCAGTACACTCTGAGGGTCGTGCCGTGAATTTCTGTTTCCTTTGCCTCGCCTGTCTCATTCGACTCCATCGTTCTTCACTGCCAAGATTTCCTTGTAGACTCAATAGAACTTGTCGGAACTCTTAACGCAGGTTGGACCTAAACAACGTTCTTAGAATCGTCATGTGTTTTAAACTCGTAGGCTGTTTTTGTTGTTTGGTTTGTATGGGTTCTAGGCAGGTTCTGGTTGATTCTTCCTCTGCTGTGTCGGCGGCTGTGGCTGCGGGGGTTGTGAGTGCGGGGCAGGTGGATCAGTTTGTTGGCCGGTTCAGGTCGGGTTGGGTTCGGGGTTATGTTGGGGGCGTGGAACAAGCTCCCCCTATTGCAGGTTGTAATCCTGATAGCACCACGGACAGTGAGGGGCAAGGGCTCCGCGTGCAGTGTGGCGTGGTCCTCCGCATCTCGGACATCTCCGATCCACATCATACTCGCACCAACGCAACTCATTGAGGGCTTTGAGGCTGAGGCCAAGCTTGCATTCATCGGACTCGGATTGATTCGGCGAACTCATAGGGGGTCCTCCCGAACTCCACATTGCAGGATTCGCAGTAGTACAGGTATCGGTGTTCGAAGTCGATTCCACGCCAGATCTGCTCATGGCTGGCCAACGATAAGGATGACTTGCACAGGGACAATTCATCTTGCTTCACGGATCTTGCCGTGCAACATGCAAGCTGATAACGTGAGGCTTGACTGATTTTCACCGGGTCAGTGTGAAACGAAAGTAGACAACTGTCCAAGCCGAGAGACGAATGTAAATGAGCGCAAGTACTAGTTCAATTTCTGTTTCCCGCACCAAGCTATCGAACACACACACGGAAACGACGAAACCACGGCTCAAATGAGGCCAGCATCTTCTTTTTTTCTTTCGATTTGAGTCTGAGGGCATATCATTAAATCCGAATTGCGTCCATCGCATTCGTAGGTTGCTTGCGTTCACGTCACGCGCAAAAGCTGCTGTTGTTGCATTGTTCATCCTAGGTCTAATCCTAAGTATGTTTCCTCCGCGTGTTAGCGCTCAAGAATGCATCGCAGTTGAAGGATTCAAGTGGCCGCGAACCTATGTTGGGGTTTACATATCCGCGGGAACGAACGACATCCAGAAACAACAAGCTCTCTTCGCCATGTCTATATGGTTCTCGTCACAAATCTGGTTCATTGATAGTTATCAAAGCCAGCATGGGACACCATATCTTCTATACCTTGCTGATCGACCCGCTGACGGCGTCATCACCTTATCCTTCTTCGTCGGTGAGGGTGTGGGTTTTGGCGGCAGAGCAATCTATTCGTATGGCGGTCAGTATCCAAACGTTCAGGTTCAAATCAATCTCTCACCTGATCATTCCCAGAACCCCCGCGATTTGTTCGTCGAGGATGTAATCTTACATGAGTTGGGTCACGCCCTCGGGCTCGGTCACTCCCATAACGACCGAGACGCAATGTTCGCTGAAGTTGACAGTCTTCCCAAGAGCTATGGTCTTCCTTCAACGTTGGATCTAGCCGCTCTGTATCAGCTATCTCAGATGGCCGATCCATCAAGCTTAGGAGGCTCGTTTTGTCTCCCTAGCATGATTGCCTATGGCCTACCTCCTTGGCTTCAGCAAACCAGCCCAAACGGATTCGAGCTCCACATCCCCACTTACCAGATTTCTCCGTCATTCACCGGATCTATCACCATCAATCCGTCTACGGTTACTCCAAGTAGCTCAGCCGCGATTACAGCTCATTTGACGAACACGGGAGACTATCCTCTAAGGATAGTTTCAGCCACAGCACAATCTGACTTTGGCTCAAGTCTGAATCCACATCAACAACTTCCGCTAAGGATTGATCCGGGTGTTGAGGCGGACCTGACCTACTCATTAACAGTCCCGGGCTTTGCGACCATGGGGCAACATCAGGTCACGTTTCTAATCCAAAATGTCGGGTTGACGACGGAGGGGTGGTCTACTAAGGCCATATCTGAATCAGCGTCTATTGAATTCACAGTAAGTCAGTCACAGTCAACGGCAGGTTATTCGACAACGTGTGATGCGCAAGGGAACTGCGGCATAGTAGTGGTTTTGCATACACAGACATTCAACCCATGTGATATCATTAACTGCTCAACCACCGCCTCAACTTCACGTGGCGGTGGGATAAGCTTGTCAATCATAGCTTCGCTGCTGGTATTGATTCTGATTGTGGTAGCCTCTTGGGCCTTGTATAAAGGGGGTAAGATAAGGCGACGGGCACAGGCAGTCGGAGGGAGGGTGACATAACTCTCTATCGTTTCACCCCTCAAGTCGGAAGACATACTCGTACGCTCGAGTTCCTATCAGGAGCGAAAGGCGCAAAGTCGAATCTTACTGATTCACGGTGGAAGAAATTATTGAACTGGGCAGTCAGCAGTGGATTGCTTAATAGAGAGCTAAGTGGGCGCGTGCGCAGGGCTCGCAAGTTAGGCGATCTTGCTGCTCACTTGGCTCAGGGAAAACCGCGCGCCTATCGCGAGCAAATTAGGATACTGCGAAAGCACAATGTCCAGCCGTGGGGAATCCGTATCTGGGTCTCGCGCGGAGATGCTTCCAATTCTCTCTACACCTGCCGAGATCTGCTTCTGCGAATTGCAAGTCAGAGATGGCGAGAAGATTAGCCAGACTTCTTTCTTGCCGGCGGCGTGTCCAGCTTCTTGGCTCATCCCGTTATCGACGCGCCAACGGTGGCATGAACGACGTCCCAAGACCTCGCAGTTAAGGGAACAGTTCTCCCAGCGGGTAACATGTCTTCAATTGCGCCGCTCGCATGTCCCCAGCTGATGCGAGGTTCATGCTCATTCTCTTCCTTCTTCAAAATGAAGAGATGCGTTTCGTCCCCACCCAATACATTGACAACGAGGGAACCTTCGGTTTGAGGTGGCACGTGGTCGATCATGCGCAATGTGGTTGCTGGGGGTTGAAATACAATTCCGAGCTTCCATTCGTATCCAGCTATTTGGGCGGATACTGTGCTCTCATCAAATCCTAATCCTGATTGTTTTGCGGATTCGAGAGATTTCTTCAACGCTTCAAATGCTTTTTCGGCGTCTTCGACTGCGATCGCCTTTATTTGCAGCATTTTGTCCTGCAATGCGCGGATCATCAGCCGTTTAATTTCAGCATTTGGGAGATTCGGGTTCTTCGCTACGACTACGTTCCCCGAATTATTCGGATGACAGACAATCTCCACAACTTGAATGTCTGCTAGAGCCTCTGTTGATTTCAGGACGGCATGGAGTTCTGGTTTGCCAATTCGATTGCTACTGAAGATGTTTAGTCCCCGAATAAAACAGATGACCATTGTTCTCAAGCGAAGACCCCCGAAGAGACCTCATCCTACTGTTTTGTCAAGCTTCCCAGTGTTCAACCCGTCAGCAAGTGGCGCATCGCAAATCCCGAAAAAAGACTTGATGCATTGAGTACCAAGCCCGTCATCTGAACGGCGACCACTATGACGGTACGCGTTAGATTATTAGATCAATCGTACCTAGGGGCTCCCTATGCCCCTTGCCCAGGTTGTTCAAAAGACCTTTCTCTGTCATTATTCGTTGACGAACGCGTTTCCTTGGCTGCTTCCTCGGGAATGTCAGCTTTATCAGCCCCTTTACTGGAGGCGACCGACTTCTCTAATTCAGGTAGCTCCAGGAGCGGTGGGAGGCTTTGTGTCTCGATTAGCTTCTTGTATTCAGGTTCTCCGCTCATGAGAGCTTTCGTGGTAGTCTTTACCGTGGATGCCTCTTCGTAGATCTTCTCGTAAGAGGCCAGTCTCTTCTTCCACGAAACCAGATGCTTCTTGACCTCATCCTTCAACTCATCATACACCGTGATGGTCTCCTGCATTATCGCGTCCAAGGAATTCGAGAACTCAGGCCCCTCAAGATACTCCAAAGTCAGCTTTACGGCCTTAGTTCTCTCTGATTGACCAAGCTTCATCTCGGCAATTCGAACTGTCTGCTCCCTCAAAACTTCGACCAAGTAGAGTACCCCAGCATAATGCACTACCAGTACGCCGCATTCAACAAAAAAGCCCTGGGTGTTCTTCTTCATCGCATTGGTCACCAAGACCGCGAAATCTGCTTTTCTCTTCTCCTTTGCTTCTGCGGTTTGCTTTACGTGCCTGCCGGAGTAATGCTGGACTCGTTTGCATTCGTAGACTATGACGCCGGCTTGCTCGCCGTTTCGCATCACATTATGAATCACATCTCCGCCTTTACCGGTATGGCGGATGACGTCCTCTGGGAAGCGCTTCTTCAATTCAATAGCTAACTTGTACTCTTGAAGCAGGCCTTCTAGCTGCGGCGTTGTTTGTCTCTCAAGCTGCCTTTCCAATTCTTGTATTTGCCGAGCCTGACGCCGTAACTGTTGGTCCTTGGTTCTCATCTGAGTTAGAGTGCTTTGGAAGGTTCTTTGAAGCCGTTGATATTTCCTCTGAACACTCTGCGCTGTGCGTTCTCTTTCTTTCTTGAGCTGCTCTTTAACGGACGCATGAAGTTCTTTCTTGAATGAACTCAAACGTGCCTTGGCTAGTTTCTCCGCTTTACGATGAGCTCGCTTAGTGGCATTTCGTATCTTCTCATCCGCGACCCTCTTGACCTCTTGTTGCTTACGGTTCAGAATTCTTATCTTGGATTCCAGTCGCCTCGTTTGCATGTTGACTGCATTCTTGATTAGCTGCCCTTTCCGTTTTCTAAACTCGGCCGCTTGCTTCATGAGCTTCTTTCTCTGATCGGCGACCTGTTCCAGAAGCTTCCTACGTTGTTCCCTTATCTTCTGCAGCGCCTTCTGCCTTTCTTGCCAGATCCCTGTGATCTTCTGGTATAACGAAGCTGAGACTGGCTGTCCACAGAGTGGACAAGTGTACCTCATTGGGAGTTACCACTACCTGCCACTATATATCGAAAAACCTCAAGATGGGATGCATGTAACCAACCCACGAGTAGCCCCGTGACAGCCCGGGAGTCTGCAGCAGAGACGTGCTGGTGGATGAAATACTTTGCCGCTACAGAGCTGTAGGAGCAAAACGAGAAATTGAGTGAGGTCGCCGCTTTCCGCTCTGAAGTGACCGTCCAATTCGACTAACTAGAAAGGGCTGCTGTCGAGAGCAGATTGGCGAGAAGCCAACAAAACCAAATGAAAGTGAATCGTTTCATCCTTCTCATTCAGTGTTCAGGGTCGCGCGTTTATCCCTTAAGTGACTGTGACTATTTGCCGTGAATAAAATAGAGGTCTGCGTAAACAAGCGCTGAAACTGAGAAGGCTATGACTAGAGTGGGAATAAGCCAGCCCAAAGAGAAGATGAAGTACCTACCTCCAATGTGCCATGTTCCGAATGGCGCTAGTGGTTGTCCGTAGCCAATAGGCGGGTAATAGTTGAGCGAACTCCAAACCAAGTTATACGAAATCTCCGCGAGCTTCAAACCAATAATCGACGCCAAAATCATAATAGCTGGAAAGGATATGAGCGCTCTAGCATAGGGCCCCGCTCCTCCCTTGAGAATCATGTGAGGACGCACCGCTTCAAAGAAGAAGTTCGACAACGCGATTGCCAAGAAACCGTATGTCAGAACAATCCACCACTCTGACGAAAAATAGCCGACTCCCGCTAAAAAGAGGCCAAGCCCAAGAACACCAAGCAGATACTTGAAGCGCGGTTTCAAATTCGACGCTACCGCCTTAACAGTAGGTGGCGCTTCTCTTATTTTTTGAGGGTTCTAACGCGACGACTGAGTTACAGCAAGAACTGATAGCGAAACAAGTCGATCTCACTTGCGAGCAATCACCTTTCTGTTCGCTCCTCGCGCCCTATTTGACTGATACCTCGTGCTCAAGAAGTCGAACCATTTATCCCGACGTTTCAAAATTTGCTCTTTGGCTAATCTGTAGCGAGCTGCTTGCTCCTTCGACAGTAACTCTTGTTTCTCTAGTTTCTCGACGAGTGACGACGCATCATCGACTAAACGTTGAACATCTTGTTTCAAATTTTTCCATTCGTCTAGGTCGTCTTTAATGTCGAAATTCAATTTCACAAGCGATATAGATTCTGCCAGATCACCAGCATCGTAGCCGAAATGCATAAGGTCTCTTTGAACTTCATCGGGAATGCGGTCGCCATAGATTTCAATCAACCGCTCAATCTGCTCATAAATGGTTACAAAGACATTCTCATTCACACGTTCGAAGAAGAATTTCTCATTCTCTAGTATATTGAAAGGAGTTGCCGCCAAATCAGTTGCTTCGATCGCCATGAACCTTAGCATCCACCACAGTCTATGGGAAATAGCCTCTCTCGCAATTGGTTTGACTTCAGCCCATTTTTGTTGCTGCTGCCTCTTCTCCTGAAAGCGGCCAAGGAAACGATACGTCAGATAAATGGCGGCTGCGAACCCAACAAAGTCAGTGACGAGGTTAATTGCAAAATCGTATAGAATGTCAGCCACTTCTTTCCCCAACAGGTCTATCGATCTAGCTCCTGTCGATCTGAAGAGAAGAACTAATCGGTTTGACTGATTACCGCCATATCAAACCCTTGTGACTGCTTGAGTGAAGCAGACCATTTGTCGCAGAATTTATCACGAGACTTGAGCCAGTCTCAGAGTCTCATTTTGAAACGATTTTCGCTATTTGTTTTAACAGTTCTGTCAACTCAACGTTTTTTAGGGTTACTGCGCACATGCACGGCCCTACGGTGCAAAACGAATGCCTACTTGGGGATACTCGGTCAAGGAGTTCGATCCAGACCGGGGTGTGAAGTGTGCTGGCCGAGAGCTGAAG
>Ga0315280_10003745_pt1 | contig 23050 bp, 28 predicted proteins | sample YL17G06_40_MG_FD_203697 | JGI IMG/M metagenome (GOLD analysis project Ga0315280, IMG submission 203697) | Sediment microbial communities from Yellowstone Lake, YNP, Wyoming, USA - YL17G06_40 | ecosystem: Environmental > Aquatic > Freshwater > Lake > Sediment | place: USA: Wyoming | collected... | reverse complement strand
ACCTCACCCCCTTTGTCCCCCTCTCCTTTTTTAAGGAGAGGGGGAGTATAATATAAAAAGAGGGCTACCGCCCTCTTAAACTCCTGAGGGGGGAGGAAACTCATGCCAACACAAGAGGAATTTGAGAAAAAGGCAAGAAGATTTCCAACGCTTGAACCTACAAGAGACCGATTTTACGATATGGCACTAAATTTACTAAGAGACGGGTATGAAATTGAAGCCTATATTCTATTTCTTGCAACTTGGAATTTTGCGGGTTTCAGGTATGTCCTCACTCAATTTAATTTGGATTCATTCAGAAAAACTATAAGTGAAATTAATCCTGTCTTTGCGAGATTAAGCCATCAGAATTTTAGAGATGCAAGTTTTGAAGATGCTAGATTATGTGAGGATATTGAGGAAATATATGCTAAATTAAGGGAAGTTGTAAAACAAACAGGAGCTGTAAAGATAATGCACCTTAGAAATCCAAATCTTTTTGTCATGTGGGATACAGGAATTAGAAGTATATTTAAGATTAAAAATAGAGCAAGTCCCGAAGATTATATTTCATTTTTGAAGAAAATGAAGAAAGAGTTTGGAAGTATCCGATGGGAAGATAGAGAACGAACATTTGCAAAAGCAATCGACCAGTATAATTATGTGGAAGAGGCAGACAAGAAAAAGTTGAAGGAGGCTAGACATGGGAACTAAAGGCAGAAAGAACGTAAAGAAACCCAAGAAGACAACAAAGAAAAAATAGGGAAATAGCAGGTTATCCCATCTCAAAAAGGGAGAGTTGAAGAGAGGCGAAGCCTCTCTTATACAAAAATTCCCCTTCCCCTTGCCAAGGGGAAGGGGATAAAGGGGATGGGGATAATAAAACATGGCTGAAACACAAAGAGTTGGTGAGGTTATTCAAGCCAGCACGGGGGATTTTGTTGCCCAGTGCTATGAGCTTTACCAGATTCCGCCTCTGGGCAGTCTGGTGAAAACAAAGGACCAATCATTGGAGCTTTACGGCATTGTCTATAATGCCGCTACCACCAGCCTTGAGCCGGGGAGACGACCCATTGCCCGGGGCAGGGAGGAAAAAACCGAGGAGGGAATTTATCAAACAAGCCCTCAGCTTTTAAAACTGCTTAAAAGTGAGTTCGGGGTGGTGGTGGTGGGACACAGGCAGGATAAAAAGCTATATCATTATCTTCCACCAACGCCGGCAAAAATTCACAGCTTTGTTTATTTGTGTACCCCGGCTGAAGTTAAAGAGTTCGGGCAGTCCTTTGACTTTCTTAATATAATAATAAACGCCCGCCTGCCGGTATCAACCGAAGAACTTATCGGCGCTACGCTTCGCCAGATGAGCCAGGCGTATGAAGACCGAAAAGCCTTTCTGGTCGCCGCCGGCAAGGAATTAGCCATATTGCTCAGCGGCGACATTAATCAGCTCAAAGCCGTTCTGGGGAGGATTAAGCCATGACTCAAGAAAATGCGAGGCTTGGCATTGTCGTCTCCGGCTCGCTGAATAAGGGGGTGGAGGTCAAGCTTGACAGCTCGGCATCTATTGAGGATATGGTGGTGGGGCGGTTTGTCACTATTGAAGGGCAGAAACGGCGCTTCTTTGGCATGATAACCGATATTAGCCTCGGCGTAACTGACCCGACATTGACCGTGGCTCCCCCTGATGTTACCGACCCCTTTATCGCCGAGGTAATAGCTGGCACCAGCACCTTCGGCACGCTCCATGTTTCCCCCAGCCTGGTCATTGGCGGCGACGTTAGCACCATGCTGGAAGGACCCCAGCCAGTCAAGACCATCCCCAGCCACTTTTCGGTGGTAAGGCTTGCCTCCCAGAGGGATGTTGAGCTTGTCTTTGGCACTGAGGATGAAAAGAGGTTCTTTATCGGCAACCCGCTTGATATGGATACCAAGGTCTGTCTTAATCTAGAGGAATTTGTCAAGCGTTCTAACGGCGTCTTCGGCAAGAGTGGCACGGGCAAGACCTTTCTCACCCGGTTGCTTCTAATTGGCATGCTCCAGAAGGGGACGGCGGTAAACCTGGTCTTTGATATGCATAGCGAGTACGGCTGGGAAAGCCGGGACGAGCGGGGGCGCAAGGTCAAAGCCCTGAAGCAACTATTTTCCTCGCAGGTGGCAGTGTTCACCCTTGATGAGGAAGGCTCGCGGAGACGGAAGGTCAGCACCGATTTTGTCGTCAGGATAGGCTTTGATGAGATAGAGCCTGAAGATATAGCCCTACTGCGCCAGACCCTAAATCTTACTGAGCTTGCCGTTGAAGCCGTCTACCAGCTATCCCGAAGATTTGGCAAGGGCTGGGTGGAGGACACCCTCAAGCTGAAAGCTACTGAGGAATTGCCCGAAGGCCTGAACATACACGAGAGTACCCTTCAGAATTTGCAGCGGGGTCTGGCGACTATCAAACGTCTTCCTTTCCTCATGCCCCATTCTCCCAATAACGCCGTTAAAAGCATCCTGGAGTATCTTGAGCGGGGGACAAATGTTGTTCTGGAATTCGGCCGGTATACCGATATTACCGCCTATATTCTGGTGGCTAACCTGCTTACCCGCCGCATCCATGCCCGCTACCGGGAGGCAATGGAAAGAGCAGTAGGTGAGGGCACTGCCCCACTACGCCCCCTGGTGATAACCATTGAGGAGGCGCATCGCTTCCTCAACCCCGAGGTTTCCAGCCAGACCATCTTCGGCACCATTGCCCGTGAGATGCGCAAGTATAATGTCACCCTGCTGGTGATTGACCAGAGACCAAGCGGCATTGATAGTGAGGTTATGTCGCAGGTGGGGACCAAGATAACCTGCCTGCTTGATGATGAGCGGGACGTTGATAGTGTGCTTACCGGCGTGCCCAATAAAGGCGAGCTCAGAGCAGTACTGTCAAAGCTGGAATCAAAGCAGCAAGCTCTTATCTTCGGCCACGCCGTGCCCATGCCAGTGGTGCTCAGGACGAGGGAGTATGGCGCTGACTACAAGGACTTTCTCCCAAAACAGGCAGAAAAGGATATTGAAAAGTTGTGGGAATAAAAACCGCCGTTTATAGAGACTCCAAGCCCCGGACAATGTCATTGAGGTCATTAAAGGGCGTACACTTGAGGTTTATCTCCCGGCAGCCGTCTAATAACCCATCCGTGGCGAAGATGTGATAAGCATGAAGTGCCGGGGCAATATCAGACGGACCATTCCCTATATATACTACCCGATAGCCCTGCTTGAGGAAGGCTTTAGTATAAGCCTCCTTGAAATCGCTGAGCAGTGGGGTATTATCCGGACCGATATATTGAACCTTAAGCCTACCGTGATAAAAGCGGGTTTTGGCGGCATGTACCTCAATACCGGCTAAGTCAGCATCCTTCAGAATTGCGTCTATATAGAAGTCCAGCCCATTGCTGACAATGACGAAGCGAAAGCCCCGGCTCCGGCAATAGCTTACCAGCTCATGAAGCCCGGCGCGTAATCTGACTCTTTCTCGGGCAATCCCAAGCAGCTCGGCTTTAGTTGCCTTGACCATGCCAAAAGCCCTGGTATTGAACTCGCCGACAGTTATCTTATGCCGGCGGTATTGCTCAAACCATTCTCGCCAATCACCCTGGGCAAAGCCGTCAAGCAGCATGAAGCTGATATCTTCCTCGGTAATGGTGCCGTCAAAATCACACTGGATAATCATTGCCATCAATCTACCGTTTGCCTACTTTTAGGGGTAGTTCTATTTTTACCCCATTCCGTATTAGGGTAAGGGTGACCTCGTTACCGGAGCTGGTATACTCCCCTAGATAGCAGGTAAGGTCAGCCGCTTCCTCAACCAGCGTTCCGTTAATCGCCACTATAATGTCATTGGCCTTAATACCGGCAGCCTCAGCCGGGGTAGCCGTTCCAACCTTCGTAATCAGGGCGCCATTAACTGTTTCCAGATTTTTGTCCTTAGCCGTTTTCGGGGTAAGGTTAGTTATATCCATGCCGAGCCAGGGGTAGTCAAAATAGCCCCGCTTAATGAGGGAGGGGGCAACCCTCGTCAACTTGTTTGAAGAAATAGCTAAATTGGTCCCCTCTGCCCGAGCGATAACCATCCCGATGACCTCCCCCCTAGAGTTAAGCAGGGGGCTGCCCGAATTCCCAAAATTGATTGCGGCATCAAATTGGATTATATTAGCTATCCACCGAATTTTTGTACTATACACTATTTCGAGAAATCGGTTTGTTTGGCTAACAATGCCTGAGGTGAGAGTTCCCGGCAGCTCAAGAGGGGTACCGCCAAGAGGGTCACTAATACGAGGGCTACCGATAACTATAACCGGCTCGCCAATCTTTACCGCGGTGGAGTCCGCTACTGTTAACGCCGGGAGAGGCAAGTTTTGTTTCAATACCGCAATGTCACTATATTCACAGGTGCCAGCGATAATGGCTGGTGAGGTACGACCGTCGGCTGAGATTATATAGAGCTGGTTCTGTTTTTCCACTACATGCCAAGGGGTAAGGATATGACCCTCGGCATCAAAGGCAAACCCCGAACCGAGCACCTTCTCCCCGTCACTAATCCTGACTATACCCTGGCTAACCTCCTGATATAGCTTGCTAGCATCTATCACCGATTGTTCCATTTCAGTGGCAACACCCCTTAGCTCATTACCCAGGGCATCAATCCTGGCTAGTGTCTCTGTTTTACTGGTTAGTGTTTCTCCTCTAAGGGCACTAATTTCCGCTGTCTGTTGTTCTTGGGAAGCAGCCAATTGTTTCCCCAGGGCGTCAATCTTCCCGCCAAGGTGAAAAGTGTAGGCGCAGAGGGCGCCAGTGAGGACCAAGGCGGAGACTGAAATGCCAATAACCACCTTATTAACTGCCTTCTTAAGCATTTAAATCTCCTCTCTTGTCATTCTTAGCATTTTGAACCTTTTAACGAATTTTAGCAATTGCCGTCATTTTTGTAGCCTTAGGCGACGATGGCAGTGTATAATTAAACCACTGGATTGGGGGAAAGGATGTACTATTTTGCCTACGCCTCTAACCTTAGTCGTAAGCAGATGTTAGAGCGTTGCCCTGATGCCAAGCCAAGGTTCACCGCCACCCTTCCCAATTACAAGCTAATATTCACCGGCTGGTCAAGGAAGTGGCATGGTGGGGTTGCCAGCATCAGGCCGCTTAGAGGGGAGAAGGTTGTTGGTGGTGTCTATGAAATCTCGGAGAGGGATTTAAGGTTGCTTGATAAGCATGAGGGCTATCCTAATATCTATAATCGGAGAGAGGTAGTTGTCTTCACCGAGGATGGTGAACCAGTAAAAGCGGTAACCTATATTAAGGTTGAACAGTCGGAAGAGACCAAACCTTCCCCGGAATACGTGGCTACTATTCAGCAGGGTTACCGAGATTGGGGAATCATCTAAAAAGCTCTACTGGCGGGCCACCACCAGGCAGCCCCATACGCTCACTCCAGGTCATAAGGCTAATCTTCCATTTCCCTTTCTCCCTGACGTATTCCATCTCATAGAATCCCTGTACCCAGAATAGCGACTGCCCGGTGCGGGGGAAGGCATACATCATATAAAGCAGCCATCTACCCTTAGCCTTGTCGCCATCAACGGAGATAACGGGGTGAACAAGGATGTCGCCTTCCTTGCCGACATGTGTCAGGGAAAGCTCCTCTTTAAACCACTTTCTAATTGCCGCATTACCCGTGACCGGTTCGTGGAGGTAAACATCTATCTTGGCGTTTTCGGCAAAGCAGTCGGCGCAATCATCCCACTCGGTGCATATCAGGGCATTAACATAACGCCTTTGCAGCTCGTGAATCTCCTGGATATCCTCGGTAACCCTGACCCTTTTTTCCAGCTCCTTCAGTCTTTTTTCCATTTCCTCTAGTGTCATAGTGAACTCCTTCTCCTATATTTTATTAGCAATCTTCCAGCCATCGGCAATGGCATCTACAATCATGCGGGGCTGGCTGCAATCGCCAATGGCATAAATTTCAGGGGCTTTCCCCTTGAGGCTCTTGAGCAAGCCGGTATTTGGGGCTAGTGGCATGGCAGGTACGATACTATCAGCTTCGATGGTCTGTTTTTCCCCTTCCTTGGTAGTGATGATTAACCCTTTATCGGTTATCTCCATGTCTTTAACCCCGGTTATCATGGTCACACCCTTTTTACCGAACCAATCGAGAAGTAGTCCCAGGCGGAAGTCTATCATTCCCTCCCCCAGAGCCTTGGCTGTATCCACGATGGTAACCCTTCTGCCTCGCTTGACCAGAAACTCGGCTAGCTCGCAACCATGTAGTCCACCACCGATAATAACAACCCTCTTCCCGATGGGCATCCAGAACTTTGTCAGCCACCTCAGGGTTCGTGGCCCCAGAAATCTCAGATAAGACTTCAGCATGCGATGCAGGGCGGGGGTACTGATAACATTGCGCTTGTTTATTCCAGTTATCTCTGGAACGGTAGGTATACCCCCTGTAGCCAGGATAACCACGTCTGGCTTAATCTTGCTGATTACCGAGGCATCAGCCTCTTTACCAAGCTTCGTTTTCACACCAAGCTTGTCAATCTGAGTCTTCAGATAGCGAACTATGCCTGGCAGGTCTTCAATCTCAACCCCCTTTACCAGTGCTGCCAGGGGCAACAGTCCCCCCAATTTAGGTGATTTCTCATAAAGGGTTACTTTGTGTCCCCTGAGCGCCGCCACTCTGGCTGCCTCCATGCCGGCTGGTCCGCCGCCAATTACCATCACCTTTTTCCGCTTCTTCGCTTTATCAATGGTATATTTCGTTGTCGCCAGAGCAGCATTTATGCGGCAGCGCCGATGCATCTGGATGCTCTGGTCCAGGCATGTACCACAGGCGGTGCAGGGGGCAATATCCTCCAATCTTCCGGCGGCGACCTTGTGGGGAAGCTCCGGGTCTGCCAGCAAGCGCCGGTTTATAGCAATAAAGTCTGCCTTACCCTCTCGCAGGATTTTCTCCCCGAGTTCAGGGCTAAGTCTGCCGACAACAATGACCGGAATAGACAGTACCTTTTTCATTTCCGCCGCCAGGAAAATATTGGCTCCCGCTCCCCAATGGCGCCAGTTATATTCTTTAGGGAAGGATTTCAAAGAAATAGGCGGTTCCGGAAAGAAAAGCTGGTCAGGAAGAAACCCGCCAACATGAAATCCCTGCCAGTGATTCCTTACCTGAATGGCGTCGGCGCCAGCTTCCTGAAGGAGCCGGGCTATTCCCCGGCTGTCCTCAGCAGTCAGGCACTGGTCATCCTTAATGCCGACAGCCCGACCAATCTCGATGCCATTCAGGCAAATAGCAACCGGGAAGTCCTGCCCAGCACGCTTTTTAATCTCCCGGATGGTTTCTACTAAGAGCCGGGCTCTGTTTTCCAGGCTCCCGCCATAGGCATCACGGCGTCTATTCCAGAAGGGAGACATAAAGTTGTGGAACAGGTGACTAGAGCCGGCATTGATATCAACACCGTCAAAGCCTGCTTTCTTAGCTCGCACTGCGGCACTGGCGAACTTATTAATAATATCCTGAATTTCAGGAATGGTGAGTGCCCTAATCAGGTCACGGTGAAATTCTCCTGGCACATCCAGGTTGACGTGTGAAGCTCCGATGGGCGGACCCTTGTAAACAGGTGGTTGGTTGGGGAAAAGCGGGTTCTGCCAAGGTCCAAGGTGGACCATTTGCATGAAAGTTGGGCAGCCCTGTTTGTGGATTACCTTAACAAGTTCGCTGAGACCTCGGATGTATTTGTCATCGTCAATACGATACTGTTCCCTCCAGCGTGCACCTAAGGGGTAGTCAACGGTCGGGGCTTCTACTACCAATAGGCCAACACCGCCTCTGGCTACTGCTTCATAAAAGGCTAAGGTTAGCTTGTTCATATGAAGCTCGTCTTCGTGCCAGTACATACTCGTGGCGCCTGTTTTTATCATCCGATTCCTGGTCTTTACCTGCCCTATGTAAGAAGGTTCAAGCAGCTTTTCAAATCTTTTCATCTATCTTTCTCTCTCCTTTGCTATTTGCCCACGGATTTAATATATTCTGAGGCATTTTCCCCGGCAATGCGCCCGCTATTCACCGCAAAGCCCATGGTATTTCCGGGTAGTACAAATACATAACTATCACCATATATGGAACAGGCATCAGTCCCCGAGGCATAAAGTCCGGGAATCACCTCAAAGTCCTTGGTTACCACCTCAGTCTTATAATTAATCTTTATCCCACCCAGGCTGCCATAACCGCCGGGGAAGAGCCTGCCGGCATAGAATTTAGGCTGTCTAATTGGCATGAGGTATTTGGCTTTCTTATTAAACAGCACATCTCGGCCGGTATCACAGGCTTTGTTGTATTCATCCACGGTCTTGCGTAGACCGTCCGGATTAATCCCGCTTTTACTGGCTAATTCTTCCAGTGAGTCGGCGATAAATATATGCTTATTCCCCTGGTCAAGAACTAGCTTGAGCTCAGCATCAAAATCACCAATTTTTTTGTCTGGGAAAAGAACATCCAGGATATCAAATCCCTTTTCTACGTAATGTTTCTTAAGGTTTTCATCGATGATATTGAAAGCGCATCGGTTCTTCTGCCTGGCGATAGCGTTTCCGGTAAATGTAGTATTTCCCATTATCTCTTCGTTCATGAAGCGCTCTCCCTGTAGATTGACCACAAGGTTAGGTTGACGAAATACGGCAACCGCAGGGGGTCCGCCAAGAGGTCCCTTTGGACCCAAATCAGGTATGCCATAGATAATTTCCATGTTCATCCCTTCTTCACCGGCACCAGCCTCCCAGGCCATACGGATGCCTTCCCCGGCTAACCCGGGAATCCGGAACGAGAACATATCGCGTCCCCACTCATATCCAGCATACTCTTTAATCATTTTTGGATTGTCGCCGAATCCGCCGGTAGCGATAATCACAGCCTTAGCCTTCGCCTGGATGTCTTCGCCGGAATTGTCTTCGGCGAGCACGCCGACAATTCGCCCCCCCTCCTTGAGGATTTTCTTAGCCGGTGTTCGAAGAAAGATTTTAGCCCCCATTTTTTTTGCCCTATTGGTTAGAATCTTCATCATGGTAGCTGCGGTGCCCTGCCCAATACGACCGCTAGGGGGCTTCACTATATGCCAGGTGAAATTAGAGCCGGGGAAATAAGCCGCCGGTTCAGCAAACTCAACCCCCATCTTCTCCAGCCAGTCGATGGTGCTGGCGGACTTATCTATATATGCCTTCACCAGCCGGGCATCAACACGCCAGTGGGTGTAATCCATAAAGATTTTGAACGCCTCTTCTCTGGTAAGTGCTATCTGTTTTATGCGTTGCAGTCTACTTTCTATGGCAAGGAGCCCCATTCCCATATTGCCAGTTCCGCCGGTGGTAGCTCTTTTTTCAAAGATGACTACACTGGCACCACCCTCTGCTGCCGCTACTGCTGCTGCCAATCCAGCAACACCACCACCGATAATCACAACATCAGCTTCTACTTGTTTCATTATTTTTCTCCCCCTCAGTCCTTGCTATTCATGTCTCAGCCTAGGCAAATTTTACACTCAAATACGAAAATGTCAATAATGGAATCACTTCCGCGGGGACACTAAGAGTGCTTGAACAGAGAAACGTAGATGCGCAGGTAATAGAGGTGGGATGTAGCGGTAAAGTTTTGGGCGGATTATTCAGCCCAGTGAATGGCTAGTCGTTTTTCGTACAGTATGGTGGGCGGTACCGGGCTCGAACCAGTGACCTCTGCGATGTCAACGCAGTGCTCTAACCAACTGAGCTAACCGCCCGCCATATAAATTCTACCCTATCTTTAAGGAATGCGCCAACTCGCCCACTTATTTCTATCTATCTCCCCATTAAAGGCATGCTTGGGGGTTATGCCTCGGGCGATGGCTGCCGCCACAATTGCCTTGGTGATATCACCGGCGATAAAGGGTAAAGCCCCCATGCCAAGGAGAGCGGTAAAGGTTGCTGGTTCTCCTTTGACCAGATTGAGCCATAGCCCAAGCTGAAGAAGCCCGGGGACATAAATCAGGATAAAATTGGCAAAAAGCATAAGGGCGAGCATGCTAAAGAAGCTCCGTGAGCGAATATATCTATCGGTAAAGTACCCCAAGAATAGCGCCGCCAGGATAAAACCGATGATGTATCCCCCGGTAGGTCCGGCAAGGTAACCCACACCACCAGACCAGCCAGCAAACCAGGGGACTCCAGCCACACCCAGCCCGGCATAGACGGCTAGACTAATGCCTCCCCACCATCTCCCCAGTAGCACACCAGTCAGAAGCACAGCGAATGTCTGACCGGTTATTGGTACCGGACTCCAGGGCAGGGGAATCCTCACCTGAGCCAGAAGACCGGTAAGAGCGGCCATACCCAATGCCAGAACTAATTTCCAGGGTAGGCTAAGCTCATAGCGCCATTTGAAGGCATCATACTTGACCCGGTTAATGGTAGTAACTATCTCCAATTCGTCTCCTCCTATATATCGCCTTACTATCCAAGCTAATAATGATAGCTAAATTGCAGTTATCTTGTCAACTTGAATTGTTTGCCCGCGGCGTCAGTGGGTTGGCTTCTCACTACCGATGATGGCAATCTCTATATTCTTGCCACAGTGGGGGCAGCTCATAATAAGCGAGATAGGCTGTTTCATCACTCGCTCAGCAACAGCACTAACCACTGAGTCAATATTATCCAGGCGGCTGTCCAGGGCATCAAGACGCTGTTTAAGGTGTTCAACATCCTGTACTTGCGTCTGTCTTTTCGTTGGTATATTTTTCTTCGCCAAGGGCATACCTCTGGAGAAATTACAACTAGACTAATTATATGGGTTAAACATCCCTATGTCAAAGATATGTTCACCCCATCCCCCTCTCCTAATTAAGTAAGCTCTCATCGAAGAGGGAGAAATTTTAGAGGGGGGGCGAAGCCCCCTCTCTTTCTTCTCTTCCCCCTCTCCTTGAAAAGGAGAGGGGGATACAGGGGGTGAGGTTAATAGCTTAGATATTGATTTACCCAAACCAGATGGCGTATACTAGAGTTAATAAAGGACGAAGGAGGTGCCCCAATGCCGGAGGTGGAAATCGGAAAGGTGACTGACTTTTTTGCCCACCCTGTGGTTGCTGGTATTACGCTAAGCGCTTCCCTGAACGTGGGCGACAAAATCCACATCAAGGGTCATACCACTGACCTAGAAGTAGCTGTTGACTCCATGCAGATTAATAATGTGAACGTTCAAACCGCCAAGGCAGGGGATGCCATTGGGGTCAAGGTTAGCGACCGGGTAAGAAGGGGAGATACCGTCTATAAGGTTACCTGAAGATTCTTCAGCGTCACAGGAAGCGAAAAACCATGGTAAAGGTATTGATAGAGCGTCATGTAAAAAAGGGCAAAGCAGGGTATCTAATGGAGCTACTTAATAAGCTACGTACTGAGTTAGTCTCACAGCCGGGTTATGTTTCCGGTGAGCTACTTCAGAGCATAGAGGACGAATCTACTATCTTTGCCCTTAGCACCTGGCTAAGTCCACTTGACTGGAAGTCCTGGGAAGGTAACCCCAAGCGTCTAGCGGTTGAGTCCAAGATTGAATCTTTATTAACCGAGCCGTCTAAATTGACTATTGCTACTGTTTTTTAGCCGTCGCTATGCTTTTAACCAGGTTTGCCATCTCAATGGCACTTGTTGCCGCCTTAAAGCCTTGATTCCCCTCCTTAGTTCCTGCCCGCTCAATTGCCTGCTCCAAGGTATCGGCGGTGATAATACCATAAATAACCGGTAGCCCACTGTCCAAGCCGACCTTAGCAATCCCCTTAGTTACCTCAGTGGCAATATATTCAGCGTGAGGAGTGCCGCCACGAATAACCGCTCCAAGGCAGATAATAGCGTCATAGCGCTTGATCTGGGCTAATTTCTGGGCGACTAAAGGGATTTCAAAACAACCAGGCGTCCAGACAACCTCTATATCATCCTCACTAACGCCGTGGCGAAGCAGGGCATCCTGTGCCCCCTCGACCAGTTTCTTGGTGATGAACTCGTTAAAACGGGAGACCACCAGCCCAAACCTCAGCCCCTTCCCCAGTAACATACCTTCAAAAGGCTTGCTCATTTTATTCTCCTTTATAGTTTTATTAATCAGAAGCGTCGGGTATTTCAAATAGATGACCTAACTTTTTTCTTTTTGTCTCCAGGTAACCCCGATTATAAGGGTTGGGGGTGGCGATAATGGGGATGGTCTCAACTACCTTTAGTCCGTAACCCTCCAGACCGATGACCTTCTTCGGGTTGTTGGTGAGCAGCCGAATCTCATGCAAGCCAAGGTCGGCCAGAATCTGGGCACCGATGCCATAGTCCCGCAGGTCTGAAGGGAAGCCCAGAGACAAGTTAGCCTCTACTGTATCCAGCCCCTTGTCCTGAAGGGCATAGGCGCGCATCTTGTTATGGAAGCCAATGCCCCGCCCCTCCTGTCTCATATAAAGAAGAACGCCTCGACCTTCTTTGGCGATACTCTGCAAGGCTAGGGCAACCTGCTCACCGCAATCACAGCGAAGGCTGCCAAAGACATCGCCGGTGAGACACTCACTGTGGACGCGGACTAAAACCGGCTCCTCGGTAGATATATCCCCCATCACCAGTGCCAGGTGCTCATCGGGGTCGATATCACTCTTATAGGCGATAGCGGCAAACTCGCCGTATTTTGTTGGCAACCTGGTCTCAGCCACTCGGTGCACCAGCTTCTCATGGCGGCGGCGGTAGGCAATAAGGTCAGCTACACTTACAATCTTGATTCCAAATTTATCCGCTGTTACTTCAAGTTCGGGTAGCCGCGCCATAGAGCCGTCCTCATTCATAATCTCGCAGATAACCCCGGCGGGATATAGCCCGGCGAGCCTCGCCAGGTCAACTATAGCCTCGGTTTGCCCCGCCCGCACCAGCACTCCACCTTCTCTTGCCCGCAGGGGGAATATATGCCCGGGTCGGGCTAAATCGTCGGGCTTAGTCGCTGGGTCAATTATGGCTTTTATTGTCCTTGCCCTATCTGCTGCCGAAATACCGGTGGTGGTACCATGCTTGGCGTCAACCGAGACGGAAAAGGCGGTGGAAAACTTTGACGTGTTATCCCCGACCATCATTGGAATCCCAAGCTCATCCAGCCGCTTGCCAATAATAGGTAGGCAGATAAGTCCCCTGCCATGCTTAGCCATAAAGTTAATCGCCTCACTGCTAACCTTCTCGGCAGCTAATGCCAAATCTCCCTCGTTTTCCCTGTCCTCATCATCAACGATGATGACAAACCTGCCCCCTTTTATATCCTTAATCGCCGCAGCAATGCTTGCTAACCCCATATTAACCCTCTCCTAACCTACTAAAAATCCGTGTTCCTGCAAAAATTCAAAGGTTATGCCTGAGCTGCCAGCCTGACTAAATTGTTTCACATATTTGGCAATAATATCAACCTCAAGGTTGACCACATCGCCCACCCGCCGGCTGCCCAAATTGGTGTGCTGGCGGGTATAATCAACCACCGAGACCTGAAATGAGCTGGTATTTTTATTTACAATGGTCAGGCTAACCCCGTCAACAGCAATAAAGCCCTTCTCCACCAGATAGTCCATTACCTCAGGCAGGGCATAAAAACTTATGAGCATTGCCTCACCCTCCGGGGTAAGGGAACTCACCCTTCCCGTAGCATCAACATGCCCCTGAACCAGATGTCCACCAAGACGCCCGCCTAAAGTTAGGGCTCGCTCCAGATTAACTCTGTCTCCAGCGAGCAGCCGCCCGAGGTTAGTCCTGCTTAATGTCTCCGGCATTACCTTTACCGCAAAGGAGCTCTTATTAAAATCGGTTACCGTCAGGCATACCCCGTTAACCGCTATACTTATGCCACACTCTATCCCCGCGAGAACATTGCTGGCAGCGATAACAAGCTCACCGGCTCCCGCCGATATAACCTTGCCTACCTCCTCTATAATGCCGGTAAACATAAAATCCCCTCTACCTTACCACATACCCGCTAATCATCACGTCATCGCCAAATCTTTCCACCCTAACCCGCTCCAGTCTGAATGAGTCTGCCAGCTTATCAACCCCTCTGCCCGCTACTGCCGTTTTTGCCTCCGCCCCGCCAATGATAATGGGGGCGATAAAGGCGATAACCTTATCCACCAGCCCGCGGTCAAATAGGGAGCCAAACAGAATGCCTCCACCCTCAACTAAGACGCTGGTAACTTCATGCTCACCCAATGCCGCCAGTAACCCTTCCAGGTCGACTAGACCTTTGGCTGCGGGCAATTCCAGTATCTTGGCACCAGCCTGAGCAAAGGCTGTTTTCTCCTCCGGGGTAGCCTTTCTGCCCAGCGCCAGGAATGTTTTCCCCGGCTGCTTAAATACCTGAGCGGTTAGTGGCGTGCGCCCTTCACCATCCACAATCACCCTGAGTGGTTGCTTTCTAGCTGTGCCCCCTCTGCCACCACAGCATCGGGTGGTAAGGTGGGGGTCATCGGCTAAGACGGTATTCACCCCAGCCATAATCGCATCATGGGTATAGCGCAGGTTATGAACATACTTCCTTGCCTCAGTGCCACTAATCCACCGGGAGTCACCCTTTCTGGTGGCAATCTTGCCATCCAGGCTTATGGCAAATTTGGCGGTGACAAAGGGAATGCCGGTGGTAATGAACTTAGTATAAGCCTCGTTAACCTCCCTAGCCTCCTCCTCATCCTCGCCAAGATAGGTTTGAATCCCCTCCTTTTCCAGCTCGTCCTTACCCCGCCCTAAAATTATGGGGTTGGGGTCAAGCATTGCCATATGAACCTCGCTGATGCCGGCGGAAGTGATTGCCCGGGTGCAGGGTGGGGTCCGACCATAATGGCAGCAGGGTTCAAGGGTGACATACAGTGCACCTCCCCTAGCCTCCTCCCCCGCCTGCTTTAGGGCTAATACCTCGGCATGATGGGAACCGGGTGGTTGGGTATAGCCTTGCCCAACAACTACCCCCTTCTTGACTACCACCGCCCCTACCGCCGGGTTAGGGCTAGCTTGCCCCAGGGCTAATCTAGCCAGAGAAAGCGCCTGCTCCATGTAGTTCATGGCATTGCCATTCTAGCACCTCCCTCAAAAAAAGTGCAAATATGGAAGAACGAAGCTGGATAGGTTATAATTAAGACTGAATGAAAGCACTCTTACGCGAGATTGCGCTAACACTCATACTGGCAATAGTCATCTTCCTCATATTGCAGTTCACGGTTCAGAGTTTCGAAATATGGGGGCAATGCATGGAGCCCAACTTTTATCAAGGGGAACGATTGCTGGTTAATAAGGCGGTCTATCATTTCACTGACCCGAAACGGGGCGATGTAATTATCTTGCACCCACCGCCCGAGCCCTCAAAAAGCTATATTAAGCGCATCATCGCTTTACCCGGCGATAGTATAGAGGTGAAGGAAGGGGCGGTATATATTAACGGCACAAAACTGGACGAGACCTATATTAAAGAGCCTCCCGCTTATACCCTCACTGAGAGAACAATCCCCGACAATGAGTACTTTGTTCTTGGTGATAACCGCAATAATTCCTACGATTCTTATGACTGGGGGCCAGTGTCCCGCGAAAACATAATTGGCAAAGCCTGGTTATCGTTCTGGCCAATAAAGGATTGGGGGATTGTTCACCATTACCCACTAGAGAAGCAGCTTGCTAGCTCTAGTGAGTAGATTGAAGGGGCGTGAGGTTGATAAAGAATATAGAAGAAATCTTTAAAAAATCGGGGGCGATACTTGAGGGTCACTTCCTGCTCACCTCGGGGCTCCATTCCCCCGTCTACTGGGAGAAGTTCAAGGTCTTACAGTTCCCAAGCTATACCGAGCAGCTCTGCCGAATGATTGCCAACCACTTCCGCAAGCAAAAAATTCAGGTTGTAGCCGGACCAACCACTGGTGGCATTATTCTTGCCTTTGAGGTAGCGAGGCAGTTAGGAGTAAGAGGCATATTCGCCGAAAAAGAAGGCGAAAAAGAACGGGCTTTCAGGCGGGGCTTCACCATCAACCCCGGCGAGCGAGTCCTCATCGTCGATGACATCCTCACCACCGGCAACTCAATCCGTGAGGTTATGACGGCAGCAACAAGGCTGGGTGGCATAATAGTTGGCATCGGGGTATTGGTTGACCGCTCTGAGCAAAAGATAGAATTTGGCGTCCCCCTCTTTAGCTGCCTCCGCTCGGAAACTATAACCTACCAACCCCAGAATTGTCCCCTGTGTGCAGCTAAAATCCCCCTGGTTAGACCCGGCGGGGGGTAAAAAGTACTAGGACCATTGACAAAAAAGACAGCTGGCTGATATAATATAGACGCTATCGACCCACAGGGCGGTAAGCTATTTAGAGTTTCTTAACAACTGGAGTCGCTTGGATCGGATACGACCGAGACGGCAAAAATAGAAGCTTTTTGAAGCCTTCTCTGGCTGTGTCGGAGAAGGCTTTTTTAATTCCACTTGGGCAGGGGGAAAATGCTCAAACTAGGATTTATCGGTGCTGGAACTGTAGGCACTGCCTTATCAGTAAGGCTGGGCAGCAAGGGCTATCCTGTAGTTGCTGTGTCCAGCCGGAGCCGAGCCTCAGCCGAAAGGCTGGCACAGGCAGTTAAGGGCTGCCGTGTGTTTGATACCAGTCAAGGTGTCGCTGACAATGCTGAGCTTATCTTCATTACCGCCCCTGATGATGCTATTGTCTCAGTAGTTTCACAGATAAAGTGGCACCCCGGACAGAGTGTGGTTCATTGTAGCGGCGCTGATTCCACCGATATTCTCCAGCCCGCCAAGAAGTTAGGGGCACAGGTTGGCGTCTTCCACCCTCTGCAGACATTTGCCAGCGTCAAACAGGCAATAGAAAATATACCCGGCTCAACCTTTGCCCTTGAGGCTGAGGAGCCTTTGCTAAAGACGCTCAAGGATATGGCTACTGCCCTTGATGGTCACTGGGTGGAGCTGAAGTCAAGCGACAAGGTGCTCTATCATGCTGCCGCTGTCATTGCCTGCAACTACATGGTAACCCTGGTCAAGCTAGCCACTGATTTGTGGCAGACCTTTAATGTCCCCCCGCAGAAAGCAACTCAGGCGCTACTCCCGCTGCTAAGGGGGACAATCCATAATATTGAGACGGTTGGCATACCCCAGTGCCTTACCGGACCAATCGCTCGTGGGGATGTTGGGACGATTAAGAAGCACCTTGATGCCCTAAATCATAAAGCCCCCGGCCTCGTCTCCACCTATCGTGAGCTTGGTCTACAGACTATCCCCATCGCCGTGGCAAAGGGGAGAATAAATCAAAATCAGGCAGAGGAGTTACGGGTGATACTGCAACCCAATTAAATTTCTGGAGGGTGCAATGAGAGTAATGCTTAAGAGCAAAATCCACCGAGCCCATGTCACCGAGGTCAACATTGACTACGAAGGGAGCATTGCCATTGACAAGAGGCTTATGGATGAGGCTGACATCCTTCCCTACGAGCAGGTTCATGTACTGAATGTCAACAATGGTGCCCGTTTTGAGACCTATGCCATTGAAGCCGAGCCTGATAGCGGTGTAATCAGCATCCGGGGGGCGGCTGCCAGATTAGCCGCCGTCGGCGACATTGTTATTATCCTTGCCTACTGTCAGCTTCAGGATGAAGAAGCTCGTAATTTTGTTCCCAAAGTGGTTTATGTTGATGAGAAAAACGCCATCACTGAGACCAGACGGGTGGTCGGGGCGATACCTTTCTAGGAGAAATAGGTGCGCATCACGGTAAATCAGATAAAAGAAATGAAGCAAAAGGGTGAGAGAATCGCTATGCTCACCGCCTATGACTATTCCACCGCCAGGATTGTTGATGAGGCGGGAATACCTCTAATCCTGGTTGGGGATAGCCTGGGTATGGTCGTCCTCGGCTACGAATCAACCATACCGGTGACCATGGAGGATATGCTCCACCATACCAAGGCGGTGGTTAGGGGAACAAAGCAGGCAATGGTAATTGGTGATATGCCATTTATGACCTACCACATAAGCCTTGAAGACGCCCTGCGTAATGCTGGGCGTTTTATTCAGGAGGGGGGTGCCCAGGCGGTCAAGCTTGAGGGTGGGGTAACGGTGGCGGAAAAGGTAATGAGGATTGTTGCCTGCGGCATTCCAGTCATGGGTCACATCGGGCTTACCCCCCAGTCAATCCACCAGTTTGGCGGTTTCAAGGTGCAGGGTAAAACCCCGGAGGCAGCCGCCAAGGTACTTGAAGACGCCATAGCTTTAGAGGAAGCCGGAGCCTTTGCCATTGTCCTGGAGACCATCCCCACCCAGCTTGCTCGGATAATCACGGAAAAGGTAAGCATCCCCACCATCGGCATTGGTGCCGGCATACGCTGCGATGGGCAGGTTCAGGTTATTAACGATATCCTGGGTTCATACACCGAGTTTGTCCCCAAGCACGCCAAGCAGTATGCCAAGCTCACTGATATTATCGCCAAGGCAGTGACCGAATACCAGAGTGAGGTAAAAGCGGGCACCTTCCCCACCGAGAAGCAAGGCTACTCTATAGACGAAAGCCTGCTGGCTGAGCTAAAGACAAAGTAGAAGCTATCCCCTATCCCTCTTTATTGGTTATTGCCATAGCACCAGCTTTAGGCATGGAGATATGCTTTAAGACCATAGGCAGTGAGATAAAGACAGGCAAAATGATGAGCAGTATCAGGCTGCCGGTAATCCAGTTGATGAGGGATAGAAAGCCAAACAGGATGCCGGTTGACATTCCAGTTTTGTGAGTGATGAGGTAGAATACGCCGCCTAAGGCTAGGGCAATAAGAAACTCCCAGAACATCAGTGAGATGAGCACCCCATAGGTAGTGAGTGCCCCCTTCCCTCCCTTAAAATGGAGGAAGATTGACCAGTTATGTCCCACTACTACAGCAAGCCCGGCAAGAAGCACAACCGGGAGAGGGAGCCCAAGTTCTTGGGCAAGTAGCACTGCCGCCGCCCCCTTGCCCAGGTCCATAAGACCGACGATGATGCCCCCCGCCAAGCCCACGCGCCGGTAGGTAGCCGCCGCCCCCAGGCGACCGTCGCCAGCCTCCCTTATATCCACCCCCTTCATCAGTCGTGACACGATATAGGCTGAAGGGATAGAGCCGAGCAGGTAGGCTATGGCAATTACCAGTAAAACTAATATAATGTCACTTACCATTATCGTCTTATACCTTGAATCACTATGTATATTATGGGGCAATATAGAGCCAGATGTCAACAAGCTATGGTATAATACTGGCGTAAGAGGTGGCTAAGCCCCGATGAAAGTTGTTGAAACAATAGCTGACCTCAGAAGCTTAAGGCTCAAGCTCGCTGAGCCGGTTGGCTTTGTCCCGACCATGGGCTATCTACATGAAGGTCACCTGGTTTTGGTCAGGCGGGCTAAAGCGGAAAACTCCTCGGTGGTAGTCAGCATATTTGTTAACCCCACCCAGTTTGGTCCTCAAGAGGATTTCAAAAAATACCCCCGCGACCCCAAGCGCGACCTGGCTATGTTAGAAAAAGAAGGGACTGACGTAGTGTTCATGCCCTCGGTAGATGAGATGTACCCCCCAAATTTTGATAGCTGGGTGGAGGTTGGCAAGATTAGTGAACGGCTGGAGGGTGCCTCCCGCCCCGGTCATTTCCGGGGGGTGGCGACGGTGGTTGCCAAGCTATTTAACCTCGTCCAGCCAACCCGAGCCTACTTCGGGCAGAAGGATGCCCAGCAACTTATAGTTATCAAGAAGATGGTGGCTGAGCTTGATATGAACCTTGAAGTAGTGGCTGTGCCTACGGTGCGCGAGCCTGATGGTCTGGCGATGAGCAGCCGCAATACCTATCTAAATCCCGAAGAAAGAAAAGCCGCCGTAGTCTTATATCAGGCGCTAATGCTGGCGCAAAGGCTCTACTCGGAGGGCGAAAAGGACGCTAAGGTCATCCGCCAGCAGATGACCGAGCTTATTCAAAAACAGCCCCTGGCAGAAATTGACTATATTAGCATCGCCGACGCCGAAACTCTGGACGAATTAGATGAGGTCAAACCCCCGGCATTGGTGTCAATGGCGGTAAGAATCGGCGAGACAAGGCTGATAGATAATGTGGTGGTGGGGTAGGGAGTCAGTGAGGTTTGAGGATAGCTAGCTCTAAACTCATGCAATTATTAAACCCGCATTAATTTCCTAGTGGTTTTTGGCTTGGATACATCAAATTCCAGACCAACTGAGCTCGCTAATGCCGCCGTCATGTATTGATTCAGGCTTACCCCTTCAACAGCTGCTCTATCAGACAAAAGTCTATGAAGGGACGGTGTGATTCTTAGACTAATTTGCCCGCTATGTTTATGTGGTATTGGCTCAGGTATCTTAAGCCCTCTCTCCAAGTTAGACTTTATCCAATCCCTCTTAACTTCTTCAATTTCCGAAACAGCTTCCCCCGGGGTATCGCCATGTATCAAGCAGTGTGGGAGTTCTGCAATCCTAGCAACCCAGTATGGTCCTTCTCCGTCATCCCATATTTCAAGAATAATGTTGTAAGGCAAGTTGGCATAATACTCTAAGTCTTTTTTTATATTTGGCATTTGTCATCTTCATCTTTATTTTTATTAATGAGAATGTACAGCTTTATAAACTATCTATAATATCCAGCAGCTCTTTAACGTAACGCGATTTAGTAGGACTTTCTCTCTTGTAGGGCATTGTATGAACACCTATAATAGCCTTTGGGTGTTTGCTTCCCTCTTCAATATGCCCATAGGCGTTTATCAATGCCTCAAAATCTTCTAGGGAAACATTCCTAGGGTTTCGCCGAATTCTCTCAAGTCTCTTTTGCTCCTTTGTCATTCATTGTAAACCTCCTATTAAATTTTGCATTGCTATTAATACACATTTATGGTATCACATATGATACCATTTGTCAATAGGGTTGTCAATAGGTTTTAGTATTAATTTCCACTTCCGCTAATAAATTAAAATCCCTAGCTAGCTACTCCCTCACCAGCCCCGTAATCCCCATCAGTGGACTATTCCATACCCTCCGCTAACTGCGTCCCTGAAGATGGGCAGGTGGGGTGGATAGAAGGTAAAAACGCCGTAGGCGATGGCGAGCAAAATCACCAGAACCAGCCCCAATTTATCTAACCACGCTGGCAGTTGTCTTATGGTTAATATCTTGTAGCTCGTTAGCTGGCCGATGGCAACAGCGATGAAAAAACTCAAGATATCAACGATTAGAATCTCGTGGCCAATAACCGCAGTATAGGAATAGAAAATAACGGCGATAGCAATCGGCATAACGTAGATACCGGTTGCCTTGGCCAGCATAAAATTATTGGTAGAGCGCCTGAAGAACGGGTACTCTAATATGGCGTAAAACAGGGCGGGCCAGAACGCTAGCTTGAAATGCTCCCAGACACTTTCATTTACCGCGGCGATGACGCCAACGGGTGCCCAGTTGCCCGACCACTCAAAAACAAAGTGCAGTGCCGAACCCACTACGGATATGATGGCTATGCCAACCAGCTCCCACCTTAAGATAGACCTTTTCATAGCTGGCCCTCAATTTAGACTTTACTGGTAGCTTGTGTCTTTGTCAATACCACCATAATCCCCACCATCCCCAGAAAGGCAAGACCAGCGCCAAAATAAAAGGGGGCGGCGGGGTTTACTGCGTCCCACAGCCAGCCGGCAATAAGGCTGGCGGGCAAAAGGGTAACACCAACCACCCCATGATACAGACCATAGGCAGTGCCCCTCTTCTCCACAGGAACTAAATCAGCGACAAAGGCTCGTGCCACCCCCTCTGCCATCCCATAGTAGACTCCATAGCAGGCAAAGAGCAGCCATACCTGCCATAGCTCCGATGCCAGGGCAAATCCCAAATAAACCAGGGCATAGATAGCCCAGCCCACGGCGATAATCCGCCTTCTCCCCAGCCGGTCTGATAGCACCCCCGCTGGCAAAGCGGTGACGGCATAGGTAATATTAAACAAGACGAGCATCAAGACCACATAGATAACCGATGAGCCCAGATTCTGTGCCCTCAGAATGACGAAGAAATCGCTGGAATTGCCCAGGGTAAATACCGCCATAATTGCCAGAAACAGCTTGAAGCGGGTATCAAAGCCACCGACTGACCTAAAGAGGGGCAACTTCTGGGCAGCAGGTGAGGGCTTTCTCTCATGGACAAGGAATAGCAGCACTAATACCGACAGTACTGCCGGCACCACGCCCACCAATACTATCCACTTGTAAGTTTCTGGAATAAGCTTTGGTCCCCCGCCCTGAACCAAGTATATAATTACAGCAGCGAGCGCCAGCCCGAGGACAGCGCCGGTGGTATCCATAGCTCGATGCAGCCCAAAGCCCCTCCCCCTTTCCTTCGCTGAGACCGAGTCAGCCACCAGGGCATCGCGGGGGGAGGTGCGGATGCCCTTCCCCAGCCTATCACCAAATCTAATTGCCAGCACACTACCCCAGGAAGTTGCCAGATACATGAAGGGCTTAGCTAGAGTAGAAATGCTGTAGCCCAATATTGCCAGAAGCTTGCGTTTTCTCACCCGGTCGCTGAACCAGCCGCTGAATATCCTCAAGATAGCGTCAGCGCTCTCAGAAACCCCACCGACAAGACCAACAATAGTAGTCGCTGCCCCGAGCACATTGGATAAGAAGAGGGGGACAAGGGTAAAAATCATCTCGGTTGAGACATCGGTCAGCAGACTGACCATGCCCAGAAAGAAGACATTGGGGTTAAGGCCAAAGACCCTGCGCCGCATAGCTAAAAGTATACCACATTGGGTGAGGTTGATTGACAACTAGGCTGCTCACTAGCTACAATAACTTTTGTGCCGAGGTAGCTCAGTCGGTAGAGCAGCGGACTGAAAATCCGCGTGTCCCCAGTTCGATTCTGGGCCTCGGCACCAGGATGTGGGTGGGCGGAAGTAGTTCAGCGGTAGAATGCCTCCTTGCCAAGGAGGAGGTCGCGAGTTCGAATCTCGTCTTCCGCTCCAACAAAGCTAAGTTAGCTATGGACGT
>Ga0315280_10003744_pt1 | contig 23059 bp, 21 predicted proteins | sample YL17G06_40_MG_FD_203697 | JGI IMG/M metagenome (GOLD analysis project Ga0315280, IMG submission 203697) | Sediment microbial communities from Yellowstone Lake, YNP, Wyoming, USA - YL17G06_40 | ecosystem: Environmental > Aquatic > Freshwater > Lake > Sediment | place: USA: Wyoming | collected... | reverse complement strand
CAAGGAACTGGGTGCTGATTTCTATGATCGGCAGAACCTCCAGCATCTGCGACGACACCTGGTGGGGCGCCTGGAAGCGCTCGGCTTCACCGTACAGGTTCAGCCCGTCGCCGCCTAACCCTCCGCGCGCGTTCGTATTTTCGAGGTAGTGATGAGGGCGGATGTACGCCCACTTATGTAACGAAATTCATTATGTAACATCCGCCGGGTCCACCTGCTGTATTCACGCTCAATTCTGCGAGGAAGTCCAGTCTGTCCGCAACATAATCCTAAGGCCGCCACTGGCACCACCACAGGTCCCGGGACGCGCACCCATGCCAGCGGGTGACGTCGTCCCCGCGTGGAGGGCAGAGCATGGAGCAAGACTTGCCCCAGTTGCGCGCCGTCCGAGGCGTCGAGGGCGCTCCGGATTATGTAACGCACCCAGGGTCAGTTCCGTGGGAAAGCGAGCGTGAAAATAGTTGAAGCCGATGTCTGCGTTACATAACAACTTTCGTTGCATAATCGGCTTTATGTAACGCGTTACATAAAGCCGACTGTCAAGGCCAGGGGGCAAAAGATGATGCGGAATCAGCCCACGCGCAAGACTCCGATGGCATGGCACTGGAAGCGCCACACGTGGCGCACGTGGCGCGCCGTTCGCGGCCACGTGCGAGGGCTCGGGATGCCACCTTCAGAAGCAACCACCGAGCCAGGCCAGTCCGTCCAACCATGCCTGGCGTAGCCCGCCCGGAAGGAATCCACTACGACGTGGCGCATTCTATGGCCGCCGCTCAATGCACCGAGATGCGAAGGTGCCATGCGAAAGTGCCAGCCTCTGTTGATTGCTCGTGGGGCTTCCCAGCCCCGCTCTGTTTTGCTCTCGCAGCCGTTCGTCTGTACCCCACGCGACTTCACGTTCGGTTGTCAGCACGGAACTCTGGCGCGACACGCCTAAGATCTGTGCGGGTTCAAGTTGAGAACGTGAGGCGAACAAACGTAACGAGGAGACGACGATGGCGATCACCTTGGAGCAGTTGCATGACGTAGTGGCCAAAGACGCTGCGATTCGGCGAGTCCAGAGGCTGCAGCCTGCAGGCGGGCTGGCCGACAAGATCTTCCCGCCGACGTATCCGGGCGAAGGCCAAAACGCGCCTGCGCGTCATGTGTTCGAGACTCGCAGAATCGATGGCGCAGACGTGCGTTGCGTTCTGATTGACAGCGTCCAGAGTCAGGCGAATCGCCTGGAGGAGGTCTTGCTGCGCGCCATGCGCGATGGCCGCATCGGGCTGCCGCACGTGTCGGTGGACTTCGCGGGACAGAAGACCAAGCTGACAATGGACGAGTCGAATGGAGTTGTGTTTGGCAAGGGCAAGGAATACGATTTGATGGACCTCGGCGCGATCACCTCCCTCGATGCGCCACATCGGATCTTCGACGCCATCATTCGCGACTCGGACCTCGGCGGAAAGCCCTTCTCCACCAGCCCGTTATGCGACCGTCTCAAGGCGGCGAGGCCCCAAAGCGCCCTGGCGGTTTTCGAGGCAAGCCCGACGGCATTACTGTTTGGCGCCTGGAACTCAACCGGCGAGGGCGGAGGCCTGGGCGCCAAGTTCACCCGCTGCATCGTGTCCGAGGTTATCGGAGTCAATGCGGCCGATGGGCAGAAGACCGCGATTCGTATCGATCCGCTTGGCATACGCGCCGATGCCCGCGTGCGTGGCAGCGTCTCTGACTGGGAGGTTGCCAGCAATGTGAAAGGCGAGAAGGGCACAAAGCGGCCGTCGGAGATCAACCACTCGAACATCATGCCTGATGTTGCGTCGGGTGGCGTCACCATTGACTATGCTGTCCATACCGCGGTCATCACTTGCGCCGGGCTGCGGCGGCTGAAGTTCCCGGCCATAGAAGATGAGAACGCCGGCCGCACAGTGCTTGCCGCGCTGGCTCTCGCCGCGCTTACACTGCGGGATGAGGCGGGCTACGCGCTGCGGTCCCGTTGCGACCTCGTCTGCGAGCAATCCGCGCCGTTCGAGATCGTGCATCCCGACGGTTCAGTCGATCGGTTCGAGATCAACGCGGGCGGCGCCGTTGGGCGCTTTAGAGAGGCCGTGGAGGCGGCGAAGAAGGCTGGCTTCCCCTGGAATGAGGAGCCGATCCGGCTTGTGCCCCAGAAGCGCCTGGTGGAGCTCGTCGCGCTCTCGCGGGCCAAAGCGCTCGCCGGCGAGAGCGAAGCCGAGGGCGATTCCGAGGGCGCGTGAGGTAGCGCTATGCTTGTGATCGAGGTCGAGTTTCTCACCGGCGTGTCGGTGGCGGCTACGCCTTATCGCCGCGGAGAGCCGGAATGGCCGCCGCACCCGGATCGTCTGTTTCAGGCCCTGACCGCGGCCTGGGGCCGCAATGAGAACCCCCGGGGAGATGAGCGGGCGGCGCTGGAGTGGCTGGAAAGGCTTGACCCCCAGGAGCTTCGGGTCTCGGCGCCCCGCGCGCATCAGCGTGATGTCGTGCCGGTCTACGTGCCGCCGAATGACGCGCGCACGACAAAGGACCCGGCAAAGAGCATCCGCGTCATACCCGAGCTGCGCAAGAACCGGCAGCCGCGGGCTTTCCCCGCAGTCCTTCCGGCGTCGGAGCGACCGATCGTTCGTTACCTCTGGCGGCGAGCGGAGGGTGCTGACAAGCATCGCGTGGCGCTCGGCAGAATTGCTCGCGAAGTGACCTACCTGGGGCACTCGCACACGCTGGTGCGGGTCGCGCTGGTCAACGGCGATGCCGGTTGCGACGACTTGGATCACACCTGGATGGGTGAGACACCCCGCGCCCTGCGAGTGCCCCATGCGGGCCGACTCGACCATCTCGTGGAACAGCACCGTCGCGCGGCCCGGCCCAATCCCTCCCTGGCTTTGCAGAGCCTCGCGCCGCCGCGAGCTCCGGCGGCAGCCCACACGTTGTTTGACCCGGATACCGTCACCGTGCTAGGCGACGACGGCGGCCTTGCGCCGGCCATCGAAGCCTTTCCGCTGGTCGCCAAGCGCTTCCGTGACGCGCTTCTGGAGACGGCAGACAACGATGGCCTACCGATCCCGACTCTCCTTTCGGGTCATGATTCGGACGGCTCGCCGGCCGACACGCCGCACCTCGCTATCGTCCCTCTCGCCGACATCGGCTGGAGGTATTCGCGCGGGCGGCTCATGGGCCTTGCGCTTCTGTGGCCACGCGCAGCAGCTGACGAGGAGCGGAGAGCGGCGCTGAAGGCGCTCTCCGTCTTTGCGCGAAGCGGCTATGGTGAACTCCATTTCGGCCGCAGCGGGTCGTGGCGGATCGCGCTTGAACCGGCGTCGTCCAGTGCGTCCCTCCGCATCGCACGTTATGTACGCGCTTCCTGCCGCTGGGGTACCGTGCTGCCCGTTGTGCTCGACCGGCATCCGAAGGACAAGCCGGGCGCCGATCTGGCGTCCATCATCGCGCAGGCGTGCCTCAACGTCGGATTGCGTGAGGAGACGGTTGATGGCCTCAAGATCGAGTGCAACCAATTCGGCCCTATTGCCGCGACGCCATCCGTCCGGGCGGTGAGCGATGCGCTCGCCAAGGACAGTCCCTATCGCGGTCGTCCCATGCGTCATCTCGTGCTGACTTTCGCCAGACCGATCCGCGGGCCGCTCGTTCTCGGGGCCGGCCGCTACCGGGGGCTCGGCCTCTGCCTGCCGGTCGACGAGGAGGCGAGATGATGGCGACGCTTGGCGCTGACGACTTTCGCGCCTTCTTCAAGGCCGTTCATGGTCAGGAGCCATTCCCCTGGCAGGAGCGGCTCGCGCGGCAGGTCGTCGAGGAGCGGCGCTGGCCGTCCCTTCTTGATCTTCCCACCGGGGCCGGCAAGACTGCGGCCATCGACATCGCCGTATTCCATCTTGCTTGCGAGGCCGACAGAGGCACCCAGCGCAAGGCCCCATTGCGCATCTTGTTCGTGATCGATCGGCGCATTGTCGTGGATGAGGCTTCCCGGCGCGCCCGCAAGCTTGCCGATGCGCTGCGCGGCGCAACAAAGGGCGTCTTACTGCGGGTCAAGGAGCGACTGGCGCAACTTTCCGGCGATTCATCGCATCCGCTTGACACTGTGCGCCTGCGTGGCGGGATGCCACAGGAACGCGACTGGGCGCGCTCACCGGCGCAGCCATTGATTGCCGTCTCAACCGTGGATCAGGTGGGGTCGCGGCTGCTCTTTCGGGGCTATGGCGTATCGTCGCGCATGTCGCCCGTACATGCCGGACTCGTCGGTGCGGACGCACTCTGGCTGCTAGACGAAGTGCATCTATCGCAGCCCTTTGCGGACACCCTCGACGCGATTACTGCGTGGCATGCGGTGGACAGCAAGGGCATCCTTGCGGACGGGCCGCGATTGGCGCCCTTCAGCGTCGTGCGTCTTTCGGCCACGCCGGGCACACATGAGACCGATGCGTTTCGTCTCAACGCCGCCGACTGGGCAAATGACAAGCTGGGCCCCCGGCTGACCGCCAGCAAGATCGCAAGTCAGGTCGAGATAAAAGAGGACTTGGCTGATGCCTTCGCCGATCATGCCCTGCGTTTCGCCGGGCTCGCGCAGGCACCGCCGGCAGCAGGTCGACGAGCGAAGAGAAAAGGCGGAACGGATAGCGCGGCCGAGTCTGTCCCGGACGTTCACCGTGTGGCGGTCGTGGTCAATCGCGTGAATCTTGCGCGGCAGGTGTTTGAGCGGCTCCGCAAGACAATTGGCAGGGAGCACGGCCGGACGGGCCGACCTGATTCTGCTCACCGGGCGCGTCCGCCCGCTGGACCGAGATTGCTTGTTGAAGCGCCTCGGCTCGCTCTTCGCCTCTCCAGAGCGCACCGTTCCGGCAAGGCCCGTCATCCTCGTCGCCACCCAGACCATCGAAGCCGGCGCCGATCTCGATGTGGACGCGCTCGTCACTGAGATCGCGCCACTCGACTCGTTACGCCAGCGCTTCGGGCGCCTCGACCGGCTGGGGCTCAGGGGGAAAAGCCGGGCGGCGATCCTCGTGCCGGCGGCGTCAGCAGATGAGTGGGAAGCACTGGAGGGCATCTATGACGCATCAGCCAAGGCCACGGCCGCCTGGCTGAAGACGCTCAAGGGCGAAATCGACTTCGGCATCAAAGCTTTCCGGAAACATAAGATAACGGTGGACCTCCTGGCACCGCGGACGCAAGCGCCGGCGCTGCTTCCGGTGTATGCGGACCTCTGGGCGACCACGTCACCGGAGCCAGCGGCGACGCCCGAGCTGGCGCTCTTCCTTCACGGCCCAAGCAAGCCGGTCGATGCTCAGATCGTCTGGCGCGCCGACATCAGTCCCGCCAACGAGGGCTGGGCGAACCTGTCGCTCATCATTTGCTCGCCGTCGTCGCTCGAAGCCCTATCCGTGCCGATCTGGGCGGTGCGCAAATGGCTGCAGCAGGCTGGAGACGCGCCATTCGCCGACGTGCCAGAACGTGAACCCAAGCCGCAGGAAAGTGAGCGTGGTCGGCCATGCCTGCGGCGCGCCGGCGAGAGATGGGCAGTGGCCTACGCTGAGGACCTGCGACCAGGCGACACCATCATCGCGCCGTGCAGCTACGGGGGATGTGACGCATACGGATGGAATCCAGGGTGCCCAGAACAAGTTGCCGATCTGGGCACAGAGGCGCATTATCGTCAGCGCCTCAAAGGCGCGCTGCGCGTGACGGAGGCGGTGCTCGCCAACACGCTTGTCGGCAACGGAGGGCCTTCGGCGCGTGAGACCTGGCGCATGATCGAGCGCGCCGTTCTCGATGAAGAGGATGTCGGCCCTGAGTCAATCCGTGCGGCCCTTCTCGAAATTGATGGGCTGCCCGAGACTTGGGCAAAGCTGCTCAAGGGAATGGGACCCCGCGGGCTAGAGTTCGTGCGCATCGATGACGACGACCCGTCGGCAGGCTTCGCAATCCGGAGCGAAAGACGCCTCGCGGCGGGGCTTCTCGATCCAACCGACGAAGATCAGGAAACAGCGGGCAGCGAAGCGATGACCGGCTATGACGATTCGTCTGACATCGGCGTCGCGGTGACGCTCACCGCGCATCTCGACCATGTGGAGGCCAAGGTGCGGAACCTCGCCGAGCGGGCCGGACTTCCCGAATCGCTGGTGTCAGTCCTCGCCCTTGCCGGGCGGATGCACGATCTCGGCAAGGCCGATCCGCGCTTCCAGACCGACCTATGGGGAGCAAGCGCACTCGCGCGGCGTGATCCGATGCTCGCAGCCATGATCGTTGCGGCGCGCGAAGAGCTTCTCGCCAAAAGCGCCCGCTATGCGGGTGCAGGCCCCACGCCAGGCGCTGCACCGGAGAACTTTCGTCACGAGGCGCTGTCGGTCGCGCTGGCCGAGAAGCACCCGAATGTCACCAGGCTGACTCAGGAAGAGCGCGATCTCTTGCTGTGGCTGATCGGCGCGCATCACGGCCACGGCCGGCCCTTTTTCCCGCCGGCAAACGACGACGCGCCGAGGACGGAAGCAAGCGTGCCAATCGACGGCGTAAACCTGGTGGCCGCGGCGGACGAAGCTCCGCTCCGGCTCGATCAGGGCTGGTTCGAGCGGGCCGAGCGCGTGCGTCGAGCTTATGGGCCGTGGGAGCTTGCCCGCCTCGAAGCGATCCTGCGCTTGGCTGATCACTCTGTTTCGGCGGAGGAGCAACGGGCTTCTGCAACCGGTACGGCCGTGAAACGCTCCTCGCGGGCAAGATCATGAGTGACGTGATCCTTGGGGATGAACCGACGGCGACGACGCTGCCCTTGCGTGGGCTGGAAGCCGACAACCTGCTAGCCTTTCTCGCCCTGCTGGGCTTGCTGCGCGCGCTCGACGCCGCGCGGCCCGAATGGCAAGCGCGAGCCGCCTGGCAAGGCATTCCGCCAAGGGCGGTGCTGCATCTTGCGTCGCCAGTTGATGCGCAGAGCGTGATCGCGCAGACGGATGCGGCAATTCGCAAGCTTGGTCGAAACTACGCCTTCGATGAGCATGATCTGAAATACACTCCAGCTGAGTTCCGCGTGCTCGCCCGAAAGGCGCGACGAAATCCACAACGAGCTCGGCTCGTCGCCGCCCTTGCGTCGGACGGAGCCCTGAAGCGAAGCAGCAAGGACGCTCAAGTGGCAGCGACGCCGCTCTGCGCCATGTTCGGGCAAGGGCACCAGCATTTCCTCTCGCGGCTTACCGGGATGGCGACGCGCCACGATGCTGCAAACCAGGCTGACCTGGCGCGAGCGCTGTTCGAGCCGTGGCGCTATGAGGACGACTCCGACAGCTTCCGCTGGGACCCAATCGAGGACCGCCGTTACGCTCATCAATTTGGCAATCCCAGCGAGACGAGAAACAAGATCGGTACGGTGACAGGGGCGAACCGCCTGGCGGCGATCGGCTTTGCTGTGCTCGCGAGCGTGCCGACAGCATCAGGCCTTGCTACCCTTGGAGTCTCCGGCGCCCGCCGTGAACGCGACGTCTGCTGGCCACTTGTCGGCGTGCCAACCAGCTTGAGCGGTTACCTTGCCCTTCTCGCTCATCCCTGGCTCGGTGACGACCAGAAGGCGGCGGAACTCGCGGCTTATGGCGTTGTTGCCATTGCCCGCGCCCGCCGATATCAAGTGGACAAGTACTTCAACTTCGAACGCGCGCGACTGCAGTTTCTATGACGCTCCGTGCGCGCCCACCCCACCGCGTGGCGCGTTCTCATAGCTCCTTGAAAATGGAATAGAGTAGAAAACGCACGCAAAGGACGGTGCCACAGCCATGTCGCTTGCCGACTCTGCCGCCCCGCCCGCGACCACGGGCGACGCGCTTCCGGACCTCGTGCGCGACCAGCTCTCCACGGCTGAAAAGCCGTGGCCCCATTGAAGCCTGGTCGACGTCGGGGAAGGAGCCAAAGGAGAAGCCTCTCCACGGCTGAAAAGCCGTGGCCCCATTGAAGCGCTCATTTTCTCCCACCTGCCCTGCCCCTGCCCTGTCGGCTCTCCACGGCTGAAAAGCCGTGGCCCTATTGAAGCCGAGGTCGGCCATCTCGGCCTCGGCCTGGGCATCGAACTCTCCACGGCTGAAAAGCCGTGGCCCCATTGAAGCTATGCCGCGCGCATCATCGCCCGCCGCAAAGAGCGACCTCTCCACGGCTGAAAAGCCGTGGCCCCAATGGGCTGAGGAACCACTCGGCGGCGCGCGCGACCGATCTCATGGGCCCGTCGCAAGGGTTCCATCGCCACGACCATAACTCTGGCTCACGGTGGGCGTAATGGAGCGTGGTCGCCAGACCGATGACGCGCCGATAAGAACTGCGCCCGCAGGGACGCGCTCCTGGCGCGCCGAAGAGCGCCGCACATTTCGCGTCTGGCGGCCAAACGCAAGAACTGCGGCAAGCTCGCGCGGACGGAACAAAATGCAGGAGCAGGGATAGCAAGGATGTATCTTAATTCACCCGCCGATTTGTCCGAACATCGGTGAAGCTCGACACGCGGAGCGCTCTACACGGCAACGCCGACGAGTTTGCCGCACGTGCAGGGAACGATTCCGCCGCGCCGAAAGGCAAGTCGCATCGAGACGCTGGCGGCAAGCTGGGAGGAGGAGGACTGGCGTGGCCAGGTGTGCGTGGTGCAACAAGGAGATTGCAGACGATTGCGAGGTGTTCGGCATCGGCGCGCGGCTCAGAGAGGGAGTTCACCTTGAGGGCGTAGAGGGTGAAGTCATCGAGGTATTCTCGGTAGCCATGAACCGGAACATTCCAGTTGCCGTCGTCAGCGGTGATTCACAAGCCAAGCGAGACGGGCTGGATCTCATGTTCATGGCGTGCACCCGTAGCTGTGCTACCGCACTAAAGGCCGCCCTCGAAGGGGAGAAAGAGGAGTTCGACAACATTACGTATCTCCACTGACTGGTGCTCATGTCTGACGCGTGAGAAGAGCCGCGCCGCAGACAGCGGAGCCTTCGTAGACTACTACAACCGGCGCCGCTACCACGAGGCGCTGAAAAACGTCACCCCCGACGATGTCTATTACGGCCGCGGGGAAGCCATCCCGGCGCGCCGAACAGCGCTGCAGATTCGGACCCTGGTGGCCCGGCGCGAGAACCATCGAAAGCTCCCGCGGAGGGAACAAGATGCAGGAGCAGGGACACCGGAACTGTAGCTCAAGTCACCGCCAGATGGGTATGTTCGCGGAGAGTTGGGATGAGGCAAGGCAACCCCTCCCCCTGCCAGGGGGAGGATGAAGGTGGGGGTGAATCGTGGGCCATCCACCCTCACCCGGCTCGCCGAGGGCTCGCCGACCTCTCCCTGCGAGGGAGAGGGGTTGGCACGCGCGTGGCCTATACCAACCAAAATGGAACATACCCCGCCAGATTGCTCCATGATCGCTGAGGACCGACGCGTCGAGCTAGTTCCGGCCATCAAGTGAGCGCGAAAGAGGAGCGCTGCAATGCGGCGATAGAACGCGGAATTGGACATACCAGACAACTTCAGGGGGCTCATCTATGCGCCATCATACGAGCAAGAGGTCGTGGCTTTGTTCTTCCTGCTGTTGCCACATCTGGAACGCTGCTTGGTCGCGGCGGAAGTACGGGAGGAGTTCCCGTGTTGCCGCCGGTGTTCAGGCGCGGCTCGCCTTCTTGACGGGGCCCTCCTGGCGCCTGGTGCCAAGTCGCTGCCGTGAGCGGGTGGCCGGTGGAGGTCGGCCCTCTTTCAGCCGGTAGAGCACCAGCCAGTCGGGGCCTGCACTGAAGACGCGGGCAAACGGCCCCTTCGCGTCGTCGAGCCAGGCCAGTCTGGCGCTCGAGCCGCCCCCGGGGTGGAGGGGCCCCAAAGCCACCAGGCGGATGCCACGGCGGTGGAGGTCGTTCACCCACTGGTCACGGGTCTGGTAGCCATCCCACGGGACGAAGATCACTTTGGTGCGGAGATTCCTGCCGTAGAGAAGGTAGCTTTGGTGGCTCCAGAGATAGCCAATCACGTGTTCCTGCGGCTGGCGATCGAGGTAATCGAGGATATGGGCGTAGGCGACTTGGCGATTTCCATCTCTCGTCGTGCGCGCCTGAAAGGTGCCCGCGCTTAGCGCCGCGGCGAGGATGAGAGGAAGGAGTATGCGAGTCGGGGTTCGGTTGAGCGCAAGGCGCGCCCTGGCGAAGAATGGCCCGAAGTGCGGCAACAAGACGGCTAGCGACATGACCCCGAGAAAAAGGTAGAGCACGCGACCGCCAGCCATGGCGAGCGTGGCGCTGATCAGGGCAACCGCGGCGAGGCCGATCTGGGGAGTGGCGCGGGCGGCTCCGCCTGCGGCGGCGGCGACGCCAAGCAGACCCACAAAGGGAAGGCCGTAGCGCATCGCCTGCCCCGTCCATGGCGTCAGCAGGTAGCGGTACTCCGCATAGCTGCCGCTGAATGGTGTCGTCCAGTAGAGGCCTGCGGTGGCTGCAAGCAGGGCGAGCAGGCCGAGCGCACGCCGCTTCTCCAGGCGGGGCTGCCGGGCGAGCAGCGCTGGCAGGAGCCAGAACGCCTCCAGGGGCAGCGCGAGGAACTGCCAGTTGAACTGCCCGACCACCTGGTTGAAGAGCAGCTTCCACTGGGAAAGGCGGTGCGGGTCAAAGACAGCGGCGAGGGTGGTTCGCCGAACGTCGGCGAGGGACATCGTCCCCGGCAAGAGGGTGAGATGACCCATTTGTACCCTGACGTAGCCGAAGGGGTTGCCTAGGTCGTGCAGGTTTCTCAGGTACCAGTAGCCGCTGAGCAAGGAGCAGCCGACGATGACGGCGCCGAGGCCCAGCGCGAGCCGGCCGGAGGGAGAGGGAGTGGCGCCGGGATGTTCGGGACGCTGATCTGCGTTGGGCCTGAGCAAAGTCGGCGCCGCCAGGAGCACGATGCCGTAGAGGAAGCCAGAGGCCTTGATTCCCACGAGCATGCCGAGTGCGGCAAGGAGGAGCGCAAGATAGAGCCGGGAACCGGTCCGGCGCTGGCCGGCCGCGAAGTAAAGGCCGGCACTGAAGAAGGCGGCGAAGGGGAGATCGACGTGCATCGTGTTGACCTGGAGGATGGACGCCGGCAGGGTCAACACGAGACCGGCGGCAGCCATAGCCCGCGCCCTGGATGCGCCGAACTGAGCAGCGAGGCAGTAAATGGAGAGGCCCAGCAGAGCCCAGGCGAGCAAGTTGGGAAGGGCGACCAGGAAATCCTCGTGGAAGGGAGCCAGGTTGAGCGCGCAGAGCGCCTCCCAGGTATAAGGGTATGCGTTGAGGGTGTTGGACTTGAATTGAGCGAGGCGGGTGAAGGTTCCGTCTTGGAGCCAGGTGGCCATGGCCGGGAGGTGAAAAGCGAGGGAGTCGTATTCGACTATGGGGCTCGCGGCAGACCTCCACAGCAGCGCGAGGCCGACGAGGACGAGCGCGGCGGCGAGTAGGCTGTCGAGGCGGCCGAAGGGCGTTTGGGGGGAGAAGGCCTGGGCGAGAGAGGACCGGAATCGGCCGGGAATGGCGCGGCTGATGGCCAGCGCTCCAGCGGCGAAGAGGGCAAGCTCCGCAAGGAGGATTGGGAGCAGGGCGAAGGCGTGGAGGATTCCGAGGAGAAGCGCCAGGCCGGCTTGAAGGACACACCAGCAGAAGAGGAAGACAAGCAGGCAGGCGGGCGGTGAGGGCCTGCGGCTCGCCTGGGCCGCCAAGGCGGTTAGCAAGGAGAGGGGGGCCGGTCCCAGCAGGAGCACGAGGCACAGAGCCAGCTGCCAGAGATGCTGTGGGAATGTGGTCAGGGCACTCTCCCTTCAGCAGGCAGGTTAACACTACCCACTTGGTGCCGGCGACCCCGGCCGCGAGGGCTTCGGACGGCAGATGGGCCGTGATTGCGCAGGAAGCCTTGGCCTGGCAGCAGGCGATTCTGGGGTGCGGCGGCAAGCTTCCCGTGAGCGCCCTTCACGCCCCCCCGCCGACCGCGCTCAGAGTGAACGAGGGGGCCTCTCGGGGTCCCAGAGGGGAAGTCGAACGGGCCGCCGCTTTCAAAGTGGGAGTGAAGAGGCTGTTGCACAACGTGCTCGTCGGGCGTCGAAGCGCATCCGTGTGGCCCAAGGTCGCGCGGGGCGCGTTCCGCGAGTTGCACAACGTGCTCGTCGGGCGTCGAAGCGCATCGGCGAGGCCGAGATTCCCTCGACTTCGCTCGGGACAGGTCCCACGCTTCGCGCGGCGCGCGGAGTTTACCGTGAGCGAAGCGAACGGGCTTTGAATGACAGATCCGGCGGTGGCACGCACCCGTGGAACGGATTGTGCAACAACCACCTCGGGGGGGCGACCCCGCGGGGTTGCCCCTACGGCAGGTGCGGGGGCGCCCGGGACGCAAATTGGAAATCTGCGCCACCGGCGGGGCGGCGGGCATGGGTATGCCCGCCCTACAATTGCCGGATTGTGGGTGACCAGTCATTTGACAAGCTCCCCTCGACTTCGCTTCCCTCGACGGTGCTCCCTTCTACTCCGCCTCGGCGTCGCTCAGGGTAAACGGGACAAGTGGGGTAAACGCGGGGTAGCCTCTTGTGCCACAGGGATGGATCCGGGATCGAGGGAGCGCGACTTCATGGAAGTCGCGTGCATATTCCGGCCGAAAGCGCGCAGCGATTCCGATTCAAAGTGCGCACCGATTCCGATTGAAAGCGTGCAGTGATTCCGGAGCAATCCGATCAAGGTAGAGTGAAGCTGCCCGTTTCGCTCAATCCGAACCGTCGTTTCGCGGAAAGCGAGCGGCCATTTCCATGTTTCCGAACGGAGCTGTCGGAGCGCAGCGATGCTGGGCGGCAACGGAATCGATGTTATGGACCCAGTTGCAAAGCGCAGAATCTGGGCATCGCGGGCGATTATCACTTCGATCGCGGCGGGTGGCGGTTCATCTGCATGGACGACGCTCACGGCTGCCTGACGGCGACGCAACTTGCATGGTTGGAGCAGGTGCTGGCGACGGCTCCCGGGCCGACGGCGATATTCATGCACGTCCCGCCCGCGGGCGTGACCAGCCAGTGGGACTGGGCGTGCAACATAGCCGGCGTCTACTACCGGACCGACTTCGACGACGGCGCCGCCCAGTTCCGCGAGCTGTGCCGAGCGTACGGGGTGACCGTGGTCTACACGGGGCACATTCATGCATTCGATGCCGCCTACGACGACAACGGGACGCTCTATATCGTGACCGGCGGCGGCGGCGGCGAGACCTACGAGTTCCAGGCTGCAGCGCCGGGCAACTTCTTCCACATCACCGTCGCCGAGGTCAACGCAGACGGCATCCAGGCGCACACCGTCTACGTTTCAGACTACCAGTACTACTACGATCAGAGCGCGGGGCAGTGGCAGGTCGGTAATCTTGGCGTCGGGCGGTCCTTCACACTCGACGTGAGCAAGTGGGAAAGTAACATCGGGCAGTAGAGGGGCCTCGTGAGGGTTCGCGATTGGGGCTGTCGGCCGTCGCGTCCGCGAACCGTTGGTAGTACGCCGTGACCAGGTGCACCCCGGCGCCGCTAGCAGCCCCATCTTGGCCTCATAACGCCTTCTCGCGCTTGGACCTCCCGGTTCCGGTCATGTCACCCTCTCACAGAACGCCCTTCTGCGCGCCAGACCGCAGCAGAAAGGGCCTGAAGATGACTGGTCTCCCCCTGGATGACGTTTGGTACCGGGCAACCGTAATCCCACGCTAGCCTGGATTATTCACCACCAGCGTGTGGCGGGTGCACACTGTCATTCCGAGCGAAGCGAGGAATCCCCTATCGTTGGCGCTTCCTGGTAGGGGATTCCTCACTCCGCCTTGCTCCGTTCGGAATGACATGAATAATGCGGGCTAGAAGGGTCTTCTGACTGGCACTTTTCGCAAGAGATCGCCCCGTGGCCTTTTCATGTACGAGCCTCCACACGAAACGGCTTGGGAGACTTCGACGGGGGCCGGGGGTACTGCCCCCCTCGAGACTTGCAGCAGGCGCGCTGTGCCATTGGCGGAACAGAAAGCGAGAACCGCCGCCACCTGCCACCTCGTCCACATCTCCGCAGTCTCGACTTGTGGTGAGCGAAGTCGAACCATGCCAGGTCGTTCTTGTCCACCAGCCATGTGGCAGGGCTCCGGTAGCAAGTTACCGAAGCAACGATATCATCGGATCATACCGGGTTCCGGGATCACCTGGGGTTCGACACATTCATCGCCCGGCTGCCCAGGAATATCAACCCTCCGCCGATGAAAGCGCAGGCGACGATCAGAAACCCGTAGGCGAAGGGCGAAAGCCAGCCCCCGATGCCGAAGAACGAGTAGAAGGTCGGCTGGAACCTAACCGCCTTCCGCCCCAGCAGGAGGACCAGGGCCATCAGAAGTCACAAGTTACCTGCTACGAAATACGGCCAATCACGCATGAGTCTGTCCCCCTGACTTCGTATTATGTTCCAAGCGTAGTGTAGGATTGACCCACCCTCCAGCGTATTCTAGCCCGCAATGCGCCCTTCGTCAACGGCCATCGGTCGCTTGTCGGCCAGCCGTGTGTCGGATTGTTTCCCCGCCGACTAACTGACCCGGGGAACTGGAGACAGTTACCTATTTCCGCTCTCCGACGCCCAATCGGCCATCAGGAACGTGCTGAGGCATGTTTCGATGCGAGTGGACTCTGCTAAACCAAAACGCTCTGGCATCGAAATCCGCCGCCTCGTCCACATTTCCGTTGTCTTGATGGCAGGTCGTTTTCCTCCGCCATACCGGCAGACCTGGCGTGAGATCCTCTACCGGTGCTGCCTGAGACTCGTACCCCACGCCGATAGGTGTCTTCCTCGCCCGCGGGGACGCGATCTTCGCCCGCCGAAGACCGCTTCAGATTCGGACCCTGGGGGCACGCCCTGATGACCATCGAAAGCTCGCGCGGACGGAACAAGATGCAAGAGCAGGGACACCGGAACTGTACTCTAGTTCATCCCCGGATTTGTCGCAGGGGCGCTGAGGACCGACATCCGGCAACGCGGCCCAGGTGCGGCCTCTCGCGGACAAGCGCCAAGCTCACAACCGGCTCGTGACGGGTGAGCGCAGGTCCCCTTCCGCCGCCTCTCACCCCAGGCCGTGCCGTAGTCACGAACGGCGCGGTTCGCCTCCAGGCAGGCGTTCTTCGACTGCCGGCCGCGCCGGGTCGTGCATCACAGTGCCTTGATCCGGTACGTCACGCACGCCCTTCGGCGAAACCGCCCGTGCTATCCACTCGCCTCTTTTTCCTCCCACGGTAGCGGTATGGGCCGCGCCGCTGCGACTGCTTTGCGCAAGCTCTTGGCCCACGTCGCCGCCAACTGTTGCGGTTTCACTTTGTTCGCCGTCGCCTCCTCGTTGGTCACGGTCGCGAACAAATGTGATCCAGCCATCACGACCCAGTCCTTGCCTTTCTTCACTGCCCTGTAGTCGCCCGGCTTGAGCGTGCGATCACTGACGATCGCGTTGAGCCGCTCGTACAGCTCGCCAGTGCGCTGCGCGGGCGTCTTTCCGGCAATCACACCTCTGAGTCGCAAGATCACCATGCCTCCTGCGACGATCTCCTCTGGCGGCGGCGCCGTCGATTTAGCCTTTGCTGCTGCCGCAGGCGCGGCCGTCCCCAAGCTCGGGCACGCCGGCGCCTTCGATTTCTTCTCGGCCGCCATGGCCGCCGACGTCGCCAGTAGCGCAACCATCAAGACAACGACCCAAGCGCGCATCGCGCCACCTCCTGTGATGGGCTTCTCCTAACCGAGATTATGCATATCGAGCGTGACACGCTCACCCAACGGGTGATGTCACCCCGAGCAACGCGAGGGGTCCCCTACCGGGGTTGCTGAAGGGGCGATAGGGGATTCCTCGCTTCGCTCGGAATGACATCTTCCTTGCCTTACGCATAATCCGGGCCTAATGGGGTTCGTGTACTACCGCTGACGCGCCTTCGGCGCGCTCCGGAGCGGCCGGACTAGGCTGCGCCTCGTCTCCGGAGCGACTGGGCGAGGCTCCGCCTCGCCTCCGGAGCGACGCGGAGCGTCGCGCGGCGTCGCGCGGCGCCGCCAGAGCAACGCCCAGACGAGGAAATCGTGCTCATGAACCCCATTCCGGAAGAGTTAGGCGCGGCGAAAGCCGCGCTCCGGAAAGACGCCGTTGGCGTCTTGCGCGTCACCGTAATACCCGAAACTCTCTAGGATCAGCAGAACACTGCAAGACGAACTTCCGGCCAGACACGCCCGGCCCCGTTACCAGCGGCACCAATTGTATATTCCGTACTTGCGTTGGAGAAAGCACAGGCAGTCACCGATCTCCGCTTGCGTGCTATGGGGCTGCCCGGTCCGGCACGTGCGAGCCAGCGGCCATCACCCGCAGACGACGGGCAAGGTCGAGCGCTGGCACCGCACGATGAAGGGCGAGGTGGAGCTGGTGGTGCACATGAGCCCAGACGAGCTGCGGCGGGCTATCGGGGAGTTTGTGGACTAGTACAACCGCGCGCGCTACCACGAGGTTCACCCGCCCCTGGCGGGCGCCGGGAAACGTCACCCCGAATGATGTCTATTCCGGCCCGCAGGGAGGCAGTTTGGACCTGTCGAAAACCACTACAGATCCGGACCGCGGTGGCCAAGCATGAGGACCATCGCAAGCTCGCGCGGACGGAACAAGATGCGAAAGCAGGGACGCTGGAGCTGTAACTTCGCTCGCGTCCTGGTTCATCCCGTTATTGCCGAAGCTCGACACGCCCGGAAGGTACATAATGACGCTGGTCAATTCCAGCAGCATCCGTTTTCCGGTCGCCAGGGGTAATCTCGGCCCCGTGCAGCAACCGCTGAGGGGAGTGTGGGTTGCACTGGCCACCCTGGTCTTCCTGCTCACCCTTCCGCGTACGCTGGGAGCACCGGCAACAATTACATTCCAGAATGGCGTCAACGGCTACGCCGGGTGCCAGGACACGTATCTGGATACTGCGGCGCCGACCACACCCATGGGTCACTTCGAGTTTCCGTGGCAAGACGCGCAGGACGTCGAGCTCAGCGGCGGGCAAAACACGAAGAGATTGACGATGCGGTTCGACGTCTCGACGATTCCGCCGACAGCCCATATCCGTTCGGCGCGGCTTCACCTCTATGCTGACGCTCATGAGTCCTATCAGGGCAGCCCCGCACCAACCGACTGCTTCTTGCACCCGGTGACCACGTCGTGGTCGGAAGACGATGCCACCTGGGAGCGGGCGGATGCGGGCACAGCGTGGGCTCGCACCGGCGGAGACCCAGATGACGCTCTGGGGTGCGTCTACGTGCTCACTGTCGCCGACGCACGTCTGCAGAGCCACAGCGACACGGTGACAGTGACCGTGGCCTCTGGTGTGGTGGCGGAGGCGGGCGCGGATAAGATCATGGACGAGGGCGGCCCGGGCGTCACGCTGGACGGCGCGGCCTCAGGCGGTGTCCCGCCGTACACCTACGCCTGGACGCCGACCGACGGGCTGGATGATCCGACCTCGGCCACGCCAACTGCTGCGCCGACCACGACAACGACCTACACCTTGACGGTGACGGATGACATCGCTCAGACCGACGCCGACACGGTTGAGGTGGTTGTGCGGCCGACGACAGCGGTGTTCGCGGACGTGCCGGTTGGTCACTGGGCGAGAGGCCCCATCGAGGCGATGTACCGCGAGGGGATCACCGCGGGCTGCGACACCAGTCCGCTTCGCTACTGCCCGGACAGCGTAGTGACGCGCGCCCAGATGGCGGCGTTCATCTGCCGCGCCGCGGGCAAGACGGAGCTCGACTCTCCGGCCGCGACGTTCGGCGACGTCGCCCAGGGCAGCCAGTTCTACGGCTGGATCGAGCGGCTGGCGGATCCGGGGTCGTGGACTACGCCTCCGGCCACGGGCTGCGCCTCCGTTCCGCCGAGGTTGTACTGCCCGAATGACAGTTGCCTGCGCGGGCAGATCGCGACGTTCATCTGCCGCGCCGCGGGCAAGACGGAGCTCGACTCTCCGGCCGCGACGTTCTCCGACGTCGCCCAGGGCAGTCAGTTCTACGGCTGGATCGAGCGACTGGCCGATCCCGGCTCCTGGACGGAACCGCCGACTTTCGGGTGTGACCTTGGTCCCCCGCGACTATTCTGCCCCAAGGGCGGCTGCACGCGGGCAGAGATGGCCTACTTCATCTGCCGCGCGTTCAGCATATCGTTGCCTTCGTACACTCAGAGCGCGATCGCGGGACAGGTGTCGGTCACGGCCACCACGCCCGTGACAGCCGCCACCGTTCGCGCCTACCTCAACAACGTGCTGGTGGCTGCGGCCACTACGGATTATGCCGGGATCTACCGGACGTACCGGGGCTTGCCGTCCGGTAGCTACATAGTCGCTGCGTCTAAGACCGGGTATGTAACCCAGACCAAAGCCAGGCTGAACGTGACTGCGGGAGCGACCACGTATGTGAATTTCAACCTCCAGACCTCCGCCGCGCTCGCCGGTCAGGTTACCGATGCACGGACGGGCCAGGCATTTTCGGGCGCCACGGTCAATGCCTACTTGGACCACGTCTTGCGTGCGACAGCTGTGACGAGCGGGCCGTCGGGCGCTTATCGCATGGCAAGTGATCTGCCGCCGGGGAGCTACGTCATAGAGGCAAGCGCTCCTGCCCACGCGCCGCAGGTGGAGACCGGCGTCGCGCTCACCGCGAGCGAGACCAGTTATGTCGATTTCCGCCTTGACGGCGCGCACGGGACGGTGCCTGATGAACTCGCGAAGCTCGCCACGATCGGACGCCGAGCGGGGGACAAGTTCCGCTTTGTCGTGAGCGGCGATCAACACTTGGGCTACCCGAATTTCGCCTCCTATCTCGTCCCGCTCATCAACAGCGTGGACGCCGATTTTGTTATGTTGGTGGGAGACCAAACGAACACCGGCATGCAGACGGAATGGAGCATGCTCTTCGGGGCCCTGGATCAGGTGCGGACGCCAGCCGTGCTACAGATACCCGGCAACCACGAGTATCTCACGACGCCCGATCTCATTCAACAGAACCTGGGTACTGCCGGCGATTACTACTTCGATCATCGTGATTGGCGTTTCATCTGCATGGACGACGGTGGTGGCCGCCTGGCGCCGGCGCAGCTTGAATGGTTGGACGGTGTGCTCGCGGGCGCGGCCGGGCCTACAGCGATATTCATGCATGAACCGCCGGCCGGGGCCAACGATGAGTGGGCCTACGCGCGCTATGCGAATGGCACATATTACGCGACTGCTTTCGATGGTGGCGCGGCGGAGTTTCGCGACTTGTGTCACCGCTACCGCGTGACAGTGGTGTACATGGGCCACATTCATGCCTTCGACGCAGCCTACGACGGCCCGACGCTCTACGTTGTGACTGGGGGCGGCGGCGGAATAACCTACGAATTTGAGCCCATGACGCCCGGCGACTTCTTTCACATTACCGTCGCCGAGGTTGATGGGCAGAGGATTCGGAGCCATACCGTCTATGTGCCTGACTATCAGTACTACTTCAACAACCAAACCGGGGGATGGCAGGTTGGCAACCTGGGCGTCGGCCGCGTCTTCACGCTTGACGTGAGCAAGTGGGAGAGCAACGAAGGGCAGTGATGCAGTCGCGGTCGCTACTGAAGCTCGCATATTACGTTCGAGGCTAGCGATGGGACTTGACGCTCGCAAATAGCGGTTTGACGTATAACCTATTACGCGAGCGTCGCTAGACCTTGATTCACCGCCGGATTTGTGCCATAACCGCTGAAGGTCGGCGACGAATCGTGCCGCGGCCAATCTGAGATCGGAGGTTGACTGATGGACGCCAGCATCACCTATTTCGAGGAAACCGGCCCGGCCAACACGGCCGCAGTGTTGGCGCTGGTGAAGAGGCGGGCCAAAGAAACCGGCATCAAGCGCGTGGTCATTGCTTCCACGACTGGCGCCACTGCTAGCCAGGCCGCCGCGGCGTTCGCCGATACCGACGTCAGGCTGGTGGTAATCCCCCACCAGTGGCGGTGGCGCGAGGAGCGCCAGTTCGACCGGTCCCTGGTGCCCGAACTCGAACGCGCCGGCCATCGGGTCTACTGGAGCACCATGCTCTTTCATACCGAAGAGCTCTACGGCAACAGCGCGGGGGCGGCCCTGGCGAACATACTGCGGACCTTTGGGCAAGGCATGAAAGTATGCCTGGAGATCCTGCTCATGGCGACCAACGGGGGACAGATTGACATCGGCGAGAAGGTCATCGTGGCCGCTGGCAGCGGCCGCGGAGCGGACACTGCCGTCCTGGCCACAGCCGCCACGAGCAACCGCCTGAAGGAGGTTCGCATCCACGAGATCCTGTGCAAGCCTTTGTTGGACTAGTCGGCGGCGCTGCGGATTCGGAGGCCGGTGACCTCGTGGCCAGGCGCAAGAACTATCGCAAGCTCGCGCGGACGGAACGAGATGCAAGAGCGGGGGAGACGGGAACCGTCCACAAAAGTTGCCCCTGACGTACCACTGAGGCTCAGAACGCGCTATGATTGAGTTGTCGATTCTGCCAGCACCCCAGAACATCGGTCAGTCGAGATTACAGAAAGAAGGCGGGGAGGGGGAAACCGATGGAAGATGGGTGGTGTCCAAGGATTTGTTTGGCGGTTATGATCGGCAGCCTGCTGCTGTACTTCCCACTGGAGTATCTCGCGCCGGACTGGATGCATGGACTGTCTGGATTCGCGCTCCTGTGTTCCATGATGGTCTTCCTGATTTGGTGTGGCGCCTGCTCTATTATCGAACACCGGCGCCGAGCTAACGCAAGCGATTCTGAATCGGCGCGGCCTGGTGGTGACCAGGCGCGAGCGCTACCGCGACCTCGCGCGGACGGAGCGAGATGCAAGAACAGGGGCACCGGGCCTGTGCCTTGATTCACCCCCGGATTTGCCCCAGGAACACGCTGAGGACCGACACCAAGAGCGCTGAGCCTCGACCGCTTAACTCGCAGGTGACTGCCACCTCCGCCGTGGCGGCGCCTGCCCTTGGCACTTCGAGAGGAATGAGATGCCGGCTATGAAGTATAACATCCGCCTGGTAAGCAGCTACCATCCCCGCATCTGCGGCATTGCCAGGTTTGCCGAGAACCTGGCCACCGCGCTTGCACGGCTGCGCGATGTCGGACACATCCGGGTCGCCGCGATATCAAGCGAGGAGCTCTCATACAGCGTTCCGGTCGATATCGTAATCGACCAGTATGATGCGCGGTCGTGGCGGGAAGCCGCAGACAGCATACAAGACAGCGCGCAAGCCGACGATCGTCCCTATGTCGTCGTGTTGCAGCACGAGTACGGCCTCGACGGGAGCGAGGGAACGGGAACTAACTACGTCAACATGGCAAAGCAGCTTCACGACCACGGACTCATGACCATAGCCTATCTGCATACCGTGCTGCGCAACCCGAACGACCACCAACGGGCGATCCTCCAGCAGATTGCCGCCAATACCGACGGGCTGGTGGTGACGCTGGGCGGGGCAATCGACGTCCTGAGAACAAGCTACGGCATAGAGCGCTCAAAGGTGACGCACATCGATCATGGGATTCGGATGCGCGATATCAAGATGACGGATCGGCTGCGAACAAAGCGGAAATACGGCCTGGAGCACAGGTTCCTGGCGACCACGCTCGGGCTCCTTTCGCCGGATAAGGGCGTCCACTACGGTATCAGAGCATACGCCCTGTTCCTGGCCGAATCGTGTACCAGGGAGCAGAGGAGACAGCTCATCTACCTTATCGCCGGCCAGTATCATCCGGGCTTTGTCGAGTCTCACGGCGGGGAGCCCTACCGCGCGTACAGGAGCCTCCTGGCGCAAACGGTCGCGGACTGCGGGCTGCGATGGCGCGAGGCAGACCGCCTGGGTGGAATGGACTTCGATGAAGCTGACGTCTGTTTCGTTAACAGGTATCTCAGCGAGGACCTGCTGATGGCGCTATACGGCGCGACGAACGTGATGGTGCTGCCGTACCTCAACCCAGAGCAGGTATCGAGCGGGATACTGGCAGACACGATCGGATCGGGAAGGGTAGCCATAGCGTCAAAGACGATGTACGCGCGCGAGTTGCTGGGCGATTCGGGTGACAGGGGAATAGTCGTAACGCCGAGGGGGATCCTGGTGGACCCGGGGGAGCCGTCGGTGGAGCAGATGGCGCAGGGACTCGATCTCCTGGTATTCAACGAGCAACAGCGTCTGGCCATGGAGCGAGACGCGCGGGGGAGAGGGTACGAAATGAGGTGGGAGAACGCCGCGTGGGAGTTGATGCAATACGTCAAGTCGGTGGCGGAGACTAGGTCAATCGTGACCGGTAGAGGGCCGGAGTTCGTTCGGCAGAGAACCTCCCGGCTTGAGCACCCCGAGCACGCAGTGGGGGTGCGCTCTCCGCAAGAACGGGATTGATGCAATTGCCGCCGAGGAAGGCATGAGGTATGACCTTTCTTAGTGGGGAGGGTTAGATGACGCACTGGAATGTGGCCCAGCCGCCCTCGGCTGGGAGTGGGCGCAGCGTACTGCGCCCCTACAAGTCTGCCGGCGATCCCCACTTTCCGAGGTCATACCCAAGGCATGAGGTCGCTGCGCAACATGACAACAGTGGGGTATGAAGCACGACACTAACCGCTCTACGAACTGGCAGCGAGACCGGCCGCTGGTTGCTGTGGAACGTCGTAGTTACCCACGCGGCTTGATTCTGATAACATGGAGTCAGCGCGATAGCACCCGGGGAGGCAGATTACCCGCACCGGATCTGCGGAAGTCACAAGTGGCAGAATCCCGTCGGGGCGACCATGTTCTTGACCCAGCGGCTTCCACTTCAACGCAGGCAATTGCCTGGGTGGGAAGCGGGCGGGCGTTCCGGGTGCGTCCGGACGAATCGGTGCCCGCCTTTCGGGAGGATTTCCCTGCGATAGCTGCAGCGGGCGGCCTCGGTAACGAACCTACAAGACACTGGGCACGGCGGCCGGCTGGCGCATGCCAAATGCAGCCCTTGCGCTGGCGCCGGGGCCCGTCCAGCCGTCGGTTTTGAGCGTCCGGTGTCCGGCCGCTGGGAAGGATTCAGGCGGCAAATGGTGAACTGGGGTCCAG
>Ga0315280_10003741_pt1 | contig 23064 bp, 20 predicted proteins | sample YL17G06_40_MG_FD_203697 | JGI IMG/M metagenome (GOLD analysis project Ga0315280, IMG submission 203697) | Sediment microbial communities from Yellowstone Lake, YNP, Wyoming, USA - YL17G06_40 | ecosystem: Environmental > Aquatic > Freshwater > Lake > Sediment | place: USA: Wyoming | collected... | reverse complement strand
ACTCAGAGCCGTTCAGCATCGACAACGATCGGATCAACGTCAGAATTGTCCTTCGGTGCGGCAGCGTCAGCCTCGGAGAGGGGTTCAACATGGTTTGAAGATCCAAACGGTTTGGCTGATTCTGATAACGAAATGGAAACTTTGAACACGAAAATCGTTCAGTGGAGGGACAGAACAGCGGCCAACACGTTTGCCCTTCGCGGCTCAGCTGATTTCGTTTCATTTCTATCCAACGGATTCAGAGTAAGCTGGAGCAACGTCGAAGCATCTGCAAGACAAATCATCTACGTTGCGTTTGGAGGACAAGGTTATGAATTGGATTTGGAAGCCCAGTGGACAAATACATACTACAATGGAACCATTGAGCAGTTGAAAATCTACGCCAATTCAACGTCCACCGAAAACCTTCGAGTTGATGTGTGGCACGGCGGATCGTGGCACAATCTCTTCGCGAACTTGGCAAATGGATGGAACAACGTGTCAGTTCTTCCCTACTTAGACTCGCCCACATTCACAATCAGATTCAAGGGCAGTAACGAAACCTTGGACATGATCCAAGACAGCTGGAGAATAGATGCAACACTTCTGGAAATCTGGCCTTACAGAGACTTGTACTCACTATTGCAGAACGCAACCGTTGTTACTGAGCTCCTTCAAAATGGCACGATGCGATGGTTAGGACAAAATCTGCAATTAACGACACAGGCAAAACCAATTCCTCCCGTGCCAGTGAAGGGCATCCATGTAAATCAAACCAGAAATGGCGTGGACAGTGAAGTTCCTTTCCAAATCGAAGATTGGGCTTCTGAATACAGAATCCCATTGGGTCTAACTAACAACGCTAGCGTTTTCAATAGCAGAACAATGCTGGTCTTCCTGATGAACAGTAGGGTTTCAAAGATCACGATATGGTGGGACGGGAGCGACAAGGCCAATCAAACATCATACGCGTACCGGAATCGATATTTCAGTGGAGACGACCCCGGAGCAGGTAGACTGACAAATGGAGTGTTGACGCTTCAGTTCGGCGGTGGCTTCACCGTAACGTCAACGGTTGGAAGCTCCACATGTACTGCCAACTTCATGCGGATCAACAGTGAAGCAAGCGTATATGGATCAAGTCTTGCGTACGTGATTCACCATGGAGTCGTGAGAGACGTAATCCATCAAGAAGCAGAATGGAGCAACGGCGCCAACAATTGCCCCGATGTTTACGCTCACATTGTGCTCACCTTACCAGCCAACGCAACGTATTACACTTACCAATTGCGCTTGATGTTCGTAGAGACGCAACAAGCCAGAAACATTGCAGATTTATGCCCGCTGAAGTTGACCGCTTCAACAGGCCAGCCGCAAACCGAAAACGGAACGTCAGGTGGTTTTCCAACTGTTTCAAGCGCAACAGGTGTGTTCTACAATCAGTCAGCTGCAAGCTGGGCTCATCACTGGAGCCAGATGATTTCGGGAACAAGAGGAGCGGGAATAATGTTCACAAACGATGCTAACCAGGAACTGTACGCTTTCGACAATGCAGGGACGAAAACTGGAGCCCTTAAGGTAGATGGGGCTTCGAGAACGATTGAACTGCTTCCAGTGACAAGGTCCCCAGTGCAGTTCACATCAGCGCTTGACATAGCTTGGTTTGGCGCAGTAGCTACATTTGACGGCGGAACTCCAATCTACAGTGCACAAACTGGCCTGTGGGTAATAGTTGAATACGCGCCAACGATAACGGTGAGTACTGGAGAATAGGCAGGAATTGCGAAGCGAATGGCAGGGCTCAAGTTTATTCGGAATGTGTATTCACAGTTCATACAAGTTAAATAAACAAACAAGAGAGTTCCTAGACGACAGAAAGGTGGAAATATGCACTATAGAACCATGATCAAGTCCAGAAGGGCAATTTCGCCAATATTGGCCACACTATTGCTCATAGTGATCGCAGTGGCCGCCATCGTCGTTACTTACGCTTGGATAATGACCTACATGGGTACTGCGGGACAGCAGGCAGGCGTGATGCTGTACAAGGCAAACGTCAACTTCTATACTCAAGGTAGTACAAAGATGATAAGTGTGGATGTTGGGAATTCTGGAACCTCAAACACTGAGATAATCAAGATTTACATAGGAAACTCCAGCGCAAGCCGGACAGAACAGACGCCAAGTCAATCGTTGCCGCTGTCGCTTGCTAGGAGCTCCGCTGTTACGTTGACAGTGACTTATCCGTGGACGGCGGGAGCGACTTACTACTTCAGGATCTTGTCTTCTACGGGTCAAAGCCTAGAGTTTCCAGAACAGGCGCCGAGCTAGATTCCAGAGTCTTCAGCCAGTTTTCCCACACACGTTTTACCGCTATTTCTATCTCAACCATTAAATAGAAACTCGTCAAACTAGCCTCTCGGTGGCTACTTTGCAGGAACTGTTCACCGCGGCACGAATAGGCATCGCTGTGGTCTTCTTGCTTTACTCGTCGTGGAGCGACCACAAGACCAGAGAAGTGGAAAATATCGTTTGGGCTTTGTTCGCTCCGCTTGCAGCCGCGTTGACCTTAACCGAAATTTGCCTGTATCAAAGCTCTTCGCTTCTGGCTCTAGGGTTCAGCGTTGGCTTGACGGTTTTGATATCTTTCGCTTTGTTCTATTCTGGAGGCTTCGGTGGTGCTGACGCGAAGGCTTTGATGTGCTTGTCTCTGGCACTGCCTTTCTACCCTGTCAACCTGTTCACTCCTTTGTCAGGAGAGATTTCGCCTATCTCGCAGACACTGTTTCCCATAGTGGCTTTCAGCAATGGGGTTCTGTTTGCAGCCGCCACGGCTGTCTACATGCTTTTTCGAAATCTCGTTTGGCGCCTTACCAGTGGTGGAAGGCTTTTTGAAGGAGGCCAGGAAAAGGAATCCGTGGGAAAGAAGGTGTTGGTTCTGTTGACGGGCTATAAGATGCCTGTTCATAGACTGAAGGAGAAGTGGCACCTGTATCCTTTGGAAGACACCGAGGAGACACCAGAGAAGCAGCTGAGAAGAAAGCTAGTGGTCATACCTAGAGATGATACCAGAAACGCGACAGTTGAGAGGCTTAGCAAGGCGGTTGAAACAGGAACGATCAAGGATGGGATTCTGGCGACCCCGGGTTTGCCTATGTTGATTTTCATAACGGCCGGCCTGATTGTGGGTCTTGTTTTCGGCGACCTCATGTGGATTTTCGTCCGCCTACTGCTCAGATAAATCGTGATATTGTTCAGCAATGCGGTCCTAGGCACGCTAAAATACTTAGTGAAACATATTCGAGGCCAGAACCTGCTTTGAGTGGGTGGATCTATTCGTGGACAGTGTTTTAGAAGAAGTGTGCGAGTTGCTCCGCATGAAGGCTGAAGATGTCAGCGTGGTGGTCATGCCTGACTTCTTCTTGGACAGACTGATAGAACTGGACTGCGACGAAAGAGAGTTCTTCAGAAACGTTGAGAAAGTCGCTGAGAAGAAGGGCGGCAGCATAGATGGCGTGAAGCAAACCGACATTAGGGGAGGAAACGCTGCAAACACGGCTTCTGCGTTGGCCACTCTGGGCGTGAATGTTACACCCATAATAAGCACGAGCGATTTCGGCCTGAAGCTCCTTGAGGCTTATTTGAAGCCCTACAAGCTTGACTTGACACGTACAAAAACCCGAGCCGCCCCTTCAATAACAACGGCGATCGAGTTCAAGACTGCAAGTGGAAAGACCAACGTCATGATTCGGGATGTGGGCAGCTTGGCGGATATCGGGCCACTTGACCTTGACGCGAAGGACTTCGAGGTGATTGAGAAGGCGAATTATGTTTGTGTTTTCAACTGGGCCGGAACCCGAAAGCATGGCACTGAGTTGGCGAAGGCTGTTTTTGAACGTGTGAAGACCAGAGGAAGGGGCAAGTGCTACTACGATACTGCTGATCCCACTGCCAACAGACCGAAGATGTCGCAGTTGGTCGAAGGCGTTTTGCGGGGCAATTGTGTGGACATTCTTAGCGTGAATGAGAATGAGGCAGTATGCTATGCTTCGCAGTTAGACGGTGGAAGCAGTGTCTTTGAGAGGGATTGGCCTTTAGAAAGGAAAGCTGATGCCTCTGCGAGGTTTCTTGCTTCGCGTTTTTCTGCAAGAGTTGATTTGCATGCGGCTGGCTTTTCGGCAACTTTCAGAAGAGGAGGGGAAGCGGTTGTGCCTGCATTCGATGTCAGAGTTTTGAGAGTCACTGGAGCTGGTGACGCTTGGAATGCTGGCAACATCGTGGGCGATGCTGGCGGTCTCTCTGAGGAAGCGAGGCTAATGTCAGCCAACGCGGTGGCAGCCTACTACATCTCAAGTCCAAACGGAACACATCCCACACGAGAACAGCTGCTCGATTTCTGCAAAAAGGCGAAACTGAAAAAGCCACAGAGCAAACGCCACGCGTGACTCGGCTCACGATAGCGCGATCAAACTATTTAAACTGACAAGCGTTCTAAACCATTGGAAAGCATGAGGCTGGTCTTGGTTTGAAGCTGTTTGGAAGTTCGGGCGTTCGTGGTGTTGTGAACGTTGAGGTGACGCCTGTTCTGGCGGCTCAGGTGGGTTTGGCTGTGGCCGCTTTGTCCAAGGCCAAGAGAGTTGTGGTGGGTCGGGACACGCGTGTTTCTGGGCCTATGCTTGAGGATGCTTTGGTGGCGGGTTTTCTGGCAGCAGGAGCAGACGTTCTTTGTCTGGGCGTTGTGCCAACTCCTGTTTTGGCTTTCTTGACGCGGGAACTGGGCGCTGACGCTGGCGTGATGATCACTGCGTCGCACAATCCACCTCAGTACAACGGTTTGAAAGTCTTCAATGGTGATACGATAGCTTATGGCGAGAAGGAGCAAGACGGGGTCGAGGAGATCATTTCAAAGAAGAGGTTTGCGCTCGCAGAGTGGCGGGAAATCGGTGAGACAACGTGTGTTGATGAGAGTTTTCGTTATGTTGATGCGATAGCAAAGAAGGTCAGGCTAGAGAGGGAATGGCGTGTTGTGGCCGATTCTGGCTGTGGGGCCACACATGCTCTTGCGCCAGCGATTTTCAGGAAGCTCGGATGCAGAACCACGACTTTGAACGCGCAGGCTGATGGGTTGTTTCCTGCGCGGAGTTCGGAGCCGACTGCTGAGTCTTTGGCGGGTTTGGCTGGTGTTGTGGGACGGTTGGGTGCTGGTTTGGGTGTGGGTTTTGATGGCGACGGGGACAGGGTGGCTTTTGTGGATGAGGAGGGCGTATTTGTGGATTTTGATCTGGTGTTGGCTGCGTATGCATCCCATGTTGTGGGTGTGGCAGGTGGCGGAGTGGTGGTCACTAACGTTGAGGCGTCCATGTGTGTGGAGAAGATGGTGGAAGCGCAAGGCGGAAAGGTGATCAGAACGAAGGTGGGCGACGTTTACGTTTCGGAGGCCATGAAGAAGCATAAGGCTGTATTCGGTGGCGAGCCATGTGGCGCTTGGATTCACCCACGTTTCCACTATTGCCCTGACGGCATTCTTTCATCGGTTTTGCTGTTGGAGGTTTTGGAGGCTGAGGGCAAGAGCCTTTCGGAATTCGTGGCGGGTGTGCCGGTGTTCCCGACGTTGAGGGAGAACGTGACCTGTAAGAACGAGGCCAAGCACAAGGTCGTAAAAGCCGTGGGCGCGAAGCTGAAGCAGGCATATCCAAACTATCGGGATTTCTCTGAGACTGATGGCATTCGTCTGGCTTTGCATGACGGCTGGATTCTGGTCAGGGCTTCTGGTACTGAGCCTTTTGTGCGTTTGACGGTTGAGGGTGAATCGTTAAATGCAGCGAGGGCGATATTGGGGAAGGGATTGAAGCTGGTCAGGGAAGTTACTGAGGAGTGTTCATGAAAGCTGTCGTTTTAGCGGCTGGCGAAGGCGTAAGACTCAAGCCGATCACGTCTACTAGGCCGAAGCATTTGATCAAGTTGGGCGGAAAACCGATCTTGGAGCACTGTTTTGATGCGTTGAAGACTTCGGGCGTAGATGAAGCAGTGGTTGTGGTTCACTACATGGCTGAGGCGATAAAGAAGCACTTCGGCGACGGCAAACGCTTCGGTTTGAAACTGGAATACGTGGAGCAGCCTTCGATGCTGGGTACTGGAAACGCTGTGGCTGTCGCTGAACCTAGCGTGAAGGAAGAGTTTCTACTGGTCTATGGCGATTTGCTGTTCAGCGCTGAGGCCGTGAAGAGCGTGCTTGACCTCTATGAGAAAGAGAAGCCTTGTGCGGTTATGGCTGTGGTTCCTGTGGATAGGCCTGAAAGCTATGGCGTCGTGGAGCTTGAAGGCGACAAGAACGTAAAGCGCATCGTCGAGAAACCGAAACGAGAAGAGGCTCCTTCGAACTTGGCGAATGCAGGCATCTACGTTTTCTCGCCAGAGATTTTCGAGAAGATCAAGGCAACATCTGCATCTTCTCGTGGCGAGTGGGAGATTACGGATGCGATTGGGCTTTTGCTTGGTGAGAAGAAGCCATTTTTGGCTGTGAAGGTTGCGCGTGAGGACTGGCTTGATGTTGGTAGACCTTGGGATTTGCTGGTGGCGAATCGTTGGGCGCTGTCGCGGATGAGCCACAGCGTCAAGGGCAAAGTGGAGAACGGAGCCACGCTCGTTGGGCCTGTCATCGTGGCGGAATCAGCGCGGATACGTTCAGGCACGTACATTGAAGGCCCAGCTTTCGTCGGTGAGGGCAGCGACATTGGACCGAACTGTTTCATTCGTCCATACACAAGCATTGGCAATGAGGTCCGTGTTGGTAATGCTTGTGAGATCAAGGAGAGCATTATCATGGATGGTGCGCATGTGGGACATTTGTCGTATGTGGGTGACAGTGTGCTGGGTGAAGGATGCAATCTTGGTGCAGGCACGATCACGGGCAATTATAGGCTTGATGCTAGCTCGATCAAGATGATGGTGAAGGACGAGGTTGTGGATAGCGGACGAAGAAAGCTAGGAGCGATACTGGGAGACAATGTGAAAACCGGGATTGGCGCTTTGCTGATGCCAGGAGTGAAGATCGGCTGCAACAGCCTAATAGGACCAGGAACCGTGATCTATCGAGACGTGCCAGCAGACACAATCGTACTGCTAAAGCAGAACCTAGAAGAAACCAAGCTTGATAAGCAATAGAACAATAGAAGAATCGTATTACCTGAAAGGTCTTTTGCCTCCTATACAAGGTTTGCTATGATTCTTGCGGAGCCAGTGCGTCAAGCACTGCAGAGGCGTTGCTCGCGCGCTCACATTCAAAAAGAAACTGGAAATTGAGTTGTTCTCAAGAATGACGTCTGTGGTTCTTCAAGTTGTTTTGATGTCTTTTTGCGCTTCCTCCAGCTGCTGGGGTTTTCCGAACCGTGTGAACTTTTCTAACACTGCCTTGACGGTGTCCATTACTCTAACCGCATCTTGTGGGTATATTCTCGGGTCCCTGCTCGTGTTTACGAGCTTCAGCAGTTCGAAAACGCTGAAAGTTATGTCTTCAACCACTCGCGGTATGTCTCTGGCGCCTGAAGTCCTTCTAAATTCTTTCAGAAGCTCCACTACCGACGGACTCAGATCACTCACTGTTATTAGATCTGCTTCATCTCTGGCGTTCGTTTGTTTGACCTGTTCTTTTCCACTCATGTGTTGTCACTTTCCCTTCTTTTCCGTCGTTGCTGGCCTTTCTGGCTGCTTCTGTGCTTCTTTGACCGCTGCTATCCCCATCTTTTCAGCTATCGCGAGTTTGACGGCTGTTTCAAGAGGCAACTTGTCTAGGAGTGATTTGACATCTATTCCCCTTTCAGCCATCTCGTAAAGCATCTGTCCTATATCCGCGCCAACTTTCGCACTTACCGGGATTCCGAGGATACTGCTTTCTCCACTTGTCACAATGCTGATCTTGGCAACTTTCAACCCTTCTGACAACGCTGCAAATTGAGCTTTTTTGATGTCAACGTCGGCCCTGATGGTCTCTAATGACAAGCCTGCATCAGTGTATTCTTTAAGTGCAAATGCCTTCTCCTTGGTTCCATCAGCTTCTGCAATTAGCTGTGCCTTGGTGACTTCAGCTTGAGCAAACCCTGTCTTTCTGATGGCTTCAGAATCTCCATCTGCTTTTGTTTTTACGGCTTCAGAGTCTCCTTTCGCGGATTCGATTTTGGATTGGGCTCCCACCTGCGCGGTTCCTACGTCTAGAACTCTCAACGCTTCAACTTTCTGTTTGTTCGCTTCCATCTCTGCCTGAGCTATGTTTTGAACTGCTTCTTGCTGTGTTTGTCCTACTTGTTGGTCTTTCTGAATTTGACGTACCCTGAACAATTCCTCATTTTCGGCTCTCGCCATCTCCGTTTCTTTGTTAGCCAGCGACTCCACTATGCTAGCGCCCTTTTGGTTGTCAGCAACTTGCTTCCTTGTTTCAGCATTTATCAGCGTAGCTTGCCTTTGTTCAAGATCTTTAATCACAGTGTAGTTTTCGATGTCCTTGAAGTGAATAACCTCAAGATCAACCAGTTGGACTCCCCAGTCCTTCAGAGGTTCATTAACTCTCTTTTTGACTTCCTGGGAGAAAGCATCTCTGTGCCGCATTATCTCGTATACTTCCATGCTCATGGAAGCGTTCCTTGTTATTGATTCGATAAGTTTACCAACTTCCGCTTCCATTCTTGGAAAGCCTGCTTTTCCTTCTTCTGCCTCGATTCTACCGAGTTTTTCGGAGGCTAGAAACGGATCTACAACGCTGAGGAAACATATAACATCGCCTGAAAACTTTGCCATAAGTTGATCACGCAGTGGAATACCGTCAATTTCGATTCGTATATTCTCCAATGGTATGATGAGCCTTTGTTGCAGAATTGGAATATGCCAGTATGCACTTCGAAACTTCTGACCTTCTACCACTCTGGAGCAGTACACTTTTTTGCCCTTGCCTCTGGATACGACGACGTGTGCTTCATGAGGTGGAACAACGGTGTAACTCCACCATACAAAGAGAAGGGCAACGATAATCAGTATGACAACAGTGATTATGGTCCAAAGCAATACATTTTCGAACATCCTTTCTCACTCTCAGGTTCTTTGTATTCTATTCTAAGTATTACAAGCACTTCCAAATAAACTATCCTAAACAGTAAATGAAGCAAATCCCACGCGGGAGCACGCTCTACGTGTTTTTGGATTCCTTTTCCGAACTTTTTCCCCATTTCTGAAACATAACGTTTGCAGAATGAATTGCGCGCGCCTGATGCGGTGGAACCACAACGTAACTGAGGCCAGACGCCGCCAAAATGACCAGCAAACGACAAAGATTAGCACTATTACGAGAAGCCGTCCATGATTCCGCCAAGCAGATACATTGCGTGGAACACTGTTTCTATCCTCGCTCCTCTTTCTCCTTTTCCTGTGTTCTTTGACCCTCTTAGGGTTCAACCTCATAACAACTGTCGATTATCCAAACTCATATGACCGCTGGGTCCCAGCACCGCTGGCAGTCAAGTCTTGCATGGCATGTTTTGGTTAATTCTAAATAGGTGTGTGCATGTAGTGTCTAGCAGATTGGAGGAATGTGAGCAAGTATGTCGGTTGCGCAGAGAAAGTTTTTCACCGAGGTTTCGGCGCTGGCTGATAGGACAGTCACCGTGGCCACCACGACTGGCAAAACGTTTACGGGTCTGCTTCTGGGCATTAATCCTGACAGCATGAGCCTCATTCTAAGCGAGGCCAAGGACGAGGAAGGCAAGTTATTGCACCGCGTGGCAATCAACGGAAAAGCGGTCTCCAGCGTGACCAGCGTTGAGAAACCGTTCGACTTGAAGGCTCTGGCTGACCGGTTGGAGAAGGTGTTCCCAACCATGGTCAAACTCTACGAGGACAAAGGCTTCATATGGGTCATGGACAAAGTGAAGATCACCGAGCGCGGCGTGGTCGAAGGCTCAGGGCCAGCGGCTGAACGCGTCGAAAGAGTCTACGCACTATTCATGAACGAAGCGAAAGGCAAAACCTAGGCTAGATGGACCAGCGGAACCGCTGTTCCTCTTTCTTCTTTTCTTCCTGACCATGCTTCAGCAAGCCGAAAGATTCGAGTATACTTTTTGTCTCGTCACCTGCGGCTTCCAGTCCCGACAGGTTGACATTCAAGCCCAGATATTTCATGAGCACGTCAACCGCATGGCGTGTGCCATTCACGTCCGGATTTGTGCCCAGCGTCTCAACGAGAAGTGAGAAGGCTTTGAGACCCCTAATGCGGGCGAGACCCACAAGTAGGCCTGCAATACCGTACACCTGGCCCACCATGACCTTCGCGCCCAACGCAAGCACGCCGTCCAGTGTCTCGTGGTCAGTGGCGGTGCAATAAAGCTGCGGAGGCGTCTTGATCTCTTCCTGCCTGAACCCACCGAGGGTCACGAAGAGCTTGCAGCCCAAATCTTCTGCCATGTCCAGTACGCGGTCGCAGAGCTCGTACTGCCCGAAAGTGGTCAACGCCTGCGTGTTCCCATACCAAATAATCAAGTCACGCCCGCCGTCTGGGTTCTTCCAGTAGTAAAGCTCGTTCACTGGGTAGCGTGTTCCGCCGCCCTCGGTGGTTACTGCAAGATCCTGAAAGGCGGCACAATGGATCTCTGCAAACCGCGTGGCTTTCAGCTCGCGAATCAAATGCAGCGTTGCCACATTGGCTACGAAGCCAATGCCCGGCAAACCCTCAATCAACACAGGGTTCTTGAGCTTCGGCTTCTCAAACGTCTGAACGGCAACCACCATAGTCTGAGCATCCTTCCAAGCAGGTTGTAGATAGAAAGAATATGGCGATATAAGGGTATTCAGCGTGGGGCGATGCTACTGGAATGCTATGAGCTTTGTTTTTTGGAGGTCTTTTAGGTATTTGAGTACGTGTTCGGTGTCTGTGGGTGTGTATTCGGCTGACACGGCTTTTGTGATCTGGAGGGCGTTGCGTTTGCTGTTGGCGAAGTTGAGGATTTCGGGCATTTTCTTGTTGAATGCTGGGTCTTGCTTGTCGATTTCAGTGTACCACTTGTATTCCTCTTCGCCGAGGAGCTTCTTGAAGTGGTCGCTGTTGAGGTTGCCTTTGAACAGGCGTTTGGGCACTAGCGTCTTGGCTTCTTTGTCTGCTGCTGTTTCTTCGATCGGTGGAAGTATGATGTTTGCTGTTTTGATGAGGTGGGTTAGTGTTTGTATGAGGAGGCTGATCTGCTGTCTGCCTGTAGCTTCGATGTCTCTGCACAGCCCATCCAGCAGAGTGTTGACTTCTGGGTTTTCGCCGAGTCTGATGACCGAGCGTGTAGCTTGCTGTTCGCGCCACACAATGTGTTCCAGTCTCTCACAGTGGTACTGTGCGGCTTTTGCGAGTTCGTCTGGTTTGTCTTTCTTAGCGTAGAGTTCGTTCGTGGCTTTGCGAGCGGCTTCGGCGACTAGCGACGTGGCGCGTGTTGCCGTTTCCAATGCGAGTTTGTAGGCTGTTTCCGTGTCTGCATTGGCCAGCGTGAGTGCGGCTATGGTCGTGATCCAACCAACGCGTTTGAGGCTGTCTTCGCTCACTTTTTCGATGGTATCCTGACTTGTGTGGTAGAACAGATCCGGCCACTGTATCAGCATGACGCAGGGCACGCCAATCGTGGCTTCAGTGAGCTCCGCGTGGTCGCTTCCACCGCTAAACGCGGTAGTCGCTATTCGAAACGTGTTAGCTGAACCGAAAACCGTCTCCTTGCTGAACTCCTTGACCATCCGCTCCACGAGCGAGTACACGAAGCCGTTCAGGTAGCTGGGTAGTGAGTCAGGCGTTCGGTCCAGATTGAGTGTGGATCGGCAGAGTTCTTGGTTTTGACCCACCATGTCGAGGTTGACGCCTGCGACAATGTGGCTACGCACATCGTCTTCGTGCTTTGCCAGATAGGCTACGGTGCCCAGGGTTTCAGGCACCCACATAAACCGTATAGTGCGTGCTGGCTGCCCGATCTTGCCCTTGGCTATGAGAGCTTTGACGGTTCTTGCGATTTCAAGTAGCAGACCGCTGCCTGAGGCGTTGTCGTTTGCGCTGGGCTTAGGATGGCACAAATGAGCGATAAGCAATATCTCTTCATCAGGCTTGGTCTTGCCCTGTATCGTTGCTGTGACCACGTCTTCGTAGAACGGGAAAAGCTCAGCGTCCACTTTCGCCTTGAGCTTGACAGTTTTGCCGTTTTTCAGCCACGCGCGCAATGAGTTGCCTTGGCGTTTGCTGAGACTGAAGCCCAATGTAACCTTGGTCAGTTCTTCCGCACTGGGCCAGATGGCCTGATAAGCGTGCGCGTCAGGAATGTCGAGGCTTTCACGCACGCCGGGCATTTCATACGTGATCGTGTCCGTGATGACGCCCAGAGCGCCGTGTTTGTAGACGGCAATCTCATGAACGGGTTTAGCGCGGCCTGTGGCCAACACGAACTTGCCCTTAACGTCCTTGCCCTCATAATCTGCGGGCTTCGTGCCTTGGCCTACGTCTACGAGCTCTGCGGTTACGCCTTCTGCTGGCGTGGCATTGCTGAAAGTGTGAAGGCACTGAGGCAAATCCTCATAGGTGCAAATCAGCTCCTCACGCGGCTCAACGAGACGAAGTTCAGCGCTTCTGACCGACCAGCCCACAGGCGAAACATAAGTCCAGTACTTGCTTGCGCCGTCAGCCGGAAACTGCTCCACAACCGCATCCGCAAGACCTAGCTTGAGCAACTCGGCTTTAACGTATTCGGCTGCCTCATGGAACATGGTTGAGCCTTGTATTCTGTGGAAACGCGAGATTTGGGAAACGTAGGATTTGGCAACGCTGCCAGAAAGCTCCTCCTCAGTCAGCTTGTGCAGATTCAATCATGACCAACTCCTTGGGTCTTGTGATACGTGAGAACGTGTTGTGTATTTAGGTTTTAGGTATTGTCGGGCGCATGTTTGGTTTGCGACTCATTAGTGCCTCTTTCCTTTTGTGAAGGCTTCAATTCTCTGTTTCCTGATTTTTCTGAGGCTTTGAGTTGTGGCCTCTCCGTGGATTGGTTTAAGGAAATTACGTTTCTCGCAAGTTTCGAAGGCTTGGCATTCCCAGCATCCTTGAATCCTGCTTTTCAAGCAATCGATAGACCTGTTGTGTGTACCGATCCGTCCAACAAGATTAATATGCGTTGTAGAGCATTTGTGGTTGAGTATCCGAAGGCGCTCATGCGCGGGCTAGGTTTTCTAGTTTTCTTCGGAATGAGCTGTAATGTGTATGTTGAGTGATGCGGGAACGCGGAGTCGAAGGTTGTCAGGCAGGATGCAGATAGCTGTCTGCTCTGCGGACGGCGGAGAGTTTTCTGACAAACATGTAAGATTTTACGCGAAATATGCTTCTGTCACGTTGAAGACTTTGGAGGATCCGCTGTTTCAACGGTTTCTTGATTGGATTATGCGAAGAGAGAACATTGAGGAGCGCAGGGTTGCGAGTGTTCAGGTGGGGATGTATCCGTCTCGTGGACAGAACGGGAAGGGTCTTGCAGGCAAGTTTAGCAGTACAGGCGAGATTGTTATCTATCCGAAGAGGTTGGAGTTTTGCCGCAGGCTGGTTCGGGATTTTGAGAAGGAGATGGTTTACTTCTACATCAAGGCCAGAGCCAAAGCCACGCTGATACACGAGATTCTGCACGCAAAATACTCAAACGACGAAGCCAAAGTGAGACAACTGACAAGGAAGTACTTCACCATCTTCACCAGACACCAGAACATGAGAAACATTAACGCAAGTCGCATCATGGACATCATATTCCTGTAGTGAAAGAGATGTCCCAACTAGCACACGCTTACACGTAGCAGTTTCGAACGAACACTTTTTATCCATAAGCCGTTGAGTTCATGCTCAAGGTTGCAGGATTGTCCTTCGAAACTCGAGACAAGGACTTGCTGGCGAGAATAGGCAGGCTGAAGACTAAGACTTGCACGGTTGAGACGCCGTTGCTGTTTCCCGTGATTAATCCTGTCACGCAGTTGATTGCGCCGAAACGGATTCGTGAAGAGTTTGGGTTTGAGGCGCTTATCACGAACGCGTATATCTTGAAGTCTCGGGTCGGAGGAAGGCCTGTAGAGGAGGGCGTCCACAAGTTTCTGGGCTTCGATGGAGCCGTGATGACTGATTCGGGCGCGTACCAGATTCTTGTCTACGGCGACATACGGGCCACGCAGAAGGAAGTTGTGCAGTATCAGGAGCAGATAGGCTCGGATGTGGCCACGATTCTAGACATCCCCACAGGCTGGACGGTCACCGAAGACCATGCGGAACGAACCGTGAACGAGACCATCAAGCGTGCGAAAGAGTTTTTCGGGTACAAGACGCGCGAAGACGTGCTGTGGGTGGGTCCGGTGCAGGGTGGGCGATACCTGAACCTTGTGGCACACTCCGCCAAGGAAATGAGCAGACTCCCGTTCCAGATCCACGCTTTGGGCAGTCCCACGGAAGTGATGGAGCGCTACCGCTTCGACGTGCTCGTAGACATGATTATGACGGCGAAGATGAACCTGCCTTTGGATAGGCCTTTGCACCTGTTTGGTGCGGGCCACCCGTTCATGTTCGCGCTGGCCGTGGCCCTGGGCTGCGACCTGTTCGACTCGGCAGCGTATGCGCTTTACGCGAAGGAAGGCCGCTACATGACCGAGTCAGGCACCCACAGGCTCGAGGAACTAGACTATTTCCCTTGTACGTGCCCGAAATGCGCTAGAGCCACGCCGAAGCACGTGAGGGAACTGCCAGCGAAGGGGAAGGAAGCGTTTCTGGCTGAACACAACCTGTACGTTTGCGCTTCCGAGATCAGACGCGTCAAGCAGGCCATCAGGGATGGCAGACTGTGGGAACTGCTGGAGATACGGGCGCACGCGCATCCAGCGCTCATGACCGCAATGAAACGAATCGGCATATATAGTGAATTCATTGAGCGCCATGCGCCTTCGGTGAAGGATAGTGGCCTCTTCTACTTCAGCAGCCTCGGCCTCGCAAGACCAGAGATTCTGCACTACCAGAAACGCCTACAGGAGAGATACGCGAAGCCCAAGCAGGCCACAACGCTGCTGCTGTTCGCACAAACGCAAACCAAACCCTTCCACAAAGCACACGAATACAGGCAATTCGCGAAAACCCTCAAACAGAAAAACGCACACATCTGCTTCTACGCGGCTCCCTTCGGAATCATACCCATCGAGCTAGATGAGGTTTACCCGCTGAGCCAGCATGAGATTGCCCCGCCACTGGACATGGAAACGAAAGAGCATGTGGCCCAGCAGACAACCGATTATATCGAACGAGCAGGCTACAAGAACGTGATTCTGGTGGATGACCCTGAAAACTGGGGAAAAACCGTTCGAAACGCATGCAGAAGAGCCTGCAAGCAGACAACCGCAACACTCAATATCCTGAGACTCAACGATAGACGCCGAAGTATTCCTTGACGCGTTTTGTCTGGAAGTAGGCCAAGCATCCCACGCTGTAGATCAATGGAGCAGCCGTTGCCAGCGCCGTCTCCAATTCATATACGTATACGTAACTCATCTTCGTGTCGATCATGAGTGCCCACGGGCCGAAATAGATCAGAAGCGTTGTCCAGAGCACGATTGAGGTGTACCACGCGTATTTTGTTCCCGTTAGAATCCCGACTGTACAGATGAGGGCGAGGATGGCGAGAGCAAGGGGAGGCAGAAGCCATGCAAGGAGCCACAGTGGCAGGCCGCCGCCTGCAGCCGCGTTGTTCATGCCGCCGACACTGCTTACCACGAAAAGCATAAAGCAGAAGAAGAACAGTGTCACCGCGCTTAGCAGAGTCAGAACCGCCACTATCGCTACACCTTTGGGTTTTTCAGCCACAAGTGACCACTGGTAGTGCGTTGCTCAAATGGAGAAATAAGGTTTTGGGCAATCCACGATGACCAATGTTCGAATTCGATAGTCAGACGCAATGCATCAGCGTGGCGCTGTGGCGGATGCCTTAAGTGGGCTAGATGACTAGTTATTTGTGGGTCTGTGTATGGATAGGGTTCTTGTTTCTGGTTCGTTGATGGAGACGCTTTGGCGTCTGGAGGAAGTGCGTCAGGGTTTTCGCTCTGGCTCGGAGACTGATGTGGGTGAGGCTCTTGACTGGGTTCTGTCGCGTCAGGGTCTGGAAGGCTCGTACTGCGGGTTGTTCTTGCCCACGCCAGAAGACCTCAAACAGGAACTACAGTTGCCCACAGGCGAAAAGATGCACACGATCGCAGCCACCAAGCATATCTTGGGAGAAGAAGCATTGCGAACCGCACTGGTGTGGAAACGCGATAAGACGCCACAGGTTAGGCAGGCGCTGAAAGGACTCGAAACTATTCTGGAGAGAGGAGGAAAAACAGGACGCTACTGCTGTTACACGTGCACCATAGCCTTCCTGCGAACACTCGCAACAACCACGATAAGCGGAAAGGAAGAGATTGTCCAGAAAGGACTGGACAGAATAAGAAGGGCACGCACGACAGACGGCAGATGGAAAGGTTTCCCCTACTACTACACACTACTGACACTCACGGAAATAGACCAGCCCACGGCACGAAAGGAACTCAAATACGCCTCAAAGACAGCACAGAAACTCCTCAACAGATATCACGGCAAAGACAGAACATCACAATTCAGAAATCTAGCACTGAAGAACACATTCAGAGCAGCCCAATCATAAACACGCAAGCTACGGCAATCACGCAGACTTAACGCAGTTTCTGGAAAAAGCGGAGATCACGAATCACGCCACACTCACAAGCTGAGACAATAGTGACCAAACAAAAACCCGGCAAAACCAAATCCGGCGAAAGAGATACGCAAACGCCGAGAGAAATGGAAGAAAGCCAAGATCGATGACCAGAGCCAGAAGGAAGCCAACAGGCAAGCAGAAGAACGCGATCAGATGGAAAAACTCCAGCAGAGGCTTGCGGAATCACAATAGAGGGAAAGAACAAGTGGTTGACATTGATACAAAACGCAAGCAGAAAAAGCCCTTAAACACTGGATGTGGATTCTATATATGTATTTGGACACGAACATTGTTCCATAAGTCTTAAATATGTAAATGCTATCATGTAGTAGTTGTATTTATCCGCTGGCGTTCATTCAGAACGTCAGACCAAAAGTCTTATTTCTTTGAATAACTCTAAATGTTTTTTAATGTCACAATCATTAGGTCGAGCGATAGTTCTCTTGGACAATGGATATTTGTCAGCGATACTAAGAGATGAATTTGGTTCAGCTAGAGTAGATTACCTGAAACTGTCTAGCATAATATGTGCGAACTATCACCGATTACGAACCTATGTTTATGATTGTATGCCATATCAGGGTAATCCTCCAACCGATGAACAAAAAACGCTCTATGCTGGTAAACAAAAATTCTTCAACGCACTTCTGAAATTGCCATCTTTTGATGTACGCTTTGGAAAACAAAGACCAAGAGGAGAGGGAGTTTACATTCAGAAGGGAGTAGACGTGTTGTTGACAGTTGACTTGGTGCGACTGAGTTCCAAAGCGCAAGTACAGAAAGCCTTTCTCGTGGCTGGAGATGGTGACTATGTTCCCGCGGTAAAAGCTGCCAAAGATGAAGGTGTTTCTGTCACTCTATACCATTCAAACAGTTTTGTTGTGTCGTATAGCGGTCATAAGATGCCTAAATATAGCAACGAACTTTGGGGTGTTTGTGACGACCGCAAGCCAATCGATTCCACTTTGATAGAACAATGCCGATTCTCTGTTTCCTAAAGCTGATTAAGAGGCTATTCCATCCGACGAAAAGTAACAGGGAAATGAAACTGACACAGAGGTAACAGAACCTATCCGACCCATATATAATGGGGGTATGGTTCCGGTTCGTGCAGGCACAACGTCTTTAGCTAACCCTTGCTCATCTTGTAGCTCCAGCGAATCTGAGTGCATGAGTCTTGGTTCGTGCTGATTTGCACTTTCATACGCGCCATTCTCTTGACGCTACGTTGCAGCCTAAGGCCATAGTGGAACGCCTCAACAGGCATCCGACGCTTAACGCCATAGCCATTACTGACCACAACACCACGAAAGGCTACATCGAAACAAGCGAATACGCAAAAACCTATCCCGACATCCTCATCATTCCCGGCGTGGAACTCAGCGCCCAAGAAGGCGAAATCATCCTTCTAGGAGCCACCGAGCTGCCGCCGCAACCGTGGACAGCCCAAAACATAATCGACTACGCCAAAGCACACGACTACCTGACCATTGCTTCGCATCCTTACCGTGGACTAGGCCTCAAAGACCTAGTCAAACATCTAGACTTAGACGCCATTGAAACGCTCAACGGCATAACTGAACCCGAACTGAACAGGCAAGCCCAGCAAGTGGCCACCGCACGCAAATTGCCCTGCACCGCTGGCAGCGACGCACACTTCGACACGGATGCGTGGAATGTGCAGACCGAAATCCAAGCCACGCTTGACGTTGACTCAATACTAGCAGCCATCAGGAAAGGCCACACTCGCACACTCACAGTCACGGAGTCAACACATTTTTAAAATACCACAAACCATGAATACAGAGTAACACGGATGCAAGACTGATGAGCGAAACCCAAATCTCATTTCTCGGCGGAACCCGCGAAGTTGGACGCATCGCCATAACCATCAAAACGGCCAAAACGCAACTACTGCTGGACTATGGTGCGATGCTGGATCGCGAGCCCGGCTTTCCACGGCACATTCCTCCGAAGGAAGTTGACGCCATACTCCTCTCCCACAGCCACTTGGATCATTCGGGAGCACTGCCCATATTCTACATGCAAGGCAAAATTCCCCTGTACACGAACAGGATGTCCAACGAGCTGAACCAGCTCCTAATCGCAGACTTCATCCACCTTTCCAGCTATTACTTGCCGTTCGAGTATCTGGAACTCAGAACCATGACCAACAGCAGCAAATTCATAGACTTCGACACGCCACAACAGGTCGGCGACATCAACTTCGAATTCAAGAACGCAGGCCACATACCCGGAAGCGTCCAGCCCCTCATCGAGACACAGGGCAAACGCATACTCTTCACAGGCGACTACAACACCACCGATACACGTTTGCTGGACGGCGCAAAAATGAACTACGGCGACCTCGACGTCGTCATAACCGAATCCACATACGCCACCGAAGAACACACCAAACGACCAGAACTCGAAAAACGCTTCACAGACGAATGCACCAACATCGTCGAACACGGAGGAACCGTGCTCGTCCCAGCATTCGGAGTAGGCCGCTCACAAGAACTCATATCCATACTCTCCGCATACCATTTTGAGTATCCCGTTTACCTTGACGGCATGGCACGAGAAGTCAGCCGCATCATGATGAGCTATCCCGAATTCCTAGGAAACCCCCGAGCCTTTGCTGACGCTGCCCACGGAGCAAACTGGGTCGAAGGCTGGCGCGACAGAAGAAAAGCCGCCAAAACACCCAGCGTCATCATCACCCCAGCAGGCATGCTCAAAGGGGGACCAGCCATGTTCTACATATCCAAAATCGGCAAAAAACCCGGCAACGCCGTCTACCTTGTCAGCTACCAAATCCCAGGCACTCCAGGCAAAGAACTCCTCGAAAAAGGCGTATGCACCATAGACGGCGTAATGCGCAAGATCAAAGCCAAAGTGCAGCACTTCGACTTCTCGTCCCACTGTGGAGCCAGCGAGTTGAAAGAGGCCGTCAAACACCTCGGAGGCCACCCCAAAGTCTACGTGGTCCACGGAGCCGAAGGAAACTGCGAATACTTCGCAAAATGGATAAAAGAAGAACTCGGCCTCGAAGCCGTCGCACCTAGAACAGGCGACACATTCAAAATCTAAAGGGAACACCGTTGAAAATCGGAATCCTCACCATAGGACAAGCAGATCCAGACATCATAAATAGAATCCAAGAAAACCTCAATTTGACCCTCACTGAGCATACGTTCACATGCCTCGCAACTGCAATGCCCTTGCTGAAGGAAGCTAACGACGAAGATAGACAACAACACCAGTCTCACATCGTCCTAACACACATCCATGCCCTCGCTGAAAAAACACAAAGCGTAGACAGAGTCTTAGGCATCGTGGACGTTGACATCTACGTTCCTCCGTTGAACTTCGTTTTCGGAGAGGCTGAAAGCCCTGGAAAGGTGGCGTTGATATCGCTGTGGCGGCTTAGGCCAGAATTCTACAAGCGAAAACCCGACATCGAGCTTCTCGTGGAAAGAGCTACTAAGGAGGCCATCCACGAACTAGGCCACACTTTCGGCCTGAAACACTGCAGCAACCCATTCTGCATCATGTACTTCTCCAATTCCATATTCGAAACTGATCGAAAACAAAGTTTATTCTGCAACAAATGCTATCTAAAACTTGAAAAGACCAAAGACCGACAGGACGAGAACCTTGAGCAAACCCGCTAAGACCAGCCTCATTCATCTGGCTCCAGTCATAGCAAGCCTAGCAGTTGGCGCTGTCTGCGCACTCCTTCTGCTGGCCGCACCACTGCCGCTCTACTCTGTAACGCCATTCCAAGAGGGCGTAGGCTCCATTGGCAACGCAGTCTACTTCGTCATCCTCGTGTCCATCGGAGCCACGCTGCTTTACATACTTTTGAAGCGGAAAAGCCGCAAAATAATCACGCTGATAACGGGATTTGCACTGACAACCGCCACACTAATGCTTTCAATAGTCTATCTAACCGCCCTCTTCTTCACCGTGGACGTACCATACCCAGAAGCTCTGGCACTAGCGCTGTCACTATTTCTAACAACCACAGTCGTGCTGGCAATCTTTCGATCACACAGCAAACTCGCCAACCTCTCCATCCTCTCCCTAGGAGGAGCACTGGGCACCTTTCTCGGCAACTCCATTCCAACACTCAGCGCCGTTCTGATACTGGGATTTCTGGCAGCATACGACACGTTCGCCGTCTACCGCGGCCCAGTGGGAAAAATAGCCCAAAGCGGACTCGAACAGCTCCGCGGACTAAGCTACAGCTTCAAAGACATCCAAATGGGGCTAGGCGATCTAACATTCTACTCCATGCTCTCAGGCCACATGCTGATCAACTTCGGCTTCGTAGCCTTCGCAGCCGCAGTGGCAGGCATTCTGGTTGGCTGCTTCCTCTCCTTCAAAATGCTAGAGAAGAAAGGCATGTTTCCAGGGCTACCTTTTCCAGTACTTCTCGGCCTCTCGGCAGCCTTACTCACCACGCTTCTGCCCTAGAAAACGCCATACGGGAATTCTTATATGAGCCCACCAAGCTGATAGGAATCCCTCCAGGAGAATAATGGTCAGTTGATTGTAACTCATCCCAAAAACCTAGAAGATATTCTCAAAGCGACTGAAAGCTTCGGAAGGATACTGATAGTGGGTTGCGGCGGATGTGTGGCCACCCTGCAAACTGGAAGCCCAAAACAGGCTGAAACGTTGAAAGCATCCATGGAAACGCAACGGAAGGCCAAAGGCCTAAGTGGCAAGATCGATGCCACAGTAACCCCAAGACAGTGCGACAAACATCTAGTCGAAAAAGTCATAGCGCAAACCGCAAACACCTATGACGCATTGATCAGTCTAGCTTGCGGCGTTGGCGCCCAAACACTGGCAGAACTCTACCCATACCAGCCCATCGTTCCAGCCAATGACACTATGTTCCTAGGAATGCACAACACAGAAGAAAGCAAGTTCTATGAGATGTGCAGAGCCTGTGGAAACTGCATTCTGTCAGAAACAGGCGGAATATGCCCTCTGACGAGGTGCGCCAAGAGTCTTTTGAACGGACCTTGCGGTGGTCAGGTTGGCGGAAAATGCGAAGCCGGAGGCTGGAAGAAAGACTGCGCGTGGGTGCTCATCTACAAACGACTGAAAAACAGAAACAAACTCGATCAGTTCACAAGATTCAGACTGCCACAAGACTGGAGGACGTCAGAACCGCCGAGAGAACTCGACGCCAGGATGTCAACCGAAAAGAAGACGGCAACATCGATAGAGCTGGGTGGAATTGAGGAAGCTGTGAAGAAAAGGGTGGCCTACAGCGAGCTGATGAAACAAATGCTGGAAGGCCGATTCGTCTACACAGGAGAGCTTGAGCCGCTAAAAACCACAAACATGAGCGAGGTTGTCGAGGGCGCACGCATATTAAAAGACCACATCGTGGCCATCAACATCACCGACAACCCCACAGCCTTCGGCTTCATGAACGCACTAGTACCCTCATACCTAATCCAGAAGGAAACAGGCGTCGAAGCCGTGTTCCAAATGACTGCAAGAGACCGAAACCGCCTGGCACTGTTCTCTGATGTTCTTGCAGCAGGATATTTGGGAATAAAGAACGTTTTGGCGCTTACGGGCGACTACACTACGGTAGGCGACACGCCACAGGCAAAACCAGTGTTCGACCTCGACTCAGCAACATTCGTGTACATGCTTCGAAAGATCATTGACGAAGGCATGGACCTTAACGGCAACAAAATCGAAAACGCGCCCAAGTTCAACGTCGGCGTGGCTGCCTCGCCAAATGCTGATCCTATTGAACCCGAGATCCTGAAAATCGAGAGAAAAGTGAGGCTTGGCGCTGATTTCATACAGACTCAGTGCGTTTACAGCTTGGAACAGGCCCAGAGGTTCTTGGAGGCCTCTGCCTACTTTAAGACGCCAGTGTTGCTGGGCCTGGCACCGTTCAAATCGTTGGCCATGATGGAATGGATGATCAAATACGTCCCAGGCATAAAAGTCCCCAAAGACCTAGAACAGCGACTACGCAAGGCCAGAGAGAAAAGCAAAGAAACCTTCCAAGAAGAAAACGTTGAAACATTCTCCACCATGATCCGCGAAATACGCCAGAACACGAAAGCCGCAGGAGTCCACCTGATGGCCGTAGGCTTCGAATGGATAATCCCCAAGATAATAGAAAGAAGCAACACACACTGAGAACGCATGAAACCTCACGCCTCAAACACCACAGCCCAGATGGAAACATCCCAACCATAGGATGAAGCAAATGCCAGCCAAAACCAAGACATCCAAAGCCAGCACTACCCAGCACGCCAAA
>Ga0315280_10003740_pt1 | contig 23067 bp, 24 predicted proteins | sample YL17G06_40_MG_FD_203697 | JGI IMG/M metagenome (GOLD analysis project Ga0315280, IMG submission 203697) | Sediment microbial communities from Yellowstone Lake, YNP, Wyoming, USA - YL17G06_40 | ecosystem: Environmental > Aquatic > Freshwater > Lake > Sediment | place: USA: Wyoming | collected... | reverse complement strand
AAGAATCTTCCCCACTTTTTCCTAGGATCGTGGTTGTCGACGGCCACAGTACTGATCGAACTCGGGAGATTGCTCAATCGTTCGGAGCCACGGTCATTCTCCAAGAGTTCGGGCCTGGCAAGGGCTGCGGCGTCAGAACTGCCATGAAGTTCTTTCTGTCGCAGAAGGACGAGATACTGTGCATTATCGACGGCGACGACACCAACATCCCTCGCGACCTACTCCCATTGATCGAGACCGTGAGGGCTGGAGAGGCCGACATGGCTCTTGGGTCCAGAACAATAGGGAAAAGAGACACTGAATCCATGAACTGGATCACGATCGCATCAAATCGCGTTGTGTCGTACTTGTTTTCGGCCAGGTATGGAGGGTCCTTCACTGATATTCAGACAGGCTACTGGGCTTTCAGTAGAAACGCAGTCGAGCAACTACTTCCGCGCTTACGTTCCGAGCGATTTGAGATTGAGCTTGAGATCTTCGCCAAGGCGAGATCATGTGGACTAGTGCTCAGGGAACTGCCAGTAGGCTTTCGGAAGCGAGTTGGACATACGAAATTCAGTTTTGGATTGAGAATGCGAAACCTGTATTTTGCTTTCAAGTACATTCTTGCGCTGAGGACGCCCAACTGACATCGTCACTACATCCAGTTGGAACTGAAAGATGCCACACTCTCTCAGTACCAGTACATCAGCTCCTCTCACGAGGGCTTTCTACGAAAGAAACACGGTCCGTGTGGCAAAGGAGCTTCTCGGCAAAGTCCTCGTGAGAAGACTCGGCCCTGTGCTCCTGAAAGGAATCATCGTTGAGGCAGAAGCATACAGAGGGCACGACGACGCGGCCAGCCATGCCTACATGGGTCCCACCAGGCGGAATCAAGTCATGTTCGGCGAGCCAGGACACGCGTACGTCTACTTCACCTACGGAATGCACTACTGCCTCAATGTGACAACAGAACCCGCGGGACAACCGGGAGCAGTGCTGATCCGTGCGGCCCAACCCATCAAGGGTATCGCTGAGATGAAGCGACGACGCAGGGTAGACAACGTGAAGGATCTCTCCAACGGTCCAGCGAAGCTCACACAGGCATTTGCCGTAACCAGCACACTAAACGCTCATGACCTGACCTTGGGAAGAAAGTTGTACGTTGCAGAGCCCTTCCGTCCCGATCCATTTGCCATTGCGTCCGGGACGAGAATTGGGATCAGAGTCGCTGCGGAGAGACGTTGGCGCTTCTTCGTCAAGGATAATCCGTTCGTGTCCAAGCAGCAGCGGTGACGCTCTGCAAGGGTTTGAATGAAGAATCGTCAAACGGCGATTGGTGAAAAACGGACATGTGTAGAAGAAGTCAGTACTTCTCGACCTCTCCGTGCACGTGACCTATCTTAAGCAGGGCTAGGTGATGCACGTTTGAGGGCACACGAAGTTTTCCAGTATTGTGTATCCTTTCGATTCGGTGGAAGGCCTCCTTGTCAATGTCCTTGTCAAGGGTTAGGGTTCCGCTGTTCTCCAGCTGGAATTGCCCTAGCTCCTCGTGGAGGCCGAGTATGTCTGACTTGGAGAGATTCACGGAGCCTGTGAATACGAGCTTCTTGGTGTCGAAGACGCTTGGCATTGCCGCTCTGCCCTCGTCTATGTAGGCTCGCATCGCGTCGTTGACTATGTCGGCGACGTTCTTGCCTTGCTCCTTGGCGCGTGCTACGATCTTGTTGTAGAGGTTCCTGTCGAGCCCGCGTATGAGGACAGCATTGTTAGACAAGTCAGACAACCTGCAAGAGTTATTCTGTATATCTTGTTAACCTGCTTACATTGCTTACCTATGTTGCTTATAAATCTTGTTAAAGGTCTTAAGATGCTTACCACGTTCACTCTAGTCAACGCGAAACCCCCGCAACAGATGAAAGGAGAATAAAACGGATTGATGAATGACAGCACGACCAGGCTCCTAATAGAGGAATTCCAGGAACTGAGAGAGAGTCCATTCAAGAAATGCGAGTGGTGCCACCAGCCGCTACCCAACGAACGCTATCACCTACGAATCTGCCCAAGATGCAGGAAAGCAACCATCGACGCCTTCCTGAAAGGCGAGCTCTAGGCCGGACACTAGAAACGCCCACGTATTTGCCGCCAACGCATTGGCGCAGGTACCTCATCGATTGACACTCGAGATCTCAGCCAAACACGTTAGGCAGATTTCTTCTCATTCCAAAGAATCCTATCCTGTCGAAGCCTGCGGAGTGCTGATTGGAACTCTGGCTGACGATGCGCGGACCGTTACTGAAGTCTGGCCTGCCAAGAATCAGCTGTCATCTCAGTCTTCATACGAGATCGATCCAGAGACTCTCTTCCGCGCCTTCTCCCATGCCGAACAGAACAAGCTAGAGGTCATCGGTTTCTATCACAGTCATCCGTTCTGGTCGGCGGATGCCTCCGATGTTGACAAGGCACGAGCCAATTATCCTGGTCTCTCATACGTGATCTACTCGATCTCAAGAGACGAGATCCTATCGTTCTACTTCGATGGGAAACAGCTCACCAACGAATCGATTGTGACGAATGTCGACTAGAATCTAACACTCCCGAGTCCATCGACTCCATAGTCTCATGATCCGTCTCGCGCGCCTCGATTGCGGTCTGCGCGTGGCACACACAGCGCGTGAGCGATCGTCTTGAGTTGCAAGGCAAACGTGCAATTCGAAAGAGGGCCGCCGGCGCGAACCCGGCTGCCATAAAAGACTTTTCCGGGAAGAGCAATGCAGACGAACCGTGTTGTCCGTGATTGCATCGGATTGAGTGGTAGGCCCGTTGACGTGGATGAATATGGTCGGGCTAGGTCTAGTACAGGATTATATACACAATTGTCGAAAACTATTAAAGTCGTAGAAAGCGCCGGTACGTCAGCTTCACACTTCTGGAGCAAGATACCTTGGTAGAGGATAGCACGCGCCCGGCCGGGACCACGCACGGTCACCCATCAACGACGATAAAGCAGGTTAGAAAGCGTGACGGACGACTCGTCACCTTCGACCAGAACAAGATCACGTCCGCTCTATCCAGAGCAATCACTCAGACCACTGGGAAAGATCCGGCCCTAGCCCAACGCCTGTCTGACCAAGTTGTGAAGATCCTAGAGGAGAGATTCGATGGGCGCACCGTTCCAAGTGTGGAAGAAGTTCAAGATGTCGTCGAGAAGGTGCTGCTCGACAACGGTCAAGCCAAGACAGCCAAGTCATACATCCTCTACCGACAGAAGCGAGCTGAGGTAAGGAAAGAGAAGCAGCGTATACTCGAGAAAGAAGAGATAGATGAGGTCGACAAGCGCTTCGACCTGAACGCTCTCCGCGTCCTAAAGGCGAGATACCTCAGGAAGGACGTTGACGGCAAGCTCATAGAGACTCCGAAGCAACTGTTCGAGAGAGTGGCGATCCACACATGTTTACCGAGCCTGCTCTACGATGAGAGAGACTTCGATGGATCCGGGAAAACGCCGGAGCATCCTGCGGAAGATTTCGATCCTGTGGCAAATGAAGGCAAGCTCTCGATCGGCAAGCATACGCTCAACAGGTTCCACCTCGAAGCGCTTAAGCGAATGTATGATCGTTTCAACGGGGAAGGGCGGACGAAGTTTCCGTGGAGCGATTTCCTCGCACATCTCCGCGAGGGCAAGTTCAGCAATCATGAGAGCGAAGTGAAGGCGTTCTACGATGTGATGGTTTCAAAGCGGTTTATGCCGAACACGCCAGCTGTCGCGAACTTTGGAAATGTCCTCGGAATGGGATCCGCGTGCTTTGTGCTCGACGTCGAAGACTCGATTGAGAGCATCATGGATGCGCTCAAGAAGACTGCTATAGTGTTCAAGGCCGGCGGCGGGATGGGTTACAACTTCTCGAAGCTGAGACCTGAAGGCGACTATGTCAGCTCCACTTCAGGCATCGCCTCAGGCCCGATAAGTTTCATGACTCTCTTCGATACGATGACGGAGGTCATCAAACAAGGTGGAATAAGACGCGGCGCCAACATGGGAATACTGAACAGCAATCATCCCGATATTGAGAAGTTCATCACGGCAAAGAAAGGAAACCGCGCGCTAAGAAACTTCAACCTGTCCGTTCTCATCATGCCAGACTTCTGGGAATACTATGAGAAGGACAAACCCTACCCACTCGTGAATCCTCGGACAGGGGAGGTTGTGCGGACAACCAACGCCAGACGACTCTTCGACATGATCGTCTTCCAGGCCTGGGAGAGTGCAGAACCTGGCGTGATATTCCACGATCACGTGAACAAGTACAATCCATTTCTGAAATCACTTGGACCAATAGTCACAACAAATCCCTGTGGCGAAGTACTTCTCTACCCTAACGAGTCATGTAATCTGGGAAGCATCAACGTCTGGTCCTTCGTCAAGGAAGAACCTGAGGGACAGGTTCAGCTCGACTGGGACGCATTGAAACAGACGGTTGAGTTAGCAACTCGTTTCCTCGACAACGTGATCGACGTGAACAAGTTCCCTCTGAAAGAGATCGAGGAGATGACCCTAGCTACGAGGAAAATCGGCCTCGGTGTAATGGGCTTGGGCGATCTCCTCTTCGAATTGAAGAAGTCCTACAATAGTGAAGACGCCCGCGAGTTCATGGAACAGCTGATGGAATTCATCAACTACCACTCCAAGCTGGCATCAGTACAACTCGCGAAGGAAAGAGGACCGTTCCCGTACTATGATAGAAGCTTCTACCCTGAAGGGAGACTCCCATTCAGAGGATCCGAGCAGAAGGACCGATGGAGACTCCCGTGGGACAAAGTAGCGCAAGAGATCAAGAAGTCAGGCCTCAGAAACAGCTACACAACAGTGATTGCTCCGACTGGAAGCATCTCCATGATTGCCGGCTGCAGCAGCGGAATCGAACCCGTCTACAGCCTCGTCTACGAGAAGAACGTGAAGGTTGGCAGCTTCTACTACGTTGACCCAGTATTCGAGAAGGTAATGACGACGCAAGGACTCTACGATGAGGAGCTGATTAGAGACATCAGCGGCGCAGGCGGCACAATCCAAGGCATCAACTACATCGCAAGCAACATCAAGCGAACCTTCGTCACAGCCATGGACATCACGCCAGAAGACCACATTCGAGCCTTAGCCGCGTTCCAGAAGTGGGTAGATTCCTCAATATCGAAAACCAACAACTTCCCCGCCGACGCCACTGTCGACGATATGAGAGAGAGCTACCTGCTTGCCTACAAGCTAGGATGCAAAGACGTAACAGTGTTCAGAGACACCTCAATCAAAGGCCAAGTGCTGGTCACGCCTGGAAAGGCGGAGAAGAACGAAAACCCAACCAGTACAGGAAAGGCAGCGGGCGGAACGCGTGCCTTCACTACGGGTACGAGACAGCGTCTGCAGGTTCTGGCGGTTGGTGCCCCAGTAGCCAGCCCGGATTCAAACTACCAATTGGCGAGGGGGCAGAATGGCGAGAAGCCAAGCTTCTGCCCGCAATGCTACGGTTTCGTTGTCTTCCAAGAAGGATGCTACATCTGCCCCGAATGCGGGTGGGGCGCATGCAGCTAGTCCACTCGGACCTGGTTCCGCTTTCGAACGAAACCAGCAAGTCACTTTGTTCGAATGGCATCCTGACCATTCATGTAGTGTCTGAGAACTTCCGGGATGGCTATCGAGCCGTCACTTTGCTGGTAGTTCTCCATGATTGCTATTAGAGTCCTTTCCGTAGCCACAAACGTGCTGTTGAGTGTGTGCACATATTCAGTCGGGTCGCTTGTCCTGTCTCTGTAGCGGACGTTGGATCTTACGGCTTGGTATGATGTGCAGTTGCTGCAGGACACTGCTTCTCTGTAGGTGTTCTGTCCCGGCAGCCAGACCTCGAGGTCATACTTCTTGGCTGCAACTGTTCCAAGGTCTCCGCTACAGACGGTGACCACTCTGTAGGGCAGTTTGAGGGCTTGGAAGAGCTCTTCAGCGTTTGAGATGAGCTTCTCATGTTCGTTCCATGAGTCTTCAGGTTTGCAGAAGACGAACTGTTCCACTTTCTCGAATTGGTGGACTCGGAAGATCCCTTTCGTGTCGCGGCCGTGGGCTCCTGCCTCTTTTCTGAAGCATGGGCTGACTCCACCGTACCTCACCGGCAGGGTCTTTCCGTCGAGGATCTCTCCGAAGTGGAATGCATTCAATGCATGCTCAGATGTTGCGAGCAGGTAGAGGTCTTCGCCCTCGATCTTGTAGATGGTCTCCTCGAAATCTGAGAGAGCAACTGCGCCTGAGAGGACCTCTCTTTTCAGAAGGTATGGTGGTTGCATGACCGTGTAGCCTTTGCGCGCTATGAAATCGAGAGCGAAACCGATCAACGCATAATTGAGCCTCACCAGATCTTTCTTGAGATAGTAGAACCTGGCGCCGGCCACTTTCGCGGCCCTTTCCAAGTCGACCAGGTCAAGCTTGGATGCTAGATCGATGTGATCAAGAGGCTTGAAAGTGAACTGGGGCGGCGTGCCCCACTTCCTGACCTCGACATTGTCATGTTCGTCTTTTCCTGTTGGAACGCTTTCGTGCATGATGTTTGGAAGCTGCATCAGGATCTGGTTGATCCTCTCTCGAGCGTTTCCTGCTTCCTGCTCCAGCTCTCGAATCTTGTCAGGGATTGCTTCGGCTTCATGCATTACCGCCGTCGCGTCACGTCCTTCCTTTCTGAGCTTCGCGATCTGTTCCGTGAGCTTGTTCCGCTGCTGCCTGAGAGCATTCGCTTGAATCTGCAGCGACCTCCACTTCTGGTCGTTCTGTAGTAGCTCGTCAACCCAAGCTAGCTTGTCGTCGGCTCCACGCCTATTCAGGTCCGCCTTCACGACATCCGAATGTTCACGGATGAACTTCATCTCAAGCATGCACGTTGCACCCCTGCCAATCCATTCGCATCTTCAACGTACGCGTACTGCTCAAAGGAGCTGATGGTCTCTTCTATGAAAGTCTTCCATCGAAGCCTGATCTGCTACGCTGATTTCACGCTTGATTTCTGCGCACCCATGATCGTGCCTCTGACGAGACTGGAAGACTTCGAGACGAGCTGTTTCAGTCTCTTGGGCGAGCGCCCTTCACAGTAGATCCTAATCTTGCCTTCCGTCCCGGACTTCCTAACCAGTATCCAGCTTTCGTCGCTGAAGTTGACTCTGACGCCATCAAAGGTCCAGACCTCGCTGACATCTCTCTGTGTCGTCAGGGCCTGAGCGATCTTGGTCATGGCGATGCCCTTCAACTCGTCTGGACATCGGAAGAAGAATCTCTTCTGAGGATTCTCGGGTATTCCGCGGAAAAGTGAGCTGACGGCGCCTTTGGTTTGATCCAGAGCCTGAACGAGCCTACATGCAGCGTAGACGGCGTCTCCCCAGAATCCCCAAGCGGGGTCTATGATCTTCCAAGGTTCGCAGCACAACCTGACACTCGTCCGATTCTCCTCATCGAGCAGCGCATGCGTCTTCCCAAGCTTTGTCCGCTCCACCGATCCCCCCGATGAGCGAGCGACTATGTAGATACGTGAAGACGTGTCCACGCTCGTGATAATTCTGCCCGGCCCCTTCTCTGCAAGCAACAGACGAGCAAAGAAGGCGAGCACAGTGTCATTGTTGACGTACCTGCCTTTCTCGTCGATCACCGCTAGCCGGTCACCGTCGCCGTCATGAGCGATTCCCAAGTCAGCCTTCAGGCTGCGCACAAACCGGCATGTTGTGACAAGATGCTCAGGGCTTGGCTCAGCAGGCCTCCCAGGAAACCGGCCATCAGGATGAGCATTCAACGAAATGACTTCGCAGCCCAACTTCGACAGGATCAAGGGCGTAAGATTGTACGTAGTACCGTTTGCGCAGTCTACTACCACTCTCAGTTTTCGCTGCAATGATCCTACTCGATCTAGGATCCGCTGGGCGTAGATATCCACGAGGTCGGGTGCTGCTACCTGCGTCCCAACTCGATCCCAAGCAACATCCGCGAACTGACGCTGAGCGATGATCTGTTCAAGGATTTGCTCTTCCTCGGGAACGTACTCTCTTCCCTCGTGTGAGTAGCATTTCATGCCGTTGTCTTCCGGAGGATTGTGGGATGCTGTGACCATGATGCCTGCGTTCGCTCGGACAGCTCGGATGCCGAACGCCAGAACTGGAGTTGGCAGTATTCCGGCGTCGAGTACGTTGACACCTCCTCCCAATAGGCCTCCTAACAGGGCTGCCTTCAGCTCGGCTGAGGTGGTCCTATAGTCTGACCCTATGATGACTTGACCCTCGTTCGCGAGCATGGTACTCATTGCTCGCCCCAGATCTAGCGCAAACCTCTCTGTCACTTTGTCCCGAACGTTTCCGCGTATGCCGGAGGTTCCAAAGAGCTTAGGAACTTCTGGTCTATCTTTCAAGTTGCCAATACCTACTAGAGCTTCTTGCGAAACACAACCACTGCTGAGACGAGCATGATAATGGTGTATGCTGAAAGGAAGATGAAGTCTTTCGTCACGACTTCTAGGCCAGCTCCTTTCACGATTATCGACCTGAGCGCGTGAATCATGTACGTGAGGGGTAGAACATACGATATGGGTTGCACGATCGGCGACATGGCCTCGATGGGGTAAAACGTACCTGACAGGAAGATCATGATGTAGATCACAGGCATTATTGTCTGTACAGCCTGCATCTGCGTCCTCGACCCCGCAGAGACAAGCGTTCCCAAGCTCAAGTAAGCTGTCAGAAAGACAGCGAGGAAAAGCGCGATCAGGAAAACGCTACCTCGCACTACGAGATTGAAAGCGTACACAGCAACTATGAGCATGGTTGTTGCGCTCAGGAATCCAAATCCCATGTAAACGATCAGTTTACCCAGCAATATCTCAAAGCCACTAACAGGGGTCGCGATGAGTTGCTCTATCGTGCCTCTTTCGCGTTCTCCAGCAATCGCCATCGAGATTAGTATCATCGGAAATATCTGCAGAAAGATCCCCACGATAGCGGGCGCTATGAAATCGATGTACCTAAGCGACGGATTATACAGCACCAACCGCTCTACTTGGACTCGCAGCTTCGGCGTAAAGCCAAGTGCGATCCCCTGCACGACCGGAGCTACTGCACCTGCTGAAACAGGATCCGATCCATCCACAAGCAAATAGACGACCGCATTGGATAGTTTCACGTCATCCTCGAAGGTAGAAGGAATCACGATCACTACCTTCGCCAAGCCGTCCCGAACCAGCGCTTCCGCCTGCGGCTCATCATCTGCATAGTACCTGATTCGAAGCGTTTCGCCCACCTTTAGCGCATCGACGAATGTCTGACTCACTGGTCCGCCATCTTTGTTGACGATGACAGTCGTGATGTGTTTCACCTCACCAGTGAAGGCAAGTCCAACTATCGTCATCAACAGAAGGGGCATGAAGAGCGTGAGTGCAAAGACGCGGCGGTTCCTGATGAGATGCATCACTTCTTTCTTCGTCATCAGGAGAACTCTGTCTAGAGCCGTGGTCTCTCACCAGCTTCTTGAACAAGTTTGATGAAAACGTCTTCCAGACTGGGTTGCAGTTGCCTTATCTGCAGAACATCGACTCCGCGTTCTTTGAGTAAGGATGTGAGTTTCGGAATCGCCGAGGCTGCTTCATCAACGATCAGTTGGATGCCACCATCTGAGATGTTGATGTCTCGTACGAGTTCTGAATCCTTGAGTATCTCGTCGGTCCGTGATGGGTCAGCTGTGACAAGCTCAACTCGTTCGCCACCGATTGCTTTCCTTTTCAGCTCTGTCGGTGTGCCCACCGCGACTAAGCGTCCGTAGCTGATCAGAGCAAGCCTGTCGCAGAGCTCTGCTTCATCCATGTAGTGTGTATTGATGAAGAACGTCACTCCTCGCTTGTTCAGCTGCCTGAAATACTCCCAGAAGATCCTCCGAAGCGGCGGATCGATTCCGGCGGTAGGTTCATCCAGAATCAGTAGCTCCGGATTGTGGATCAAGGAGACGGCGAGAGATAGTCTACGTTTCATGCCTCCAGAGAGCTGTCCTGCAAAGTGTCTGCGGAACTCAGTGAGCCGGACTAGCTCCAGGATCTTGTGTGCACGCTTCCGTCTTTCGTCCGGAGGAACACGGTACACGCTTCCGAAGAACTCCAAGTTCTCCTCGACAGTCAAATCATCATAGAGGCCGTATGCTTGCGGCATGTATCCGATCCGCTGCTTGACTTCTTCGGGCTCCTTGGCAACATCATGACCAACAACCATTGCGTTACCTGATGTTGGCGCCATGAGGCCGCATAGAATCCTCACGGTCGTTGTCTTGCCTGCCCCGTTTGGGCCGAGGAATCCGAATATCTCACCCGCTTTGACGGATAGATCCATGTGATCGACAGCGACCAGACTGCCGAATCTCTTCGTGAGGCCAGAGGTATGTACCACGCCACGAGTCATGCGGTTAGCCGACCCACGGGAAGCAATGGTCGGTTCGTTCGCGGGTGAAATAGATAAGAATACGTCCCTCGCTTGGGCAAATCCCTAGCCGGATGCTGAGTGCGGCTACACTCCATCAATTGGCTTCGAGTCAAGGAGAATCATCCAAAATGACGTTAACCGAGTTCCGTGGAAAGAAGCCAAAGATCGGCTCGGGCGTGTATATCTCTCCAAGTGCGACTCTGATAGGGGATGTCGAAGTCGGGGAAGGCAGCAGCATCTGGGAGAACGCTGTGCTGCGCGGGGACATGGGCCGAATAAGAATCGGAAGACACAGCAGCATCCAAGACAGCTGCACAATTCACACCGACATTGACGGCCAATGCGTTGTGGGCGACTTCGTAACCGTTGGACATAATGCGGTCATTCACGGATCGACAGTCCACGATTACGTAATTGTGGGGATGAATTCCACTCTCTTAGAAGGATCTGAGGTCGGACCCAACTCAGTGGTTGCTGCAGGATCTGTGGTCTTGGAGAAAGAGAGAACGCCTCCAAGAGTTCTCTTGGCAGGTGTGCCAGCGAAACCTGTTAGGAACCTTGATGATTCAGACCTAGCGGCTATCAAGTATGCGGCTGAGGCGTACGTTGATCTCGTGAAGCGCTACACGGAGAAATCCTGAGACCAAGTTCGTCTGGCGTTCCGCAAGTATCTTCTAGGTTAGTCGGTTTCGCCCCACCGTCGGAACAAGTTGTGTGGCACGTTCAGCAGATCCAAGATTCTGCCCACGATGAAGTTCACCATGTCATCGATGGACTTCGGTCTCGTGTAGAAGGCTGGCATTGCAGGAAGGACAATAGCCCCTGCCTCTGAAACGCGTAACAGGTTTCTAAGCTGGATTGTGCTGAGTGGAGTCTCCCTGGGCACTAGGATCAATGGTCTGCGCTCCTTCAACGCCACGTCTGCCGCTCTCGTAATCGCGTTGCCAGACATACCGTGGGCAATGTAGGAGACGGTCTTCATGCTACACGGAACGACGATCATTCCGGCAGTCTTCACTGACCCGCTTGAGGCTGGCGAGTTCAAGTCATGCTCCGAGAACGTCCGAGTCGCCAGTTCCTCGAATCTCCGGAGATCCTCGTTCTCTTGCTTGATGAGGTTCTTCGCTTCATCACTTATCAGAAGAAGCGTCTCATGTCCGCTACGTTTCAGTTCTTCGAGCAGGCGTCTTGCGTAGATCGATCCGCTTGCCCCGGTCACCGCCACAACGAATAGCATGAAGAGACCATCCTGCGAGTCCAAGGGTATTCTAGCCGACAGCGTTCGCTATATGGCTTGAGTCTGATGAAACAAGCATTGAACCAAAGTTCCCCGTGCTCGCGCCCATAATCGCCACTGGCTTCCCGTTCAGAGGTGGGTCTGGTGGACGCGACGCCTAATCGATAGCGTTCTTCAAAACGCCCGGAATCGAGTAATTGTACTCGGGTGTCGCGATCAGTAACGCGTCCGAGGCGGCTATCCTATCCCGGAGTTCTTGGACGGGTTTCGGATATCCAAGGGCACGCACATCTTCGTTGTATGGCGGGATAGATGAAAGATCGAACTTCTCCAGAGTCATGCCCTCTGGCAAGAGTTCGAAAGCAGCAGCGAGTAGAGCGGTGTTGTACGAGCCTTTACGCAAACTACCTGAGATACCAAGAACATGAATCCGGCTCATTGAAGCCAACTCCTTCCGCAGCTTGCATCCTCAAACGTACTACTGTCTTCCCTAATCGTATGGATTTCACTGTTAATCTAGCTCGCGAATTCTGATCACATCGGCTCAGCTTTTGCGGTGATTTCGGGAGCTAGCTCACCGAGTCGTTTAGGTTTGGAAGCGTACAGTCTAATGTATGGCGCCATAGCTCGGAAGATCTTGCTCTCAGCCTTCCTCACGTGTTCCTCATACGTCGTCCTGGGGACTCTATGCATCCGAGCAATCTCCTCGGTCGTCGTCTTCTTTGGGACCTGATAGTACCCATACTCAATCGCGGCCTCGAGCGCGTCGAGTTGCCTGTCGGTCAGCGTGGAGAATACGCTGCTAAGAGAGATCGCGAATGTGTCACGGATGCTTCGCTCTGCAAGGGCCTTCTTCTGCAGTATCTCCGCTGGTCCCAGATCGTTGAGGGCGCGAAAGAGCTTCTTGTAGTCGTCTTCTCTGAACCCTATGACTCGACGCTCCTCCCAGCCGTCATGATACACTATCGGTGGTATCTCCAAGCATGAGTTCTTCTCCACCACGCCTGAGATGCTGGTTTTGATCTTTGTGTCGCGGCAGGTCTTGACGATGACTTGCAGGTTTCTCTCGAAGAAGTTCTTCTTCAGGACCTTGCCGCCCTTCCATGAGAGCAAATCTTGAAGGTCAGGTCCGATGCTGTTGAAGGTCTCGATGTCCGGGCAGGCGACCTCCAGCACGTCTATCCTGAAGTTGCACCACTCTAGGATCCTGACTTCCGGATGCTTCGTTGAGAACTCCACGTATGGGCACTCGTGCTTAGCTCTAAAGGAGACTTCGAACATGTCGGGAACCCTGTTATGGCTTAGCGGGCTTGACGTATAACTAATGTGCCGTCGTAGGCTTGGAAAGGTTCCCCAGCGGACGCCGTATGCAGAGACCAGTCCTAGGACGGTACAAAGTACTACCGTAACTTAGGCATTCTATTTGGTCGGAGGCGATGTGATTGAGCTTCATGTCACGAATCTTGGGCCTAGTTGGACTTCCCGAGAGCGCATGGATTGAAGGCGTGTATCTGGCACTAAGGATGCGGCTGGGCCAGCGGCCGTCCACGCTCGCCGATAGAAATCCAAAGAGACCATGGTTCTCTATGGTCGAGGAGAAGCAATTCCGTAGCGAGCGACTGGAACGTAGGGCCCACGTTGAATCTGCCATCAGAATGACGGTGGCGAGATGAGTCAACGAAGGCAAGATGCGCCGGCGTCTGACGAGTTATGCTCGCGACGACGCCAGTCTTTTTAGATATGCACCTGTCAAATCGTCTTGCGATGTGTCCGGTTTGCGTAGAATTGGCCGAGGACTGATCACTCTCAGGCTGTCAGCCGAAGGAGAGTTGCGGGTCATCAAAACCATCCAAGACGTGATCAGCCTCTGGAAGGAGGGCGCGGATGGAAAGATCGTCATGGTTGAGGATGCTGGAATCACGACTCTCGGGCCCGTCCTACCCAAACTGGCTGGAGTCGTCTGCACCTCTGGCGCGCTGGGATCTCATCTCGCGATCGTTACGCGCGAATTCTCGATCCCCGCATTAATGGGAACCAAGCTGGAAACGTCGGAGGATCTCAACCAGCGACGAGTGATGATTCAACCAACCGACGGACCAGACGGACTTCTCCTATTATCGGACATTAGTTAGGCTAGCGACTGTGAACACCCTCGCTATGTTCGTAGCCTACTTGGCATCGCTGGAAGCGTCGCAACCGTCACAGTCGCCGTCTTGGCGGCGTCTGAGAAATGAGATAACTGAAGATCCGTCTCTGCATCTTTTGCTCGATTCGGGCAACGCGATTGCGTTAAGGGGTTGTGAGAAGACGCTTACCCTAACAAATCGAGGATTCCTGCTGGCTGCTATTTGCAGTTGTGGAGGGTCTTGATTTATCACTTCAAGACTGCGACCACACTGACGATGTTCCTATGAACTATCGTCGTCTTGGTAGCGCGGGTCTGAAGATCAGTGAGCTGTCGCTGGGTTCCTGGGTCACCTACGGTGGACAAGTGGGCGAAGATGTCGCCCTAAAGTGCATGTCAGCAGCATACGACGATGGGGTCAACTTCTTCGACAGCGCAGAGGCTTACGCTCGGGGAAACGCTGAGGTCGTAATGGGCAATGTGGTCAAGAAGATGGGCTGGCGGCGTGAGAGTCTCATAATCTCCAGCAAGGTCTTCTGGGGCGGTGAAGGACCTAATGACCTAGGCCTCTCGCGCAAACACATCTTTGAGGCATGCCGTAACTCCTTGAGACGCCTGCAACTGGACTACCTGGATCTCTTCTTCTGTCACCGGCCTGATCCGAACACGCCCATCGAAGAGACAGTCCGCGCGATGGACGATCTCATTCACGAGGGTAAGATACTGTACTGGGGAACATCTGAATGGAGCGCGGCGGACATCATGCGCGCGTATGCCGTTGCCCGAGAGTACGGCCTTACTCCACCCCAGATGGAGCAGCCACAGTACAACATGTTTCATCGTGACAGAGTCGAGGAGGAGTACCTGCCACTCTACCGGGAAATCGGCCTAGGGACCACGATCTGGAGCCCGCTAGCATCAGGTCTGCTGACCGGAAAATACGACAAAGGTATCCCACCGAACACTCGAGCGACCCTTAAAGGGTTTGAATGGTTACGAGAATCCGTGATCACTCCGGAACGGATTGAGAAGGTTAAGCAGCTGCAGCCTGTTGCTGACGACCTGGGCTGCTCGATGGCCCAACTCGGACTGGCGTGGTGTCTGAAGAACCCAAACGTGAGCACAGTCATCACGGCGCAAGCCGGCCAGAGCAAGTTACTGAGAACATGAAAGCACTAGAAGTTGTGCCCAAACTCACCTCCGAAGTAATTGAGCGGATTGAACAGGTCCTGCAGAACAAACCTCAGCAGGATGAGAACTAGCTATCACAATAGTCCAAGTGCGCACGAACACAACGCAAATGGGCTCATTTGGATTAGAGTGGGTCGGAAATGGAATACCGTGAGTTTGGGAGAACGCAAGCTAGGGTCTCTGCTATTGGCATGGGTACCTACTACGACGTCTCGTGGATGATGGCATCCCGTCTCTTCAGTCACCGGCAAGGGAGAGATGAGAAGGTTGCTGCTTTGAAGAGCGGCATTGACCTAGGCATCAATCTCATCGATACAGCCGAGATGTATGATACTGAGCCGCTCGTCGCGGACGCGATCCGAGGTTTCAAGAGGGACACGCTTTTCATCGCCACCAAGGTCTGGAGCACCCATCTGAAATACGATCAGGTTCTGAGGGCCGCTCAGCGAAGCCTGAAGAAGCTCCAATGCTCCTACATTGACCTTTACCAGATACACTGGCCAAACCCATTGGTGCCGATCAAAGAGACGATGAGAGCAATGGAGAAGCTGGTCGATGAGGGTAAGGTAAGATACATCGGCGTCAGCAACTTCTCGCTTTCACAGACGAAAGAAGCAGAGGAAGTACTCTCGAAACATGAGCTCGCATCAAACCAAGTGCAATACAGCCTGAAGGTCAGGAAGATAGAGGCCGACCTACTGCCATACTGTGATAGAAACAGCATCGCGATACTGGCGTACAGGCCAGTCACCCACGGAGAACTATCCAACCCGTCGGGCAACCTGAAGGCGATCGTTGATGAGATATCGCAAAGATATGACGGGAAGACGCCTGCCCAGATAGCCCTCAATTGGCTGGTGAACAAGAGCAAAATGGTCTTTCCGATACCAAGAGCCTCGCGGCCACAAAGGGTCACGGAGAACGCGGGAGCCGTGGGTTGGAACCTAGACCCGGAGGACTTGGTCAAGTTGGACGAACAAACATGAACAGAATCAGTGATCTCTCGGATACGAGCTCGGATAGTCTAGGGTACCGTCTACCGCTGAACAAGCTCCGACTCGCGTAATCGTCTTAGTTCATACGAGAATCTTGTAGACCAGATCTCCCTTTCTGACCTTGTCCACGACTTTGAGTCCTATTGATTGCCCAGGACCTGCGTTCTGTACGTTCGCATGCTCGATCTGCATGCTGTCAACTTTCTGGCGGAAGTCTGTGGTGGCGCCTTTGACGCGTATCGTGTCGCCGACCGCGATCTTGCCGGTCAAGTCAATGACGGCGACGCTAATCTTGCTGTAGTAGTTACCAATCGATCCAATCTGTTCCAAGCGTTCCTCAGACATCGACCGAAACACACTCAACCTAGCGCTTGTACGTACGTTGCCCAAAAAACCATCGTTCAGGGCGCGAGGGGAGAGCAAGGTGTCGCATCACTGGGGGTACGTGGCGATACTGTTCTCAGCCGTCCTATTCGGCGTCTCCACGGCCATCAACAAGATGCTGTTAGAGTCTTTTTCCCCGCTCATGATTGCATCGGTAACCTACATCGTGGCAGGCCTCTTCCTAGGAGCCGTAACCCTACTCCCCAAGAAAGCAGGCTTGGTTACCTGGCTCAAACTACCCACGAGCACAGCAAAGACAGAGCCGACACGGAAGGATGGCATCTTGCTCATGCTGACCGCGTTGATCGGTGGAGTTCTTGCACCCGCCCTTTACATGATGGGTCTGAATAACACGAGCGCAGTCTCCACCGCGCTGCTTGGGAACACGGAGGCACTATTCACGATCGCGATCGCATTCATCTTCCTTGGCGAGCGAGGGAGGACGAAAGACTATGGAGCGATGGCTTTGCTCATCATCGGCGCGGTCATTCTGACAACGAACCTCAATTTCCAGCAGTTCAGTGCGCTCGGCACGTTCCTCGGCAACGTTCTTGTTGTGCTGAGTTGTTTCTGTTGGGGAATCGACAACAGCCTCGCGCGGGTTCTTACAGTCAAGGGAAGTGTACTCAAAGTCGGATCGTTGAAGGGAATCATCGGCGGCGGTCTCCTGTTCGCGGCAATATCGCTGTACGGTATGCGAATTTCCTCAAGCCCACAGTCCATCGTGTTGTTGGTGCTCGTTGGAGTCTTCAGTGTAGGGTTCTCTCTGCTTCTCTTCCTGTTCTCGCTCCAACAGATTGGAGCCATGAAAACGAGTGTGATATTTGCGACGGCGTCTCTCTTCGGAGCCGTCTCCGCCTTCTTCGTGCTTCACGAGCCAATCAGCCTGCTACAGGCTCTTGCGGGGGTTCTGATGCTCATCGCTATCTACGTTCTTGCCATCCCGAAGAAAGAGAGCACGAATACTGGATAAGCCAAATAGGAGAACTGTCTGGACCTTATTTCCTTCGTGCGAAGGCCTCTGCAATTATGAAGAGCCCGATCAGGATGATGATCAGCGGAAGTATGTCTAATTTCATACCGAAGTATCGGGCGACTCCCAACAGCAATGCGAGTATGCCTATGCCTAGGCTGAACTTGCTCATCTTGACGCCTATGCTGCTTCTGGCTAGGTTCAATCCGACGAGTATGAGCCCGACTCCGATCGCGATTATTGCGCCCACGTCTACCTTGTAGGTTTCACCGTAGAACCACGCGCCGCCGACGAGAATGAAGAATAGTCCCCAGGCGACGGTCGTTAGAGCGCGAGCCGTCGTATTCATTCCTCGCCACCTGACTGTTTGCGTGTACCGTAATGTTCGATTATAAGGATTAGGACCGTATTAGGGTTGGAACGGCATTCAACACGACCACTATTCAATGAGAGCCTAAAGGAGACGAATGCTTGGCTACGGTGGAGGAGCTCATCGAGAAGATCCTAGCCCAGCGTAAAGACTTCACCCGCGAGCAAGTCCAGAGCCTCATCGAGGAGAAGAAGCGTGACTTTGAGGGTCTGCTCTCAGACCAAGGCGCCGCCAGGCTTGTGGCGGAGGAGCTCCTAGTTGAAACTGAGCCTGTCGCTGTTCCGAGCATGAGAATTCGTGACCTGGTAGCCGGACTGAACGACGCGACTTTGAGCGGGAAGGTCGTGTCCGTCGAGTCGTCAAGAGATTTTGTACGCCAGGACGGCTCATCCGGCCGTGTTGTGAACGTAGTTCTTGAAGATGAAACGGGAAAGATACGATGCGCTATCTGGGACGAGAAAGCCGATCAAGTCACCAAATATGGCGAAATAGCCGGGAAATCGATCACGATCAGACACGGCTACACACGCGCGGGATTGGCGGGAGAAGTTGAACTCAATGCCGGCGAAAGGAGCGAGATCGCGCTCACTGCTGATGCTGGAACTGCGAGTCCAACCCCGATCACGCCGATAGGGGATATCCGGGAACCCGTCCTCGAAGTTAGCGTCCTCGGCATCATCCATTCCACACCGAGGATCTACGAATTTGACAGAAATGGACAGAAGGGAACTGTACTGAGAACCACGCTTACGGATAGTACCGGATCGATCCCTCTGGTTGCATGGAATGAAAGGGCTGAGGAACTGAGAAGCCTCAAGAAGAGCGATTTTCTCAAAGTTCAAGGCGGTAGGCTACGTCGAGACAATTTCGGACGCCATGAGATACACTTAGACAACATGGCGAAGGCGACTGTCCTGGAGAAGGCGCCAGAGGGCTTTGTAATTCCAAAGATCAAGATTCACAAGATCAGTGAACTCAAACCTGAGTTGTCGATAGCGAATTTTGTGGCGCGTGTTGTCGGAGTGAGCGACTCGCAAGAAGTGCAAAGGAAGACCGGTGAAAAAGTCGCTGTCTCGCGAATACTCGCCGGCGACGAAACCGGAATCGTCTCTGTGTCCTTGTGGGATGACAAGGCACCCCTTTCATCCACGCTCAAAGTAGGCGACATCATTCAAGTCGAAGATGCGCGGCCAACCCTGCAACTCGGCCAAGTCTCAATAAGCGCGGGAAAAACCTCGTCTATTCAGAAAGTCAAAGATAAGGACGCGACAGTTGAGGTCAGAATCAACAAGATAGCTGAAACCGGATCGCAGTCCGGGCTTGTCGCGCTAGAAGGAGAGGTTGCCGCGGATCCCGAAATGAGGGACGTAACGACCGGGAAAGGCGAGAACATTCAAGTGACGTCAACTCGAATCCGCGACGATACAGGCGAGGCACGGGTCTCATTCTGGAGATCGCATGCAGCTGAAGCCAGCAAGCTGCAACGAGGCTCAAAGATACGTATCTACGGCCTCGTACCGAAATTAGGCCTGGTCGGCGACACGGAATTCAACACAGTCCAAGCGTCTAAGCTTGAAATGCTAGCCCGTCCAGAGACTGCGGGCCCCCCCGCGGAGGAGTTCCGGCAGTTCATCACCCTCAATGAGAACGAGCAAGTCTGGATCCGGGCCATCATCCTCGACGCCGGAGAGGACGCCGCCTTAACTTCCGTGTGCAGTCAATGTGAGCAACCGATCGCTCCATCGAATGACCACTTCGTTTGTGGCACTCACGGCGCACAAGCTGAGCCGACTTGGCTGCTTACGACTCGTATGCGGCTTGATGATGGAACCGACACGTTCGTGGCGAACGTTCGAAGCAAAGAACCTCAGACTCTTATTGGGAAGAGTGTGAGTTGGGCTCAGAAAGAGATATTAGCGAAAGGGGCGAGTACGGTAGCTCTACCCATCGACGCAACCGGGAAGCTTGCTGGAATGAGGATGGAAGCCTTTGGCGTCACGAGACGCGATCCTCAGACGGGAAAGCTTGTGCTTGACTTCGACAAAGTGATTTTACGCGAATAGAGAGCCGTACGCTGAATGAGTACTCTAAACGAGATTTTCTGACTCTGAAAATGACCGTATTGAGTTGACGAATTCTTGATGGCGATGAAGATCGGTCAAGACATCTTCGACTACATCAACACCGTAAGAAACCCCAATAGCAAACATACAATGAAACATCGAGTCCAGGAGTATCAGCCCAAACAAGACCTAGTCGAGAAGTTCTCCGCGATTGACTCGCGGTACTTTATGGTGGTTTTCTCAGCTGAGTGGAACGCTGAATGTCGAGCGCAGATACCGAGCTTGGCGAAACTTCTGATTGCAGCTAAGAACAACAACGTCTCAGTCAAGGTCGTTGATTTTGACGAGAACCGGGATATCGCAGAAGAGATGCGCGTACTCCGGATTCCAGCCATAGTGGTTCATGACAAGTCTTGGAGAGAGATTGGACGATTCGTTGAGAAACCTCAACATGGCGCGACGCTTGAAGAGGAACTTTGGGATATCATTAGCAAGTCCACCAATGCCAAGTAGCAGACACCGTCGCTTCTGTGCCCGAAATCTCTGACTAGCCTCTTTCGAGCGCTCCTTGTGGTGCGTTATTTCTCTATCTTGACTTCTGATGACTTCCAAGGCGTCCCAGGAGCCTGCCTAGCTCACTCGTGAAGGGAATGATCCTAGGAACTCGGGTTGCGTACTCCTCATAGTCGTCACCAAAGATGGCTCTGAGTTCTCTTTCCTCGAATCGGGTTACCACAAAATGGAACCACAGCAGCAGAAGCAAAGCTGAGATGAGCAGGAAGCTGTAGTCAAGCAATAGCCACCAGCCAAGAAGTAGTAGAACAACATCTGAGTACAATGGATGTCTAACGTATCTGTACGGACCTTTCACTACAAGAGGCTCAGTCCTTGATGATCGCTCCTCTAGACGTGTCCCTCCCCTTCCGACCTTCGAGAAAGTCACATACGTCGAGACGAGGATGTCCACGGGTTTCCTGTATCTCAGGAGCCAGCCAAGAAGAACAAAACCTGACAGCAGTGATAACAGACCGATGAAACGTACAGTAAGCGAAAAACCAAACTCTTGGGGTATTCGGAACCAAGTCGTTATCAAGTAGGCCAACGCGAAAAACACTGCAAGAACGGCGAAGACAGCAAATGGAACCACGATGATGGCCCTGTACGACATTCGCAGACACGTGTGACTAGGCAGTACACGCGCGGAATAGGTTGTCGGTCCCAAGCAAGCGGGCCCTGTAGTATCAGGCTTCGCAGATCAGAGTGTTAGGGGACAGTTCCCTTGACAAGCTTGGATCTCTCTTGTGAGTGCGCGCCACGAGACATCTGCGTGTGGCTCTGCTGCGCACACACCAGGGACACCGATCAACAGTCCGATCAATTCTCGGCTGACACATCTGAGAACGGAGGGTTAACACTCGGTTTGAGGACTGTGAGAACCTACTGACTCTCGGATCTTTCGTTCGATAAACGCGTCGAATGACTTGGGTGCGCGGCCAATCAAACTTGATAGGGTGAGTGAGTTACCTAGAAAGTCATAGCGATCATAATACTGAAACATCTTGGCTACCGTCTCAATCTGGTAGTCTCCCATTCCAACGACTTTGGCATTGCGCATCCACGCCTCGACCGATAGCTCCTCCACTCGGACTTGTCGCTTCAGATGTTTGCCGAGGATCTGCGCGATCTCGGTCTGCGTTAGGATGTCTGGGCCAGCCAGCTCGTAGGTGGCGCCTAGATGACCGGGCTTCGTGAGGACGACCGAAGCTGCATGGGCGACATCTTCCAAGTCAACCATGTTCGTTCTCGTGCCCGACTTCACTGAATACGGAACCATGTAGACTCCACTCTCGACAATCATCCGCCATCCTGCCAACACATTCTGCCTATAGTCACTTGGCAGCAGACCCGCCAGCACGTTCTGCATGTAGTTAGACGGTCGCAGTATGGTGTAAGACATCTGCGACTCCAGCAACGCCTCTTCGACATGTAGTTTGTTCCAATGATGAGGCATCGCCTGAATCTGCGGATGCAGGACTGAGTGGAAGACGAACCTCTCGACTCCAACGGCGCGTGCCGCAGCGATCGCGACTCGACCGATCAGAAGCTCGTCAGGGTGAATGTTTGGGCAGACGTGGTAGACTGCCCGTGCACCTTGAGCGGCGGCTCTGAGCGTACTCTCCTCGTGCATGTCGCCGACAATGACTTCTTGAGCCCCCAATGATTCGACCGGATTCCTCTGAGCGTCACGGTGTACCAGAGCACGCACGCGTTGTCCCTTCGCAGCTAGAGCGCGGATAACAGCTCGTCCGGTCTTTCCTGCTGCACCAGTGACAAGAATCAAATGCCGTCACCCTCCTAGCTAAGCAGGCGTCGGCCCATTTCTGTGTGTACCTTCCTCGGTGCGCATACACGAGAGTAGCGACCTGTACGAATCCAATTGCCCCACTTGACCGCCAGAGTAAATAGCCAAGATACCACAGAGTTCACGCGAGAGAAATGGTTGAAACGGGGTCATACTCGAAAAAGGTTCTCAGCCTATCCGTAGAGACAAACATGAGATCTGCACCGCCCACGGTTTCTCCTCTGGACACAACCTCAACAGTAATGGACTTGATGACGAGGGAAAATGTCGGGTCTATTGTGGTTGTCGAGAACGACAAACCCGTGGGCATAATCACTGAAAAGGACATGCTCCAGAAAGTCATCAGGCCCGGGAAGAACCTTGAACTTACGCTTGTCAAGGATGCAATGTCCAAACCTCTTGTAACCATCGACGCTGAGCGAACGGTAGCAGATGCATTGGAAACGTTGCGTAGACATAACATCAGAAGACTGATCGTTACAAGAGACGGCGCCCTAGTTGGTCTTACCACAGAGAGAAGACTGCTGGAGATCGCCCACGGTCACTACATGATGAAAAACCGTGGTCCTCTTGAAACAATAGAGGATCATGAACTCCATAAGATAAGAGTCGCGTATGTGAGCACATATCCCCCCCGCGAGTGTGGGATAGCTACCTACACCAAACATCTCGTCGATGCCACCTCCACGTTTTGTGCTCGAGCTGTGACGTCCCCGATGGTTACTGCAATCAACGATAGAGGCGGACTCTATGACTATGAGATTCGAGTGAAGTCTCAGATCGATGCCAATGACATTGAATCCTACGAAAAGGCCGCCCAGTACATCAATGCCTCTGACGTAGATGTTGTGAATCTGCAACATGAATATGGAATATTCGGCGGAGAATGGGGCGAATACGTCACTGAGCTTCTGC
>Ga0315280_10003739_pt1 | contig 23069 bp, 15 predicted proteins | sample YL17G06_40_MG_FD_203697 | JGI IMG/M metagenome (GOLD analysis project Ga0315280, IMG submission 203697) | Sediment microbial communities from Yellowstone Lake, YNP, Wyoming, USA - YL17G06_40 | ecosystem: Environmental > Aquatic > Freshwater > Lake > Sediment | place: USA: Wyoming | collected... | reverse complement strand
GTGCGTGGAGTCCCGGGATTTCTGGAGAGAGGCCGACGTCTCCCCGAAAAACCAAGGCTATCACTATAACCGCAATGCCGAGACCTACATGGAGGTCGGCAACGCGCTGGGCTGGGCCATGGCGGAGATGTTGAAAGGAAAGTGATTCGAGTCTGGCGCGGTAACTCGCATGTGACGCGCGGGGAGCCTGCCTGCCGTCAAGAAGGCCATGGAGGCGATGGTCCGATCCACCAATCTTCACAGGCCCTGCCTTCGAACAGGATAAGTATGAGGACAGTCCTGTCCGTCCCGAAAACTCCATCCGCGTCGAGACGGAGTAAGTGACGAGCTCGGCTGATCCTGATCTGCGGTACGTGGGTGGCGGGTGTACCACGAAGCCCAGCGTGAGGGCGTGACGGCGAAACCATCCTCTCCGGTTGGAAGGCTCAATCGTAGCGGCGAAGAACATGGCAGACAAGAGACGTAAGGGCTTGTAGAATAAGGCGGACGGGGTATTCGGGAGGGACAGGGGTCAACTCTTGAAACGTGAATGTTGCCAACAACCGAACAATGGAGAAATACCAGCATGAACAATCCAACAACCCACGCCCTCACCGCCCTGCTGCTGTGGGTCGCGCTGGGCGCCGCGTGTCTCTGCGCCTCGGCTGATGCTGCGGCCGGCGAAGGGTATTACACCGAGGAGCAGGTCTACACGTCGCATCCGAACCCGAATCGCGAGACGCCCTTCGGCCACATCGGCGTGACGGGCGTGATGGCGCGGATCTACCCGGGCGTGACCGTCAAGGTCGAGCAGACGATGCCCGGCTCGCCGGCCGCGGGGAAGTTCCAGAAGGGCGAGATCATCACGGGGATCAACGGGGTGTCGCTAAAGGGCCGGAATCCCTTCGTCACGCTGGGCAACGCGCTCACGAAGGCCGAGGCCACCGACGGCCGGATGGTCTTCGACGTCGCCTCCGCAGACGGCAAATCGGAGCGGAAGGAAACCGTTTCCATCCCCGTGCTGGGCGCCTACAGCAAGACCTGGCCTCTCGACTGCAGCAAGTCGAAGAAGATCGTCGATCAGGCCGCCGAATTCTACGCCGACAAGAAGAAGTTCGACGAGGGCGGCATTCCGGGCGCCCTGGCGTGCCTCTTCCTGCTGTCGACGGGCGACGACAAGTACGTGCCGCGGGTGAAGGCGTACTTCGACGCCTTCCCCAAGGATGTGCAGAAGATAGGCGATCACACCTGGAACAACGGCTACAACGGCATCGCGTGCGGGGAGTATTACCTCCGCACTGGCGACGCGTCGGTGCTGCCGATCCTGCAGTACTACTGCGACGACGCGAAGAAACGCCAGAAGTTCGGATGCGGCTGGACGCACTGGGGCACGGGGATCAGTCCCGGGTACGTCGCCGGCGGCCTCATGAACCCAGCCGGCGCGCAGGAGCTGACGACGCTGCTCCTGGGCAAAGAGTGCGGCGTGAACGTCGATGAGGGAACGTTGCTCGGAGCGCTTCGGTTCTTCTATCGCTTCGCCGGTCACGGCACGGTCGCATACGGCGATCACCGGGGCGAAGGCGGGCTCGGCTCCAACGGCAAGGACGGCATGATCGCCGCCGCCATGCAGATCGCCACGGGCGCCCGGGGCGATGTCACCCTTTACGAGAAGGCCCGCCAGTACCTGGCCATGTCGATGATCGACAGCTACCCCGTGCTCGTGATGGGGCATGGCGACGATGGTCGCGGCGATGGCATCTGGCGCGGCATCGTCACCTCCTATCTCATGAAAGAGAAGCCCGACCTCTACCGCCAGGCCATGGACCGGCTCACCTGGTGGCACGATCTCAGCCGCGAGCCCGGCGGCAGCATCGGCATCGCGACGCTGGCGTGGGAAAACGGCGTGATCGGTTCATCCGGTCCCGGCATGGGGCTGTCCTACACGGCGCCGTTGCGGACGCTGCGCATCACCGGCGCGTCGCGCTCGAAATACGCGAAGGACTTCACACTGCCCGAGAACCTGTGGGGCACGAAGGCCGACATGGCCTTCCTCGCGATCGACCACAACCCCAAGTACTACGACTACGGCCCTGATGAACCCACTCACATCCCCTTCTATGCCTTGGGTGGCGCCTATCACCAGCCGGAGAAGGACCTCAAGAGCCTTCCCCGTGAAGTGCTATTGAAGAACGTGTATCACAGGAACTACATGATTCGCGCGCAGGCGGCGAAGGCGCTGCGCGAGGTCGGCGCGTTCGACGAACTGGAGAGGCTCCTGCGCGACCCGGACCCTCGCGTACGGCGGGCGGCACTCGACGGCCTGATCGACTATAATTACTGGTTCAGCATCGGACGCAGCCCGATCTCGACGGATCGGTTCTCGCCCGCGATGCTCGAAGCCGTCACGAAGATGCTGTCGGACCCCCCCGAGTCGTGGTGGGTGGTCGACGGCGCGCTGATGGCGCTGAAGTTCGCGCCGGCGAAGGACATCTACGCACGCCGATCGCTCATCATGCCGTGGACGAAGCACTCGGACTGGTGGCTGCGCGAGTCCGCCTTCTTGGCCCTCTCCGGGCTCGAGAAGGACGACGCCCTCTACCTCGAGATCCTGCCGACGCTGTTGACAATGGCGACCGACGAATACCACACCCAGCCACGTGGAAGAATGATGAATCACCTTGAGGGGGTCCTAAAACGCAGGACGCGGACGAGCCCGGCGGGCAAGCTGATCGTGGCGGGGCTCCAGAAGGCCGTTGAGGCGAGCGAGATCAAGACCGGCTTGCGTTCGGCCGAGGGCGCGTACAACGTCATCCAGGCCGCGAAGGGGTGCCTGCAGAACGACCCCACAACCGCCGCGTTTGTCGCGCAGGCGATGCAGGGGCGCTTCAGCGCGCTCGGTACCGGGGATCTCGTCACGCTCGTGGCGACGCCGAACGCGGACCCTGAGAACCCCCCCTACGGCCTCTATACCGCGCTCGCAAAGCAGTCTCCCCAGCAGCGCGAGCAACTGACCGACATTCTCTTCAAGGTGTACCGTCAGGAACTCATCAACCGCATGAACGCGGAGAAGGGCGAGAATCAGGCGCTGGTTGATACGATCATTGACCTGACCAGGCTCCGCAAGCCCGTCGCCGGTTGGCATCCGGTCGGCACCCCGAAACCCGAGGAGCGGATCTGGCGTTTCACTTCGTTCGATCCGCAGGTCGAGAAAGACAGGATGCATCCGCGCGAGAAGAAGCGCTTCCGGAACGTCCAACTGCCCAAAGAACTCGAGGGCTGGTACAAGGCCCACTACGATGACAGCCGGTGGCAGACGGGCCGCGCGCCCATCGGGGTCGGCGTCTTCAAGAGGGGCCAAGCGTCCTTCAAGAACAACTCCGTCTGGGGCAAGGGCGAGTTCATCGTGATGCGCGCTACGTTCGAGCTCGATGCGGTGGACTGCGACTCGTACCGTCTGAGCATCCTGGCCCGGCAGGGCTTTCGCGTGTACCTGAACGGCAACGAGATACACACCTACGTGTGGTGGAAGGACATGCCGCACTACCGTCCCATCGTCCTCGACGCCGGCCAGATCAAGCACCTGAAGAAGGGCACCAACGTTCTGGCGGCCTATGGCAACGTCGAATACGACAACAACACGCATGAGCCGTGCGGGCAGATGGATCTCTTCATCGAGGGCCTGAAGATGTCGGACCTGAAGTAGCCCGTACTATCCGAAAATTCATCCGCGATCTGTAAGGTTGCGTATTTGCCGGAGTTGTAGCATCGTCCGTGCCAACGCGGGTCCACGCTCATTGTAGATGAGTTCATATAGCACAGGGCGGCTTGTAGTCAATCGTAGCGGCGAATCGCATGGCAGACAAGAGACGTAAGGGCTTGTAGAATAAGAGCGCCTAACACAAAGAACCATTCAGGCATCGATGGCAGATCAGGATACAGCCCAAGGTCATGAACGCCTCATGGATGTCGTCGCGCCGTTCGTAGCGAATCCGCAGGCGACGGTGCTGATGGATCCAACTGAGGGACCGTTCCACCACCCACCGCTAGATGCCCAGTCCGCTGCCGTGTTCCGTTCTGCCAGCACCGGCCGGATGTGGCGTTGACGGAGTTGCTGCCGATGCCAGTGCGAATCGTACGCGCGATCGCCTTGTACTTGGTCCGGCCGACGCCGGGGATGACCGACCTTGCCCGCCACGGGCGGAACGGCGTCCACCAGCGGCAGCAGTTGCGTCACGTCATGCCGATTGGCCCCCGTCAGGACGAACGCGAGCGGAATCCCTTGGGCGTCGGTGAGCAGATGGTGTTTGCTCCCCAATTTCCGTCGATCCGTGGGATTGGGCCCCGTTTTTTCCCCCCGCCCACCGCGCGAACGGAGGCCGAGTCGACCACGGCCCGCGACCAGTCGATCTTGTCGGCCTCTTGGAGTTTGTCCAGCAGGACGCGGCGAATCTTCTCCCACGCCCCGGCCTTCTGCCAATCCCGCAGCCGGCGCCAGCAGGTCATCCCCGACCCGCAGCCCATCTCTTGGGGAAGATATTGCCACGGGATGCCCGTTCTCAGCACGAACAGGCTGCCCGTCAAGGCGGCCCGCGGGGACACCGGCCGGCGTCCGGGAAAGCGAAACCGTCGGGGCTTTGGCGGCGGCAGGAGCGGCTCCATCAGGTTCCATAGGGCATCGTCCAACAGCGGCTTGGCCACGGGTGGACCTCCTTGTCCATCCACGGCTTCGGCCAAACAACGGCAGCTTGATCAGTCATTCTGTTAGAGGCTCTTACAAGGCGGCGATGGTGGCGTGGAATTATGGGTACAAGGATATGTTTCTCTGTGAATACTATCTGCTGACAGGCGACAAGGAGGTGTTGCCAGCCGTCAAAGGGCTCACCATCAGGCTGGCCAGGGGGCAGAGCATGCATGGCAATTTGCGGATCCCTCGGCAACGCTCAAGGTCGTCGCAACAGCCAGTAGCGAAGGAAGTTCCGAATGCGGAACAGACCCAGGCACGATCCGCTGGGCCACTACCGGAAGTACCTTTTGGCATCGGTCGCCTGGGGATGGTACTATGCTGCCAGACGAGCGTGCCTGTGGGGCGTTGGTGTCCTTTCGCTGATGGTTGCAGGAGATGAGCGTGAGTCCCAAGACATCCTGCCGCTTGAGATCTCCCCTTGGCCGCCCTGGGTCCTGCCCGCCCGCAACGGCCGCCGGCCGGCGGCGCCGGCTGGGCCTCGAAGCCCTTCGCGCCGCCGTGATGGCCCTGGCGACCATGCCGGTCGCGTGCAGTAACTCCCCATACCCGGACAAGGACGCTAACTCCAACATCTTCTACAGTTCGATCACGGAAGAGGTCGGCCACCTGGACCCGGCCAAGGTGTACGGGGCGGACAGTGCCATCCTGGCGAACATCGTCGAGACTCCCTTCCAGTACCACTACCTCGACCGCCCTTACAAGCTCGATCCTCTTTTGGCTTGCGAGGTGCCAAAGCCCGAGCAGCGAAAGGTGCGGTACAAGGGCAAGACGGTCGACGCGACGGTCTACACCATCCGCCTTCGCCGCGGCGTGATGTACCAGGACCACCCCTGCTTCGTCGAGGCCAACCGACACCTGACGGACAACGATCTGCGAGGCATAGGAGGCGTCGCGGACTTCAAGAGGACCGCCACTCGCGAGATGGTGGCCGCCGACTTCGTGTATGGGATCCGGCGGCTGTGCGACCTCCGGCTTGAGTGTCCCGCCCAAGGGGCGTTCGCCGCGAACCTCCTTGGTTTCCAGGACTACGTCGACAAGCTGAAGGAAGCCCTGGACGCCCAGCGCAAAGCGCGGGCCGCCGCGGCCGGGCTGCTGTACAACCAGGAGCAGGACGAGTTGTTCAACCCCGTGGTCCTGGACTACAACAAGGTGGCTGAGGGATTCCCTTTCATCGGCGAAGTGGACAAGTACGCCTTCGAGGTCGTCCTCCTCCATCCGTACCCGCAGATACTCTACTGGATGGAGTTCCAGTTCTTCTCGCCGCTTCCACCGGAAGCGATCGAGTTCTACAACCAGCCGGGGCTTCTCAAGCGGGGCATAGTGTTCGACTTCAACCCTGTCGGCACGGGGCCATACGTGCTGGAGAGCTACGACCCGACGAACCAGGCGGTGCTTGTCCGAAACCCCAACTTCCGCAAGGAGCTTTACCCGTCGCTTTCCCCCCCGGCGCCCGACGCCGACCCGGAGACCGTCGAGAACTACGAGTGCATGAAGAATGACGGCATGCTCGAGGACTCCGGCAAGAAGCTGCCGTTCATCGACCGCATCGTCTTCCGCATTGAGAAGGAGGCCATCCCGCGGTGGAACAAGTTCATGCAGGGTTACTACGAACTGTCGGGCATTCAGGCCGACTCGTTTGACCAGGCCGTGTCGCTGAGCTCCAGGGGCGACCTGTCCATCACGGATGAGATGCGTGAGCGGGGCATCGACATGATCATGGTGGACTCCGCCTATCTGGGGTACTACGCGTTCAACATGACCGACCCGGTCCTGGGCGGCCTGGACGAGAAGAAGCGGAAGCTTCGCCAGGCGATCAGCATCGCCGTTGACGCCGGGGAGAAGCTCGACATATTCAACAACGGCCTGGGCACGCAGGCCCAGCACGCGATCCCGCCGGGTATTTTCGGGCACGAAACCGTCGAGGCCGGCATGAACTCGTACGTCTTCCGCTGGGACAAGCAGCGCAACGCCCCGGTCCGCCGGTCGATCGAGGATGCCAGGAAGCTGCTCGCCGAGGCGGGTTATCCCGACGGTTACGGGCCCGACGGGCGCCCCCTGGAAATCAAGTACCTCATGATGTCTCCGACGCCCGGGCAACGCAGCGAGTTGAAGCTGCTGCAAAAGCAACTCGGGCGGATCAACGTCCGCCTGGAGACGGAGGACTGCGACACAACGCGGTTCTTTGACAAGGTCCGCAAGGGCAGTTTCCAGTTCGTGCGTTTCGGCTGGATGGCGGACTACCCGGACCCGGAGACCTTCCTGATCCTGTTCTACATGCCCGAGGTGGTCACGCCGGACATGCAGAACCAGTCCCGCTACGACAATCCGCGGTTCAACGAGCTTTACCGCCAGATGAGCCGCATGGAAAACACACCCGAGCGGAAGGCGATTCTCCGGGAGATGCTCCAGATACTGTGCAAGGACGCCCCGGGCGTCTTCGAGTCCCACGGTATGGCGCTGACCCTCAGGCATTCATGGCTTCACAACATGCGCACCTACCCGCTGGCGAGCAACACCATGAAGTACCTGAGAATAGATGTCCCCAAGCGAACCGCCTATCGCAATGAGCACAACGCCCCGAACTACTGGCCGGTGGCGATACTGACGATGGTGCTGGCGGCCCTGGCGACCCCCGCCGCCCTGGCCACCCGTCGGCACATGCGGAAGTAGTGACACGATGATCGCCTACCTCATTCGCCGACTTCTCTACGCCGTGCCCACCGTCCTGGGGATATTGTTCCTCACGTTCGCCATGTTCTTCATCGCCAACTCGCCCCGCGACATGGCCCGCCGGGCGCTGGGCATGAAGGCCGACGATGTCGCCATCACCAAGTGGATACAGAGGCGAGGCTACGACCTGCCCCTCCTTTACAACGGCAACGCCCAGGGCGCAGGCAGGTTCACGCAGACGCTGCTCTACCAGAAGTGCGCCTGCGTGCTGGTCTTCGACATGGGGCGGTCCGACGCCAATGATCGCGACATCGCCGGGGAAATCCGCCGGCGGATGATGCCCAGCCTGGCCATCGGCGTGCCGTCGTTCGTGCTGGGCCTGCTGGTCGAGATCACCTTGTCGCTCATCGTGGCGTTCCTCCGCGGGACGTACCTCGACCGCGGAGCGACGGTGCTGTGCGTGCTGATGCTGTCGATCTCGGGGCTGTTCTACATCATCGGCGGGCAGTTCGTCTTCGCGCAGTGGCTCAAGCTGTTCCCCATCTCCGGCTTCGACTGGGGAGGAAGCACCTTCAAGTTCGTCTTCCTGCCGGTGCTCATCGGCGTGGTGGGCGGGATCGGCGGCAGCGTGCGTTTCGGCCGGACCGTGATGGTCGAGGAGACCGGGAAGGACTACGTCCGCACCGCGCGAGCCAAGGGCCTCGGCGAAAGCGCGGTGATGTTCCGGCACGTGCTGAAGAACGCCTCGATCCCCATCCTCACCGGCGCGGTGATGTCCATACCGTTCCTGTTCATGGGCAGCATGCTCATGGAATCGTTCTTCGGGATCCCGGGCCTCGGCAGCATGACCATCAACGCCATCAACGCGCAGGACTTCGCCGTCATCCGCTCCATGACTTTCATCGGCGCGGTGCTCTACATCATCGGTCTGCTCATGACGGACGTCAGCTACACCCTCGTGGACCCGCGGATCACTCTGGGGGCCGGCGGTTCCCAGGACCTCCAGGGCCAGCCTTCTCTCAAGGACGCGGGGGCCATCCTCGGCACGCTGGTGGTCCTGGGCGCCGCGGGCTATGGGACATACAAGGGCTACATGTATCTTTCCGGGGTCGACTTCATCACGAACATCGGCAAGCGATTGCCGTTTGCGACCAACGCGGGCGCGGCCGGGGTGGTCCTGGGGCTCGCCGGGTTCCTGCTGCACGCCCGGCGGAGCGAACTGTGGGTCAGCGCCTGGCGGCAGGTCCGCCGCGACAAGACCGCGATGGCCTCGCTGGCCGTGATCATGGTCTTCCTGGTCGTGGGCATGATGGACAGCGTGGCATGGTCCGACGTGGAACGCCCCGCTGGCGGAGGGCCCAACGCCCAGGCGGCGATGACGCCGCCGCTATCGATCCTAGACAGGGTTTGCCGTCAGTTCAGGCTTACAACACGGCCCGAGAAGACCTATTCTGCTCCGCTGGCTGACACGCTGGTGGCCAAGGCGACCGTCGACAAACTCGTCGACGGCAAGCAGGTCTTCGTGGACGGCCGGCCCCTCAAGGAGCGCGTCTACAAACCGCTCGACCACCCAGGCACGCACCTGCTGGGCACCGACCAGACCGGCAACGACGTCCTCTACATCACCCTCAAAGGCGTGCGGACGGCCCTGATCATCGGCGGGCTCACCACGATCCTGGCCGTGCCGTTCGCCATGCTCTTCGGCGTGGTCGCCGGCTTCTTCGGCGGATGGGTCGACGACGTCATCACGTATATCTACACCACGCTGAGTTGCATCCCGTCGGTGCTACTGATCGCGTGCTTCATGCTGGTCTTCGGCAAGGGGATCGTCCAGCTATGTATTGTGATGGGGATCACAGGCTGGGTGGGCCTTTGCCGGCTGCTTCGCGGCGAGACGCTCAAGCTGCGCGATCGCGAGTACGTCCAGGCCGCCACGGCTTTGGGCGTGTCGAAGTACCGCATCCTGGCCCGGCACATCGTGCCGAATGTCATGCACCTGGTGCTGATCACCGTGGTGCTCAGCTTCAGCGGCCGGGTGCTTTCCGAGGCGATGCTGAGCTACATCGGCATCGGCGTGGGCCCTGACACTTACAGTTGGGGCACGATGATCAACGGAGCCCGTAACGAGTTGGGTCGCGAGCCGATGGTATGGTGGAACTTGGCGGCCTCGTTCGCGGCGATGCTGGCCCTCGTCTTGCCGGCCAATCTTTTCGCCGACAGCTTGCGCGACGCGCTCGATCCGAGCCTGCGCATCCGCGGCAAAGGAGAGTAGAAGCGTGGCGCTTCTGGAAGTCCGGGGCCTTAAGACGTACTTCCGCACGGCGGGCGAGCCCTGCCGCGTGGTCGACGGCGTGTCGCTCACGGTCGAGAGCGGCGAGACCGTCGGCCTCGTCGGCGAGTCCGGCTGCGGCAAGTCCCTGACGGCCCTCTCCGTCATGCAGCTCATCCCGGCGCCCGGCTACGTCGCCGGCGGCTCGATCCTCTTCAAGGGACGCGACGTCGTGCGTTTGCCGGGGCCAGAGAAACGCACCGTCCGCGGACGCCACATGGCGATGATCTTCCAGGAGCCGATGACCTCCCTCAATCCGGTCCTTTCGATCCGGACGCAACTCCTGGAGGCCATCCGGCACGGGCGCCCCGCCGACGGCGGCCGCCGCTCCTGTGCCGACGAAGTCGAGCAGGCCGTCGAGGCCCTGCGCCTGACGGACATGCCCGAGCCCCGTCAGAAACTCACGCAGTACCCGCACCAGCTTTCCGGCGGGATGCGCCAGCGCGTGATGATCGCCATGGCCTTGGCGTGCCGCCCGGAACTCCTGATCGCCGACGAGCCGACCACGGCGCTCGACGTGACCGTGGAAGCGCGGATTCTCGACCTCCTGCGCGACCTCCAGGGGAAGCTCGGCACGGCCATCCTCTTCATCACGCACGACCTGGCCGTCGTGGCCGAGATGGCCCGCCGCGTGGCGGTGATGTACGCCGGCAAGATCGTCGAGACGGTGCCGACGGCCGTGCTCTTCGCCGAGGCGGCGCACCCCTACACCGAGCAGCTTCTGCGGTGCCGGCCCGGCCGCGGCCTGCGGGGCCGCAGCCTGGAGACGATCCCGGGCGTCGTGCCCGATCCGAAGGACTTCGCGCCGGGCTGCCGGTTCTCGGACCGCTGTGCTCGCGCCTTCGCGCCGTGCCGCGAGGTCGAGCCCATCCTGCGGGAAATCGCGCCCGGCCACGCCGTCGCGTGCCACCTGTACGACGACGCGAGCGCGGCCGTGGTGACGACGGCATTCTCCACCCAGGAATCGGCGGCCGGGTCCTCACCGGCGCGCGACGGCGTGCTCCTGGAGGCCAAGGCGGTCGCCAAGCATTTTCCCATCCGCAGGGGCGTCCTCCAGCGCGTCGTCGGCCAGGTGAAGGCCGTCGACGGCGTGGACCTGGCCATCGCGCGCGGGAGCACGCTGGCCCTCGTGGGCGAGTCGGGCTGCGGCAAGACGACGCTCGGCAAGACGCTGATCCGCCTGCTGGCGCCCACGGCCGGGTCCATCCGCTTCGGCGGCCGTGACGTGGCGCTCCTCGGCGACGACGGCCTCCGCCAATTTCGCCGCGAGGTCCAGTTCGTGTTCCAGGACCCGTACTCGTCGCTCGACCCGCGGATGACCGTCGAGGACATCGTCGCGGAGGGAATGCGCGTTCATGGGATCGGGCGCGACCGCAAGGAGCGGCGCGAGCGCGTGCGGCAGGTTCTCGAGAGCGTGGGCCTCAAAGTCGACGCCATGGCCTGCTATCCGCACGAGTTCTCGGGCGGGCAGCGCCAGCGGGTCGGCATCGCGCGGGTCCTCGCGGTCGAGCCGAAGTTCCTGATCCTCGACGAACCGACGAGCGCCCTCGACGTCTCAATCCAGGCGCAGATCCTGAACCTCCTCTGCGGACTCCAGGGGGCGAGTAAGGAGCGGCTGACCTACCTTCTGATTACGCACGACCTCGGCATCGTCGAGTACCTCGCCGACGAGGTGGCCGTCATGTATCTGGGCCGGATCGTGGAGCGGAGCCCCGCCGAGGGCCTGTTCGATGAGCCGTGCCACCCTTACACGCGGGCGCTTCTGTCGGCCGTGCCGAGCCTGGAGTCGGCCGGCCGCGGCGGCCGCATCCGCCTGGAAGGCGACGTGCCTTCGCCCAGCAACCCCCCGCCCGGCTGCCACTTCCACCAGCGGTGCCCGAGCGTGATGCCCGTCTGCCGCCAGGTGTACCCGCCCGTGACCGACCTGGACGGCAGCCGGATGGTGCGATGCCACCTCTACAAGTAGGGGCGCATGCGAAAGTGTTCCGGGTCGGCGGCACGTACCGCTGGCTCACCTTCTATGCTGGGGTCAGCGAGGAGATGACAGAGGCCGGTTCGATCACGGCGCAGGTCTGGCTCGACGGCAAGAAGGTCCACGCGACGCCCGTGACCCTTTACTTCATCTGCGGCAGCACAATGCCCCTCAGAATCACCTTCTGGCACAACAGAAACACCACCAGCACCGGGATCGAGTTCACCACGAACGCCGCCATGAGCGTGAACGGTTGGGTGGCCGTCTGCGAGAACTGGTAGGTCCAGACGGCGATGGTCCAAAGCCGCTGATCCTGGCAAACGACGAGCGCCCATTCCCAACCATTGTGGGCCGCCAGGAAGGCCCCCAGCACGTTGACCGCCAGAATCGGTTTCACCAGCGGCAACGCGACGTGAACGAAGATTCGCGGCTCCGAAGCGCCGTCAATCGTGGCCGCCTCGAACATCTCCTGCGGCAGGGAATCAAAGAACCCCTTGAGCATGAAAATCGCCATTCCGTTGGCTGCCCCGGGCAGGACCAGCGCGACAAAGGTGTTGAGCATGCCGAGGTCGCGCAGCAGTAGAAAGCCGGGGATCGCCGCCACCGCCGACGGAAAGGCGCTCGTCGCCAGGCAGAAGACGATGATCTTCTCGGTCGGTCGCAGGCGGAAGCGGCTCAACGCATACCCGGCCAGCGGGTTGAAGGTCCTGCTGCTCGACGAGCCGACGCGCGGCATCGACGTGGGCGCCAAGAGCGAAATCTACGCCATCATCCACGACTTGGCCCGGCGCGGCGTGGCCGTCCTGGTCGTCTCGAGCGAACTGCCCGAGGTCCTCGGCATCTCCGACCGCCTTCTCGTGATGCGCGAGGGGGCGATCGCCGCCTCGCTGGAGCGCGGCGAGGCGACCGCCGAGAAGGTCCTCTCGCTGGCCCTGCCCGTGGCGCCCGAACCGAAACGCGAGGCCTCCGCATGAGCGACACCGTCACCCTCGGTCCCCCCAGCGGCCGGCCGGTCCGACAGTGCCTGGCGGGCCTGTGGCAGAACTCCGGCATGCTCGTGGTGCTGCTCGTGCTGGTGGCCGGCGCGGCGGCCTTCGTGCCCAACTTCGCCAGCCTGGTGAACTTCAAGGGCCTCGCGCTCATGGTGGCCACGGTCGGCATCATCGCGTGCACGATGCTGCTGTGCCTGGCGTCCGGGGACTTCGACTTGTCGGTCGGGAGCGTGGTGGCGATGTCGGGCGTCATGGCCGCCGTGGTGGTCAACGCGACGGGCAGCGTGCCGCTGGGCATCGCCGCAGGCCTGGCGGCGGGGGCCCTGGTAGGACTCGTCAACGGCACGGTCATCGCCGTCCTGGGCGTCAACGCCCTGATCACGACGCTGGTCACCATGCAGATCGTGCGCGGTGTGTCGTACATCGTGTCGCAGGGCAAGGCCATCGGCGTGCGCGAGGAGGGGTTTTACGCCCTCGGCAACACCGCCTGGCCCCGGTTCGACGGGTACTTCCCCACGCTCTCGGTCACGTACCACGCGGGCTTTCCGTGGGTGCAGTGGTCCTTCGGCTTTGCCTACGGCGACATGAGCATCCCCACGCCGGTGTGGATCATGCTGGGGTGCTTCGTCTTCTTCGGCCTGCTGCTGAACTGGACGACCTTTGGCCGCAACACGCTGGCCATTGGCGGCAACGCGGAGGCATCGCGGCTGGCGGGTATCGCCGTGGCGCGCACCAAGATCGTCATCTTCACCCTCCAAGGCCTCGTGGCGGGATTCGCCGGCGTCATCCTGGCCTCGCGGATGACGAGCGGTCAGCCCACCACAGGCCAGGGCCTGGAACTCCAGGTCATCTCGGCCTGCGTCCTCGGAGGGGTGTCGCTGACCGGCGGCGTCGGCACGATGCTGGGCGTCGTGGTGGGCGTCCTCATCATGGGCACCGCCCAGAACGCCATGAACCTGTGCAGAATCCCGCCGTTCTACCAGTACGTGGCGAGCGGCGGCATCCTGTTGGCGGCCGTGCTCATCGACCGCCTCAAGCAGCGGCGCTCGCGCTGAGGGCGCCGGGCCTTGCGTCGGACGCGCCGGGCCGCTAACCTTGGGCCTGCCGCAAGCCGGTCTGCCAGGTCGGCTGGACCCAGGGACACCGAACATGCCCACAAGGTCGCCTGGACTATCGCATTCCCTGTTAGGGTAAGCGCAAAGCCAGGCCCGGATTTCCCAGATAGAAGTTGAGTCTTTTTCCTGTGCCATCGAGTCTACCCGCACAGAACACGGTCGTGAAGCGCTGGTCGCTGACAACCTCACGGGAGAAGTTGATAAAGATCGGGGCGAAGGTGGTCTCGACGGCCCGTTACGTGCTCTTTCAGACGGCGGAGGTGGCGGTCCCGCGTGGGCTGTTCCGGGCGATCCTCGAACGGATTCGGCGACTCAGGCCCCCGTCCGTAGCGTTCAGATGAACAGGGTCGCCGCCGAGATCACACGAAACGCAAGGGGACGGCGAAGGCGGTCTGTCCCCGACGGGGGAAACGCGTCTTGCCGAGCCCACGGTCGCCTGCTTCAACGCTGCTCGGAGGACTCCGCAAGGGCTTGGGGGGCCGGGAATTCGGCTGTCAAGGCGCGATTGGCGAGGTAGAATCACAAGAACTGCTGACGACGGTCGTCGGCCAGAGGTCATCCGGGAAATCCCGGATAGAAGGTCACTTCGCCGCCCGGCTTGCAACAGCAGCACCGTGGTGGCGCGGCGACGGCCGGTCAACCTGCGGCATCTGGACGGTTCTGCGGCGTCACGCTGAGCCCATGGGCCTCGAATGCCGTTTCGGGCGCTCGTGAACACGGCTTTCGGACCACCTTCGGGGTGGATCGCGGGGGCATCGGGCGAAACGGGATTGCTTTCCCGGTGGGGGAGCGTCACATTGGCAACTCAAGAGCCCGGCGGTGTAGCTGGGCAGGTCTCAAATGGGAAATGTCGGCTTACGGTGAGCGCCCTGCAATCCCGATGTAGTCGGCGCCGCCCTGAGGAGTGTTCGCCAATGAAACGGATCGCCCTCGGAATCCCCTTGCTCCTTCTCTTCGCCGTCCTGCCGGCTCAAGGACAGGTTCACTACCACGACGACGGGGCCCCCTGGAAGCACGCGACCAAGAAGGGGCCGGACGCCGTGGTCGGGGGGTGGTACTACAACCTCGGCATCACCGGCCTGCGCGCCATCCTGCTCAAGGATCGGCCGGCCCATCTTGGGGTCAAATACGTGTTCGAGGGCACGCCCGCCCACGGCAAGGTCAAGGTCGATGACATCATCATCGGCGCCAACGGAAAGAAGTTCGTGGTCCCGCACCGCAACGGCTACAGCGTAGAGGTCTTCGGCGGGCACGGTCCCATGACCGATTTCGCGGCGGCCCTCGACGAGAGCCAGGGCGATCGACTGAAGGGGCGTCTCACGTTGGAGGTGGAGCGGAACGGGCAGCCCGTCCAGGTTACGCTGGACGTCGGCACGAAGTACGGTTCCTACGGCAAGACCTTCCCGATCGACTGCCGCAAATCGGATCTCATCCTGAAGGAACTCTACGCCTACATCGCCAAGGCACAGGGCGACGACGGGTCCTGGGGGGGGCCTCCGCACGACACGTTCGCGCCCCTGGCGTTGCTGGCCAGCGGCAACAAGGCCTATCTGCCCCTGGTCAAGAAGAACGTTCAGATGCACGCCAAGACGACCCAGGCGCGGGACGCGGCAGAGGGGCTGGTCAACTGGCGGTACATGTCCGCGGCCGTCGTGATGAGCGAGTACTACCTGGCGACCGGCGAGAAGTGGGTCCTGCCCGAGCTGCAGGAGGTCTACGACTTCCTGATGACCTCGCAGTACACCGATATTTCGCAGATCGTCAAGTCGCCCACGCATGATCAGCCCAAGGACAACAAGCGGGCGATCGGTGGCTGGGGCCACAATCCCGGGTTCGAGGGCTACGGCCCGATCGCCATGCTCACGGGACAGGGGGCTCTGTCGCTGGCGATGATGCACCGTTGCGGGATCAAGGTCGACCGTACCCGCCACGAGATGGCCTACGATTTCCTGGCTCGCGGGACGGGCAAGAACGGGTACGTCTGGTACGCCGACATACCCTCCAGTCCCGACGGCTGGGCGGACATGGGGCGGACCGGCGCAGCCGCTCTGGCCAACTTCCTGAGCCCGTACGAGGATCGTCGCTTCAAGATGCAGGCGATGGCGCACGCGCGGGTGATCGGCGAGCATCCCGAGACCTTGCCGGACACCCACGGCTCGCCGATCATGGGCATGGGCTACGCCGCTCTCGGGGCCTCCATCGACCCGGAGAGCTTCCGGAAGATGATGGACAACAACCGCTGGTGGTTCACGCTGGCGCAGTGCGCCGACGGCACGTTCTACTTCCAACCCAACCGGGACTACAACGCCGGGGACTTCACGAGCGGCGCGTCACGGATCTCCGCGTCGGCCGTGGTCGCGCTGATCTTCTCCGCCAAGGAGAAGAACCTCTACCTGACCGGCGCGCACCGGAAGTAACCGCATTTGACTTCAGGTAGAGGAATTCGGCCAACTCCGAAGTGACGGCATAGCCGTCAGAAGGAGTGGCCATGTACCACGATCAGAGCATTCCGGAATCCGTGTTGTCGCAGGTTGCGGGTCAGGCGGTGCCGCCGCAGGGGCGCCCCCACATCCGTTCATCCGTGCCGGGGACACCCCCGCCGTGCAGCTTCCGCCAGGAGATTGCCCCATGCGGAGCACCATGTATGCAACCAGGACTCGGCTTGAAGGGGTGCAGCCGCCCCTCCCCCCAAACCCACCGCCCCCGGCCGGCCGTGGTCCCATGTGCCCACGCGAGATCAAATTTCCTATCACTTGACCGTCCCGCCGCCTCAGCCCGCGGCGAAGTAGCGCCCCCAAGGAGTAGAGTTGTGATCACATGGGTGGTTCTTTCCGCGGTGGCCGTGGCCGTCGCGTCGGCGGCGACGGCGCCGCCGCCCGGAGCGATCCCCGCATCCCTCCCGCCGGCGCCGCCCCGACCGGGCGTGCTGAAGGCCGAGGCATTCAAGCATTACGTCGATGCGTTCAACCGGCAGGACAACGAGCTATACGGCCAGTTCGTTCCGAACACCGGTTCGTGGGAGTTCCTGCGAGGCAACATCCCCCTGTTGGACTGCCCCGACAAAGACATCGAGCGGACCTACTACTTCCGCTGGTGGACGTTCCGCAAGCACATCAAGCAGACGCCTGACGGGTTCGTTCTGAGCGAGTTCCTCCAGTCCGTCGGCTGGGCGGGCAAGCACAACACGATCAGTTGCGCCGCCGGCCATCACCTCCACGAGGGCCGCTGGCTGAACGATCCGCGGTTCCTGGACGACTACTCGGCCTTCTGGTTCCGCAAGGGCGGGGCCGTGCGAAGCTACAGCTTCCCGGCCGCCGCGGGCATCTGGGCGCGGTTCTGCGTCACCGGCGACGGCCGGCTGGCCGGGGCGCTGCTGGGCGACCTGGTCGCCAACTACGCCGCCTGGGAGCAGGACCGCCGCGATGCCGGCGGGCTGTTCTGGCAGGTCGACGACCGCGACGGCATGGAAGTGTCCATCGGCGGCAGCGGCTACCGCGCGACCATCAACACCTACATGTACGGCGAGGCGCTGGCCATCGCACACATCGCCGACCGAGCCGGCCGAAAGGACCTCGCCGAGGACTTCCGCGCCAAAGCCGCCGAGATCAAGCGGCTGGTGCAGGCCAGGCTCTGGGATGCCGATGCCCAGTTCTTCAAAGTCCTGCCGCGCGGTGACAACGCCCGCCTGGCCGACGTCCGCGAGCTGCATGGCTACACGCCGTGGTACTCCAACCTGCCCGACGCCGACAAGTCCGTCGCCTGGAAGCAGCTCATGGACCCCAATGGCTTCTGGGCCCCCTTCGGCCCGACAACGGCGGAGAGGCGGCATCTCAAGTTCGCCACGTCCGTCACGCTCACCGCCATGGCCAACCTGCTGAACGACTACCGCCAGGACGTCGTCAGCCGGAAGGACTACCTCGACGTCCTCCGGACCTACACGAAGTGCCACCAGCTCAAACGCGACGACGGCACGGTCGTGCCGTGGATCGACGAGAACCTCAATCCCCTCACGGGCGACTGGCTGAGCCGCACGCGGCTGAAGTCATGGAAGAACGGCACGTGGGACGCCGGTAAGGGCGGCGTCGAACGCGGCAAGGACTACAACCACTCCACCTACTGCGACCTGGTCATCAGCGGCCTGATCGGCCTTCGGCCGCGGGCGGACGAGACGGTCGAGGTCAACCCGCTGGTTCCCGAGGGCACGTGGGACTGGTTCTGCCTCGACCAGGTCCGCTATCACGGCCGGTGGCTGACGATCGTCTATGACAAGACGGGCACCCGGTACGGCAAAGGCAAGGGCCTCCGCGTCCTGGCCGACGGGAAGGAGATCGCCGTGAGCGATTCGTTGCGCCGCGTGACCGCCCCCCTGCCGCCAGCTTCGCCAGCCAACGCCAAGACGGCCGGCGGGTAGGTCAAGTGCCTTGGCAATCCGGTGATGGGTATACTGGTCCACCGATTCAGTGCCCTTCGTCTGGCGTCATAACTTTCTTCTCCGGCGTCACTTATGGTAGCCTCCGACGTGCCTGCTCACAACTTCTTTCGGGGGCGGGTTTGCCCAAGAACCACGGTTGGCACCACCCGTGTTGGCTCCCATCCCGGTAGGCCTGCTACAGTCTCCGGAAACCCTGCGTTTTGCCCCTCCACGCGGCCTAACGAATGGCGAACGGAATTTTGGTTGACCAACACAGTCAGGGTCAATTTCCCTTTGGCTTCCTTTTCGTGCACCGGATTGAGAATCTTCCTGTCGACCGTCAAGGTGACGCGGTCCAGTTCGATGCCCGCCAAGTCAGGGCGGAACTCGGCCCGCGCCGCGGAAAACGATAGAAGAACCAGCAGCAGGCCGCACAGGTTGCGGATCGATTTCACCGTCAACTCCCTTTCTCTACCAGTTTGTTGCCCGTTCCCAAGTTCCTTCCGCATATGGTTTTCTTTATCTGTGGCCCGGTGAAATCGGCAAACGCAGGCGGTTCCACTTCAGGGTGATCCTGGCCAACGCATCCGGCACCGGGCCGTCGTGGCCCAGCAGGACACCCTGCCACTCATCCTTGGAATCGCGCCAGAGCGCCACGTCGGCACACTCGGGCAGTTCAATCGCCATGTCACCCGCCTTGAAGTTCTTCAATCCGCCGGCGGCAATGGCCTCGACCTTGCCGGCTTTGTTCAGCCGCACCGCCGCCACGCCGACGGCATCGAAGGTGACGGCATGGCCGTTGACCTTGATGGTCTTCCGAATCGGATCACCCATCACATCATTCTCGCCGGAAGCAAGAATCACCGTGCCGTCTAGCAACCGGCATTGTCCGCCCGGCTTGGGCATCATCGACGCGGGAAACCCGGCGGCTCCGCGCATCGTGCAGGGCGTCTGCGGCTCAATGCCCGACGCCTTCAGAAGGGCAATGATCTGCCGCACGGCGGCGGCCGACGCGACCGGCTTCATAGGCGGCGGAAGAGCGGCCGCCGCGTCCAAGGGCCTGCCCTCGAAATCCATGGTCCAGTCGCCGACGCGGAACAAGGCTGTCTTGCCCCCGGCCGCGGCCTTGCGAAAGAACTCCGCCACGGCGAGGCGTTCGAATTGCGGGTGGTAGAGCACGGCCGCGGCGTAGCGTTGCGGGCCGTATTGGAGGCTGCCGTCTTCGGCGAGTTTCAGGTTTCCGAAGGCAATTTCGCTGCTGGGGATCAGGTCCGCATAGAAACCCTCCGCCCACAGACCGTTACTCACTTCGAGCCCCACATCAGCGAAGCCTTTGCCCGACCAGTTCAGCGCATCGGGATGGCCGAACACCACCGCCACGGGACAATCGATGGGAGCGGTTGAGATGAGGTTGAGCAGCCCTATTCGTGCATCCGCCTGCAGGACGCGGGACTCCGCCAGCGACCAGGGGCTGGATTCCCACGGCCCCGGAAACTGGGGATGGAAATTCATCCGGCCGCTACCCAGGGCATGCCGCCAGATATCTTCCTCATAGGGTTTCAACGAGCGGTCGTAATACATGTTGTACCAGAGCGGGCTGTGCCACTTCTTGGCCAGCGACGTGCGCGCGCAAAACGGCGTCGCCTCGTCTGTCTGAGGCAGATCCCGCTGACAGGCCCACCAATCCAAGCCGTTCTTGAAAACCTCGTTCTCATTCGGGTAGGGGTACCAGGTCGGATGCGTGGCCGAGAGGGCCTTCCGGCCGAAGACTTCCTTGATGGCATGATAGAAGGCCGTCTCCACCTCTGCGTTGCGCTGCCAGATCATCTCCATGTAGTGATTGATGGCCGCCGCGCGCCGCCCCTCTCGCCCTTTTTCGTCTTTGTACATCAGCAGCAGGTCGCGGTCGAGAGCATGGTCCGGCCTGCGTTTTGCATACGCCTTGGCCATGGAGCGCGAGAAATAGAGGTCATCGGCACGCGGGCCAAACCTGCCGGGAAATCCCCATTCGTCCTTGCATGCCCCTGCCAGCGGAACATCGGCATACTGTCGGAGCATGTTCCGCTCGAACTCGATCATGTGCGGCGCGAACACGTCCGGCGTAAAGAGAGTGAAGGCCGCAAGAACGCAGGCCGTGCGCCCCCGGTCTTCGGCCGTGCAGGGGATAGCCACGCGCACGCCCTTCGCGTCGGCCTGCACCACCTTGCAGCGGCCGGTGATGTCCTGGACGATATCCGGTTCGACGCCTTGCGCGCCGGCAACGTATGAGTACACGCGCAACACGCGTGCCGACACGGAGTCGTACCCCCGCGCCCGGAACGTATAATGGTCGCCCAGGTTGATCGGCTCGACGGCCAAACTCGCCTCGCCCACCCCGACCAGGGCGACCTCGCGTAAGCGAACGATCTCCTGCAACTCGTCGGGGTATTCATTCTGGAACGCCTGTCGTGCCAATCGCACATCCAGGTCCATGACCATCGCCATGCCATGCGCACGGGCATATTCCGCCGCCAGCTTTATCTGATCATGAACCTTGGGATCCGTCACCTCCACGTTGGCACGAATGCTCGTGGTCAGCAGGCCGAAGGCCGAGTATTTCTCCGCCTTGTCGATGAAGTCCCGGTAGCCATCCGGCGCCAATTCCCGGGTCGTCCAGAACCAGCAGCCGATGCTCGGCCAGGATTCCTTGATGACGTTCCACTCCTGACCGGGCAAGTCAACGCGAAGCGAATGGATCTGAGGCCGGCCCTCGGAGGCGGAAACGGCCGACAGGCTGAAGAGCAGCAACAGGGCCGCGATGAGAAAGGTCGCAAAGCGGCGTATGGCGTGGTCTTTCATTTAATTCGCCCACTCATCCGTGCGAAACGGCGAGGCCGGTGTGCCGGTCCACCGATTCTCGTGCCCTTCGCCTGGCGGCGTAACCTGTTTATTCACCGTCACTTATGGTAGCCTCCGACACGCCTGCTCACAACTTCTTTCGGAGGCCGATTTGCCCGAGAACCACGGTTGCCCGAACCTGTTTCTACCCACTCACTGGAACCGCCACGTCAAGTCCGCCCCGCTCCACTTCATCTCCCTTGCAAGGCTCGGCTGTGAGCGTATCGAGTGGATCCCATGAAACCCTTGGGGGAAAGGTAACCGCAATCCCCCTCGGATGCCTGCTCCTGACCATCGTCGGCGCGGGGTGGTTTCCGTTCAACGCCATGCTCAGGAGGGAGAAGGCCCCGCCCGGGACGCCGAAGAAACCGCGACGACTGACTGGCTTGGACTCCGACATGCTGGCTTCCTCTCCGTTCATCCCGGATTTCCCAGATAGAAGATGAATTTTCTCCTCGCGCCATGGAGTTTACCCGCACAGAATGCCCCTGTTCAAGCATTTCGGCTCCAATTGCGGGGAGAAGCACTGGTCGCTGACGACCTTGCGGGAGAAGTTGATCAAGATCGGGGCGAAGGTGGTCTCGACGGCCCGTTACGTGGTCTTTCAGATGGCGGAGGTGGCAGTCCCGCGTGGGCTGTTCCGGGCGATCCTCGAACGGATTCGGCGACTCAGGCCCCCGTCCGTAGTGTTGAGATGAACAGGGTCGCCGCCGAGATCACGCAAAACGCAAGGGGACGGCGAAGGCGGTCTGTCCCCGACGGGGGAAACGCGTCTTTTCGAACCCAAGGACGCGGGCTTCGATATGGCCCGGCCAGCCAGACAGGGGATCCGGATGCCGCAAACCTGCCTGTCGGACCCCGAGGGGCAAGGTAGAATCATGAAAACGGCTGACGATGGTCGTCAGCGGAGAGTCAAATGGGAAATGTCGGCTGAAACGGATACGACAGACTGTGACATGAGAACATCCAGAGTCATTCATGTGGTGAGTTGCCATGCCGAGGGTGAAGTGGGCGATGTGATTGTCGGTGGAGTGGCACCACCGCCCGGCGCCACGCTTTGGGAGCAACGTTGCTTCATCGAGCAGGACGATCATCTGCGGCGTTTTGTGCTCAACGAGCCGCGCGGGGGCGTTTTCCGGCATGTCAATCTGCTGGTTCCTCCCAGGCACCCCGATGCGCAGATCGGCTGGATCATCATGGAACCCGCCGACACCTGGCCGGGCCCACGGAGCAGATTAGAACAATCTCAGCCATGAACGGGCTCCCAAAGTCTTGGCAACGCAATCTCCAACCTCCAAACTAAAGGAACCATAGAATGCACAAACCACTAGTATCCACTCTGCCAGTTGTCATTTTAGTCGGTGTGCTCGCCGGACTCGCGATATCTGCAGAAACTAGGAGCATGCCGAAAGAGGATGTCATTGACGTCCCTGCGATCGGCGAGGGTCTCTGTGTCCACAATCTGTTCCAGTCAAACATGGTGCTCCAGCGCGACAAGCCGGTGGCCGTCTGGGGCCGGGCGGCTCCCGGCGAGCAGGTAACCGTATCCTTTGCCGGTCAAACCCAGACCGCTACGGCAGACAAAGACCGGGCCTGGAAAGTCGTGCTCACCGCCATGCCGGCAAATGCCCAACCACGGAAGATGAGCGTGCAAGGCAAGGATAAAACCCTCACCCTGGATAGCATTCTCGTTGGTGATGTCTGGGTGCTCGGCGGGCAGAGCAACATGGAATGCCCGCTCCAGGATGTTGAGAATGGTCAGCTTGAGATTGTCTCGGCCAATTATTCCGGGATCAGGATCCTGACGATTCCCGCGCTGAACGGGCATGAAGAGAAGAAGGGCTTCCCGAGACTCCATGAATGGAGCGGATGGTTCAAACAGCATTTCCGCAAAGGCGATTGGGATGTGTGTACGCCTGAGGTCGCGCGTCAATTGTCGGCGATCGGCTACGTGTTTGCGCGCCGCATCCACATGGCCTC
>Ga0315280_10003737_pt1 | contig 23086 bp, 19 predicted proteins | sample YL17G06_40_MG_FD_203697 | JGI IMG/M metagenome (GOLD analysis project Ga0315280, IMG submission 203697) | Sediment microbial communities from Yellowstone Lake, YNP, Wyoming, USA - YL17G06_40 | ecosystem: Environmental > Aquatic > Freshwater > Lake > Sediment | place: USA: Wyoming | collected... | reverse complement strand
TGCATTCCATGTTCTCCTGCGTTATGCGAGGGTTTCGCTTATGATGTCGTACGACAAACTATTGATGCCCAAACTTTAAAACCTTTTCTCGGAACAGTTTAACACAAATACACATCTCTGCCCAGCAGCAATATCAAAGCAGTAGCCGTGAGGTTTGACGGGCCCACTCGAATCTAGAACAGTGACAACCAAACAGCCCATAAATGCCCGTTGAACACTCACAAATCATCACCGTACGCACACGGGTTAGAATGATAATCTCTTATCTTGAGCAGAGATTTCAAATTCACATGCACCCTACTAGAAGAGCGAAAGCCTTTTTGTACGATCATAGGTGATCGGCGAGAGTGTACCACTAGTCACAGCGACTCTTCGAAGCAAGGCGTGTCTGACGTGTTGTAAACTCAAACAGCTCTTTCGCCTTTTGTCAACCGAAACTGGTCGCGGTTATCCCGAATAGAGATTCCAAGTTCATACGAGTTAAATAATGAATAGTAAGATTTGCTAATAACAAAAGGTGAACGTGTTTGACAGGAAGAATGTCCAAATCCAGAAGAGCCATTACACCGATACTTGCGACTCTGCTGCTAGTAGTCATAGCGGTGGCGGCGATAGTCGTGACCTACGCTTGGATCATGACTTACATGAACAGCGCTGGAAACCGAGCAGGTGTCATACTGACCCCGGCAAACATCAGCTTCTACGGAACCGGAAATGACAAAATAAATATTGACATAGAAAACGCAGGAACTTCTGACGCACATATAATCCAAGTCTACGTTGGGACAACGTCCTCAACGATGCAGAACTATACGAGCTCATCTCTTCCGGTAACGTGTGCGGCAGGCCACGTAGCGAGAATTACGGTAGACTACAACTGGACGTCAGGCGCAACGTATTACTTCAAAGTCTTAGCTCAAGAGCAGATCCTAGGACCATGGGCAGAGAAAGCACAAACCTCTTAGAAAAATCGAAAACTCCGCCAAAAGATTCGCAACGCTTCTTATGCCGACACATCCTAATTATTAAATATCCAGAGCAATAACGACAGAACGTCCGCAACGGTGTCGCTGTGCAAATGATAATTGACTTAGCAAGATCAACCATAGCTTTGCTCTTTCTGCTTTATGCGTCCTGGAGTGACTACAAATCCCGCGAAGTAAGCGACAGCGTTTGGCTGTTGCTCGCGCCCCTATCTTTCGCACTAACATCTACAGAACTCCTTCTCTATGAACCGTCACAACTGATCGCATATGGTACATGCTTCGGTTTAACCGCGGCCTTCGCAATAGTGCTCTACTACTCAGGCGGCTTCGGAGGGGCAGACGCAAAAGCCCTCATGTGCCTGGCGCTTGCCTTGCCCTTCTATCCTGAGAACCTGCTGAGACCGTTAGCAGGTCAGCCTTCACCGATCTCAAAAACCTTCTTCCCAATAACCGTTTTCAGCAACTCGGTACTGTTCGCCGCACTTACGGCAATAGCAATCCTGCTCTACAACGTGTCTTCACGCCTCAGAACTCGACAACCCCTGTTTGAAGGAGACCACAAGAACGAATCTCTTGGAAAGAAGATCCTAGTCTTAATAACAGGGTACAAAGTTTCCATCAACAAGCTGAAAGAGAAGTGGCACGTGTATCCCATGGAGGACGTGGAAAAAAACGCAGAGAGAAGCTTCAAGAGAAAACTGGTCATCTTACCTAAAGACGAGGGTAGAAACGAGATCATTGAAAGATTGGATAAAGCCATCGAAGCCGGGAGCATGAGAGATAAGGTTTGGGCTACCCCGGGCCTCCCCATGCTCATATTCGTCACAGCAGGTCTGATCGTGGCCTTGTTTGCGGGCGACATCATCTGGGTGTGCATACGCCTCATTCTCGGCTAACAACGACCGACAACAGGCAGACCACCTACAAGCGCCCGTAGAAGATGTTGGAATGTCGCCTAATTTTTAAAGGAGCAGATCCTCTTCATCAATGGGACAGTTCGATACTTCAGGTGACGTGGAAAGCTTGCCAAAATTGTTCGGCAGCTCGGGGGTGCGCGGCCTAGTGAACGTCGACCTCACACCGGTCCTGGCAGCCCAGATAGGCATGGCTATTGCAGCGTTTTCCAAGGCAAACAAGGTACTTGTTGCTCGGGACACAAGAAGCTCAGGCGCAATGCTTGCAAACGCCTTGGTTTCTGGCCTTCTGTCAGGGGGAGCCAACGTCAAAGACATGGGAATCCTGCCGACCCCAGTGTTGGCTTTTCTAACTCGCAGAATGGACGCAGGCGCGGGCGTGATGATTACGGCTTCACACAACCCGCCTCAGTACAATGGCATAAAGATCTTCCACCGTGATAGCATGGCCTACAGCGAGCAGAATCAGAACGCGATCGAAAAAATCATCCAAGATAAGCGCTTCAATCTGACAGGTTGGCGAGACATCGGCGACACCCAATCCACAGACCAATCCGGCCTGTACGTTGAAATGATACACAATACCGTGAAACTCCGCAAAAAACGGCATTTGATAGTGGATTCAGGCTGCGGAGCAACATTCAGCCTAGCCCCCACAGTTCTAGCATCTTTAGGCTGCAAAGTTACGGCCTTGAACTCCCAGCCAGACGGATTTTTTCCGGCCAGAAGCCCTGAACCAAACGAAGAGTCTCTGGCGCCTTTCGCTAGGACTGTCGTGGAGCTGGGCGCAGATTTAGGCGTGGCCTACGATGGCGACGGTGACCGAGTGGCTTTCATAGACGAAAAGGGAAATCTAGCAGACTTTGACCGTGCACTGGCCGCTTATGCCGCGCACGTCACAAAGGAGAAGAACGGTGGAATCGTCGTAACAAACGTTGAGGCTTCGATGTGCGTTGAAAAAATGGTAGAGCTGCATGGCGGCAGAGTTCTGAGGACAAAAGTCGGCGACATCTACCTCGCAGAAGCAATAAAAAAACAGAACGCCATTTTCGGAGGAGAACCGTGCGGAGCATGGATACACCCTCAATTCCACTACTGTCCAGACGGAATACTTTCTTCAGCCCTGCTTCTGAAAGCCCTAGATGAAGAAGACAAGAAGTTGACAGAGCTCATCTCCGAAACACCCAAGTACGAAACCGTAAGAAAAAACATAACATGCAACAATGAAGCAAAATACAGAGTCGTGAAGAAAATCGGCGAAGACTTTAGGCAAGCCTTTCCAGGAAACACCGAGCTGTCAAGAGTTGACGGTGTCCGCTTATCCTTAGAAGACGGATGGATTCTTATCAGGGCATCCGGCACCGAGCCTGTGATAAGGCTGACGGTTGAGGGTGAATCGTTAAGAACAGCAAAGAAGATAATGGAAAAAGGCGTTATGCTAGTCGAGCAGTCCGCTGGGAAAGTGAAGTAGATGAAAGCTGCGATCTTGGCCGCTGGAGAAGGAGTAAGGCTTCAGCCCATAACGGCAACCAGGCCGAAGCATCTGATAAAGGTCGGTGGAAAACCAATACTCGAACACTGCCTAAACGCTTTGAAGGCTTCCGGAGTGAATGAAGCGGTCATAGTCGTCTATTACATGGCAGATGCCATACGTGCGTATTTTGGCGACGGTAGAAAGTCTGGGTTGAAGATCGAATACGCCGAGCAGAAGGCGGTGCTTGGAACAGGCAATGCCGTAAGCGTGGTCGAACCATTTGTGCAGGAAGATTTCCTGCTCGTTAACGGAGACCTGCTCTTCGACGCTGAGGCCGTTAAGACCGTTGTCGACTTGCATCAAAAAGAAAAGCCAACGGCCACCATGGCTGTCGTTCCTGTTGAAAATCCAGAGAACTACGGGATAGTGGAACTTGAGGATGGAAGAAGGGTGAGGCGGATAATCGAGAAACCTGCCCCCGAAGAATCCCCATCAAACTTGGCTAACGCGGGAATCTACGTTTTTTCAACAGAGATTTTTGGTAAGCTCAAGCAGATTTCTGCTTCGGCTAGGGGTGAGATGGAAATCCCAGATGCGCTCTCACTACTCATCAACGAGAAGACGGTATTGGCTGCCCAGATTGCCGGCGAGCAGTGGCTTGACGTAGGAAGACCTTGGGACCTGCTGGAGGCAAACCGTTGGGCGTTGATGCGGATGAAACACAAGATAAGCGGCTTCATCGAGAATGGTGCCCACCTGATCGGACAAGTAACCGTTGCAGAAACGGCTCGGGTGCGCTCAGGAGCATACGTTGAAGGCCCAGCCTACATCGATGAAGAGAGCGACGTGGGACCAAACTGCTACATACGACCATACACGAGCCTCGGCAAAAGGGTGCGGGTGGGAAACGCCTGCGAGGTTAAGAACAGCATTTTGATGGACGGCACGCACATAGGCCACTTGTCATACGTCGGTGACAGCGTAGTCGGTGAAAAGTGCAACATCGCTGCTGGCACGATAACCGCCAATTATCGGCTTGACGCTAAAACGGTCAGGATGGTGGTGAAAGACAAGGTTGTGGACACCGGAAGAACAAAGCTTGGAGTAGTCTTCGGCGACAACGTGAAGACCGGGATAAACGCGCTTTTCATGCCGGGCGTAAAGGTTGGAAACGACAGCTGGATCGGCCCGAACGTTCTGGTCTCACGGGACCTGCCGCCCAAGAGCGTTGTGTTGCTGAAGCAAGACTTGGAAAAAAGGACCTGAATCAGCGAGACCTTCGGTAGCGTGCGCCGAAAACGATAAAAGGCTTGTAGACTGTTTTTGGTTCGAGAACTTATGAAAGAAGAGAAAATGGGCAAGCTCCTGCGCGAGCTGGTCCGAGATTCAAGGAGAAGCGACAGGGAACTGGCCCGAGCAATCGGGACGTCTCAGCCGACTGTGACGAGGAACAGAAAGCTGCTGGAAGACTACATCAGAAGTTACACGATCGTCCCCGAGTTCCAGAAGGTTGGCTACGAAATCTTGGCCATAACGTTTGCAAAGGCGAAGACATATGGAAAAGAAGAGGTTGAAAGGAAGCTTGACTTGGCAAAGAAGTGGACGATGCAGCATCCCAACATTCTTTTCGCCTCCGACGGAGAAGGCTTGGGAAAGGATGCGGTCATGGTGTCGGTTCACAGGGACTACTCGAAATACGCAGATTTCATGAGAGACTACACCGCCAAGTTCTCAGACTTCATAACGGATGTTCAGTCGTTTATCGTGAGTTTGAAAACGGGGATACTGATTAAACCATTCGACCTCGCTTACCTTTCAGAAGACATCAGCATCGAGTGAGAGGCACCACCAAGTCTTTCGCGTTCTACCTGGACGGCATACGCTATACCTGTATTCGCGTTTTCACCCGGGCTATTCCACCTACCCCCTAGGGTACTCGCACTGCACATAGGCGTTAGAGAAGACCTTGCTAACTTGGGGCGGGCATGAAGCAAAGCGCACACTGAGGACTTAGGAAAGAGTCTCGGCAAGGGTAGCACTTTTCAATGCACTATATATCACCTCATCTTCTGATTTCGTCTGCCTTGGCCACCTCATGGAATGAGTCAAACTTTCAGCTTTCTAGACAGCTTTTAGGAAGAAAAAGGGGCGAAAGTACGTCGCAAGTCAAGGGTTCTATACATCTTAAATAGACCTTTCACAGATTCATTTCGGTAAGGTGGATGTTCAGAATTGTCAGTGGCGCAAAGAAAATTTTTCACTGAAGTGTCAGCGTTGGCAGACAAGAACGTGATAGTTGTGACCGCGAGTGGAAAGAAGTTCAGCGGCAATTTGATCGGCATCAACCCAGACACTCTGAGCCTGTGCCTTTCAGAGGCAAAGGATGAAGAAGGAAAGATACTTCACAGAGTTTTTGTAAACGGGAACACTGTGTCTGAGATACTGACCGTTGAAAGGCCTTTTGACATGAAGGCGCTGGCCGATCGCCTTGAAAAAGTGTTTCCTACCATGGTTAGGCTTTACGAAGACAAGGGTTTCATCTGGGTTATGGACAAGGTTAAGATAATCGAGAAAGGCGTTGTGGAAGGTTCAGGTCCGGCTGCTGAGCGTGTACAGAAGGTCTACGAGCAGTTCATGGGTGAAGCCAAGGGCAAGAGCTAGATAAACCAGCGGAACCGCTGTTCCTCTCTCTTCTTTTCTTCTCCAACATTTCTGATCAGGCCGAAGGATTCCAGTATCTTCTTAGTCTCTTCTGCAGCCGTGTCTAGCCTTGAAAGGTCAATGTTCATGCTCAAAAACTTGTTCAGGGCTGACAGCAAGCTGCGCGTCGCATTCACATCCGGATGCGTGCCCAAAGTGTCCACGAGAAGCGAGAAACTCTTCACACCTCGAAGCTCGGCCAACCCCACCATGATGCCAGCGATCCCGAATATCTCCCCAACCATTATTTTGGTCCCAAGGGCCAAGGCTTCCTCCAGAGTTTCATGGTCGGACGCAGCACAATACATCTGCGGAGGCGTCTTGACTTCTTCTTGCCTGTACCCACCCAGAGTTATCACGTACTTGCAGCTCAACTCTTTGGCAACATCCAGAACACGACCACAAAGCTCATACTGCCCCGAAGTCGTCAAGGCCTGAGTGTTGCCGTACCAAACGATGATGTCACGCTCACCGTTCTTGCCCTTATAATAGTAAAGTTCGTTTACAGGAGACCGCGTCCTCCCGTTCTCAACAGTGACCGCGAGATCTTGAAACGCCGAAGAATGAATCTCCGCGAAGCGTTCAGCCTTCAACTCACGGATCAAATGGAGACCCGCGATGTTGGCCACAAAACCTATCCCTGGCAACCCTTCGATCAACACTGGATCTCGAAGCTTCGGCTTCTCGAAGACCTCAACCACGCAGACCATCTGACCATATCCTCGGTGCTCACGTGAACGCGTAGTAGATGAAGAACAACGGTATAAGTGTGTTTTGTTGAAGCAGGACAGCCTGTGACTATTGGAAGGCGACGAGGCTCATCTTTTCTAGGTCTCGCAGAAACTTCAACACGTATTCTGGATCAGTCTCACTGTATTCGGCTGATACAGCCTTCAGAATTTCGTGCAAGCTTCGTTTTCCATCCATGAAGTTTAGAATTTCAGCTGCCTTCCTGTGGAATCCACGGTCTTTCTCGTCAATTTCCCGGTACCACTCAAACTCTTTTTCGCCCAAGCCTTTTCTCACAGCTTCGAAATCAAGCGTCCCCTTGAACAGTCTCTTGGGAACTAACTTCCTCAGCTCATTCTTCGTGTCCCCTGCTTCAACCGTGACCGGAAGCGCCAATGCCCAAGTTTTGGCAACGAAGTTCAAGGCTTGAAGAAGCCTCGCAACCTCCTTCTTGCCGAAATCTGCAACGTCCTTGCAGTATTCGTCTAGAAGGGCTTTCAACTCTTGGGTCTGTCCAACCCGCGTCACCGACTTGACCGCTTGCTGCTCGCGCCAGACAAGATGCTCTATCTTGTTCTCGTAGCGCTGCGCCGTTTTCACCAGTTCCTTAGCCAGTTCCTCTGGCTTATCTTTGAGCTTCTGATCCCTTTTCTTTTCGAACAGCGTCTCAACTGCTTCTCGTCCAGCTTCTTCGATTCTCCCGATGCCTCTTGAGGCGGTCTGCGTTGCCAACAGAAACGCTTCTTCCCCTCCAGCGCTTGCGAGTGTCAGGGCTGCAACCGTTGCGATCCATCCAACACGTTTCAGACTGTCAGGACTGACCTTGTCGATAGTGTCCATGCTTGTGTGGTAGTAGAGGTCAGGCCACTGCAACAGCATGATGCACGGCACGCCTATGGTGGAGTCGGTGAACTCTGCGTGATCGCTTCCCCCGCTGAAAGCACCCGTAGCATAGCGAAACGTGGATGTTGAACCGAAGGCCGATGATGAATCAAATTCTTTCACCGATTCTTCCATGAGGCTGAAAACGAAATCGTTCAGGTACGAAGGCAGAGAGTCTGGAGTGCGGTCAAGGTTAAGCGTGGACTTGCACAGCTCTTGGTTTTGACCAACCATGTCCAAGTTTATCCCCGCAACCAGCTTCGACGGCAACTCTTCGTGGCCATGAAGATAGGCTATTGAGCCGAAAGTCTCAGGAACCCAGATGAAACGTATCGTCCTAGCTGGCCTCTCAATCTTGCCTTTGGCGATCAAGGCTCTAATGGTTCTGGCAACTTCGAGAAGGAGGCCGCTGCCGGAAGCGTTATCGTTAGCGCTGGGCTTCGGATGGCACAGGTGTGCAATCAAGAATACCTCTTCGTCTGGCTTTGACACGCCGGGAATTGTAGCGGTCACAACGTCCAAGTTGCTGGGGAACAGCTCCGCGTCCACGTTTGCTTTCAGCTTGACTGGTTTGCCGCCCTTGAGCAGGGCCCTAAGATGATTTCCCTGTCGTTTACTCAGGGAGAAACCAAACCTCACCTTTGAAAGTTCGTCTGCGCTTGGCCAGATCGATTGATACGCGTGCGCGTCGGGTACGTCTACGCTTTCTCTGACGTCTGGCATTTCGAAGGTTATCGTGTCAGTAATAACGCCAGCAGCATCGTACTTGTAGACGGCTACCTCATGTACTCGTCTGGCTCTGCCTGTTGCCAGCACGAATTTTCCTTTCACATCTTTTCCTTCGTAGTCTGCCGGCTTAGTTCCTGCTCCAACGTCAACGAGCTCCGCCGTGACCCCTTCCGGCGGTGTCGCGCTGCTGCAAGTGTGTAAGCATTGGGGAACATCCTCATACCTTGCGATCAGCTTTTCTTGAGGCTCGACGAGGCGAAGTTCAGCACTTTTGACCGTCCAGCCGACTGGTGAAGTGTACGTCCAGTATTTCTTCTTTCCATCAGCAGGAAACTGTTCGATAGTGGCATCGTTCAAGCCCATCTTTACCAATTCGCTCTTCACGTACTCTGCAGCTTCATGAAACATGGTGGAAGCCTGAATCCTGTGGAAACGCGAGATCTGCGCCACAAACGACTTGGCCACGTTGCCGGAAATCTCTTCCTTGACAACCTTGTTCAGACTCATACTCAAACCACACAGCCCAAGTGGTAATGGTATGTGGTGAATGTTTTTTATATGTGTGCTTGTCAGTCTTGTGTAAGGTCTGATGATGTCCTTTGAAATCAGAGAAAAAGCTTTGCTTGCAAGGGTTGGCCGACTCAGAACAAAGAGCGGAACAATCGAGACTCCCCTGCTTTTTCCGGTGGTAAACCCGACAATCCAGCCGATCTCTCCGAGAAAGATCCGTGAAGAGTTTGGCTTTGAGGCCGTGATAACTAACGCTTACATACTGAAAAAACACTCACAGAACCAGCCTGCACAAAACGGTTTGCACGACTTTCTGGATTTCAAAGGAACCGTGATGACTGATTCTGGGGCATACCAGATCCTGGTCTACGGAGACGTGGAAGTAACCCCGAAAGAGATTGTTGAGTACCAGGAGATGATAGGGCCAGACATCGCCACGATACTGGACATACCGACAGGTTGGAAGGTGACGGAAAAAGATGCAAGCGAGACTGTGAAGGAAACGTTGAAGCGTGCAAGGGACTTTTTCAAACAGAGAACCAGAGACGACATTCTTTGGGTCGGCCCAGTTCAAGGAGGAAGATACCTGGACCTCGTGGCCAAATCGGCAAAAGCGATGGGAAAGCTGCCGTTCGAGATAAACGCGCTGGGAAGCCCAACTGAAGTTATGGAGCGCTACAGGTTTGACGTTTTGGTTGACATGATAATGGCTGCGAAGATGAACTTACCCGTTGAGCGGCCCCTCCACCTTTTCGGAGCAGGGCACCCCTTCATGTTCGCTCTGGCAGTGGCTCTCGGATGCGACTTCTTCGACTCGGCAGCCTACTCCCTGTTCGCAAAAGAAAATCGTTACATGACGGAGACTGGCACGGCAAGGCTGAGTGAGCTGGAGTACTTCCCATGTGCGTGTCCAAGATGCACAAGAACAACCCCAAAAGAAGCATCCGAGATGCCTTCAACCGACAGGCAGGTGTTCCTTGCGGAACACAACCTCTATGTCTGTGCCGCCGAGATGAAGCGCGTGAAGCAGGCGATAAAGGACGGCAGACTTTGGGAACACCTGCAGATGCGCGCACATGGACACCCGTCGCTCCTTCAGGCACTCAGAAGACTGGGAAAATACGAAGATTTCATCGAAAAGAATGATCCTGTGGTGAAAAGCAGCGGACTCTTCTTCTTTGACTCTGTTGACTTGACCCGACCAGAAGTTGTTCGCCACAGGAAGAGACTTGCGGGAAGATACGCTCCTCCGGGCGCAAGCATTCTGTTGCTTGTACCTCAAACCAGAATGAAGCCTTTTCACAAGTCCAGAGATTTCAGGAAACTTGGAAGTCAACTGTCCGACAAGCTCGGGGGGGAGCAAAGCAAGGTCCACGCGTGCTTCTACGCTGCTCCCTTCGGCATAGTTCCACACGAGCTCGACGAGGTCTATCCGCTTTCGCAGTATGAGACCGTTCTTCCTCCTGACGCGCAGACGGTGAGTTACGTTGCAGACCAAGTAGCCGAGTATATTGCACACAATAGTTATGAAATGGTCATACTGCTCAACGATTCTGAAAATTGGGGAAGATCGATCCTGAAAGCGTCCAGAAAAGCCTGCTTGAAAAGAAAAGTGAGTTTTCAATGCTTCAACACTGATGAAAAGCAAGAAGAGGCCCTGCTGACGCTCTTAGGGAAAATTCTGCGCAGAAATTGAGGAAACAAGCTTGATCCAAGCCGACCTGCATATACATACAAAATACTCATTTGATTCCTCAATAAACCCGAAATCGCTGGTAGACCAGCTTTACTCTCACCAATCAATCAAAGTCATAGCCATAACTGATCACAACACGGTCGAAGGCTATCATAAGGTCCGAGAATTGGCCTCTGCGTATTCAGACATTCTTGTGATTCCGGGGATTGAAATAGGCACACCACTGGGCGATTTAATAGTCTTGGGCACAGATGAACCTCCTCCCAAACCCTGGGACGTCAATGACGTGATCAGTTTTGCCGAGGAAAAAGACGGTGTGGTCATTGTTCCGCACCCGTATAGAGAGTACGGCCTGGGAAGCTCGGCCAAGCTCTACGCTGTCAACGCCATAGAGACTTTAAACGGCTCCACATCGCTTCACGTGAATAAGCTGGCTGAAAACTTGGCTAAAGAAATGGACCTCCCGGGCGTTGCTGGCAGCGACGCTCACAACGTCGATGAACTGTGGACTGTCAGTAATGAAATTCAAGCTTCTTTGGATGTTGATGAGGTTCTCAAGGCTATTAAGAAAGGTTTAGTGAAACCTTTTTCGACTGGAAAGTCAATACGTTTTTAAAACAGCGTAGGGCATGTTTACTGAAACAGCGGTTGAAAAGAAATGGGACAGCTACAAGTTGGATTTCTGGGTGGCACCCAGGAAGTTGGCAGGATAGCAATAACGGTTAAGACCGAAAAAACTCAGGTTTTGCTTGACTATGGGGCCATGTTGGACCATGAACCTGGGTTTCCCAGGCACATACCGCCGAAGGATGTTGATGGAATAATTCTGTCCCACAGTCATCTGGACCATTCGGGTGCCATTCCAATATTCTACATTCAGGGAAAGAAACCGCTCTACACAAACAGGCTGAGCATGGAGCTGAATCAGCTATTGATATCAGACTTTATCCACCTGTCCAGCTATTACCTGCCGTTTGAATTCCTGGAACTCAAGTCGATGATGCAGAACAGCAAGCACGTAGACTTCAACACCGAACAAAGAGTCGGGGACATGGCATTCCAGTTTAAGAACGCCGGACACATCCCAGGAAGCACGCAGACGCTCATCGAAGCCGAAGGTAAGAGGCTGCTTTACACCGGCGACTTCAACATCATGAACACCAGACTGCTTGAAGGTGCAAAAATGAACTACGGAGACTTGGATGCGGTGATAATCGAGAGCACGTATGCGAACGAAGACCACACGGAACGCTCAGAGCTGGAAAAACGTTTCGTGGACGAGTGCACAGAAGTCGTGGAAAAAGGCGGCGTAGTCTTGGTTCCAGCCTTCGGAGTCGGCAGGTCACAGGAGCTGGCCTGCGTTTTGGCAGCTCACCATTTCGAACACCCAGTCACGATCGACGGGATGGCCCGTGAAGTGAGCAGGGTGATGATGAACTACTCGCAGTTTCTCAGGGACGAGAGAGCCTTTTCTAATGCCATACACTCGACCAACTGGGTTGAGGGGTGGAGAGACCGGAGAAAAGCCGCGAGAATGCCCGGCGTCGTCATCTCGCCCGCTGGCATGCTTAAAGGTGGCCCTGCTGTGTTTTACACTTCAAAGGTCGGGAAGAGGTCAGAGAATGCTGTGTTTCTGGTCAGCTACCAGATTCCGGGAACACCTGGAAAGGAGCTGCTTGAGAAGCGTATATGTGTCATCGACGGGAAGATGAGGAAGATCAAGGCTCGCGTTGAGCACTTTGATTTTTCATCCCATTGCGGAGCAAGCGAGCTTCGAGAAGCGCTGAAGAGACTCGGCGGAAAACCGAAGGTCTTCGTGGTTCACGGGGCAGAGGGGAACTGTGAACTCTTGGCAAAATGGGCACGGAGCGAGATGGGACTCGAAGCCACGGCGCCGAAGACCGGCGAGACATTCAAGGTTTAGAGAGAACAGGGAAGATGAGAATCGGAGTCTTGCGCATCGGCCAGGTTGATTCTGACACCACAAAAAGGATTCAGGAGAGCATCAGCACGATTTTCACGCAGACAAGGTGCATGATGATCGATGAGGAAATTCCATTGCCCGAAGAAGCGTTCGACGAGGCGAGAAAGCAGCACCGTTCGGACGTTATTCTGAGGAAAGTGAGAAGGTACGCTGAGAAGAGTCGCTTCGACCGGGTTCTTGGGGTTGTTGATGTTGACGTTTTCGTTCCAAGGTTGAACTTTGTCTTCGGACAAGCAGACTACGATGGAAGAGCGGCGTTGATCTCGCTGTGGCGACTCAGACCAGAGTACTACGGAGACCTCCCAAACGAGCAGCTGTTTGATGAGAGAAGCGTGAAAGAGGCGGTTCACGAGCTTGGACACACTTTGGGTTTAGAGCACTGTTCCAACGTGTTCTGCGTCATGCACTTTTCCAACTCTATCTACGAAACGGACGTGAAACACAGCTTGTTCTGCGACAGATGCTCAGTTAAAGCAGAAGTAGCCATAACCGGACTTGGTAAGAACCATGAAGGACAAGTTTAGAGCAGAACCCATTCACTTGCTACCAGTAGTGGCAAGCCTGCTTGTCGGAGTCTTCTGCGCCTCAATAGTGCCGGTTGACCTCTACGCGGTCACGCCTTTTCCAGAGAGTACCGCAGGCTCACTAGGCAACGGGCTTTACTTTGTCGTTCTCGCAGGAGTCGGCGCCTCTCTGCTGTACCTGCTGCTGAGACGCCGGAACCTCAAGTTGGTCACGCTGATCACGGGCTTCGCCATCACAGCCGCAGCCTTCCTGCTTTCCGTGGTGTATCTCTCTGCCGCATTATCGATCTTCGACGTTCCCTACACCACTGTGCCGGTTTTAGTCCTAGCGGTGTCCATCACTGTGTTAGCCGACCTGGCAGTCTTTCGAGCACGTGACAGAGTCTACAGCTTGGCAATATTGCTGCTCGGCGGAGCTCTGGGCGCCTTCCTAGGAATGTCAATTCCCATTCTGAGCGCAGTTTTGATCCTGAGTTTTCTTGCCGTGTACGACGTTTTCGCTGTCTACCGTGGACCAGTGGGAAAAATAGCTCAGACTGGGCTCGAACGGCTCCGCGGTCTAAGCGTGTCTTTCAGGGATGTCCAAATCGGGTTGGGCGACCTGACCTTTTATTCTATGCTCACGGCTCTAGTTCTAACCAATGCAGGTCCTGCCCTCTGTGTTGCCTCGATCATAGGCGTGCTCATCGGAGCTTTTGTAGCCCTCAAGATGCTGGAAAGAAGGGGGATATTTCCCGGTTTGCCTTTCCCAGTGGCTTTGGGTCTTGCGCCTCTGATCGCATTGCTTTTCCACTAGTCGACAGTGCTGAACAAGACTTGAGAACAACAACATCCCCTGTTTCGCGTTTTCACTCGTCCAACACGCCTACCCCCCTCGGTTTTTTTCGCGCGCGGTTTTTTTCGCGCGCGTCCGAGGCTCAAATATGCACTTGTGTTCAGCCTGCTTTCTTTGTGACGTCCGACTTGAGAAGTCTAAAGGCTGCTATCACAATGAACACGATGGTGTAAACTGCTATAATCAATGCTGCTTGGTAAAGATCCCCGAGGTCACCTACGGAAAACACAGTACTTGGCACGGTTATCAGTTTGCTCATGAGAAACGACGGGAAGTTTGTTGCCGCCCATGTTGGAAGGCCTTTGCTCAGGTAAAGGTATGATTGTTGATTCGTCATGCTGTAGAGGCTGGATAAGATCGGGCTTATGACTGATGAAGCGATGAGTACTCCGAAGGCACCTAACATTGCGAGGGTGCTTCCTCTAAAGACTTCGCTGAACATGAATGATAAGCTGAAGAATATGAGAGAAGAATACACGATCGCCAAAAACATTAACGGAGCAAATTGGAGACCGCTTTGTGCACCGAAGAACCAGAGTGATAAGACAACGCCTACAAAGGTTATCAAGGCTTCAACCGTCGCCAACAAAGAGAACCCGCCTAACAACTTACCCCACATGTACTCAACTCGCCTAACGGGTTTCGAGAGCAATATGTCAGCCGTACCGTGCTCATACTCCTCAGCCATCGAACCACCAGCAACTATGATGGCTATCAACGGAAAAAACAAACCTTGACCCTCCGACACGCCGACAATCCACATCAAGGACCTAAATTCAACCGTAGAGAACACACCAACTACAAGCTGAGAAAAGACAACCATTATCAATGTTTGAAATGCTATGGCCAATATTATGAGAGCGAGGACTTTCTTCTTAGCTAAGGCTCTCCTCCACTCGTACCCAGCAATCACACCAACTCTTCTAAGGGCACCCATGCTATTGACCTCCCTTTAGAGCTTGGAGATAAGCGTCTTCCAACGTAATCTTGTGGAGGTTCAGGCTCAGTAGCACGCCTTTTTGTCTGAAGATTTCTGAAGAAATCTCGCCTCTCACATCCTTCTTCTCCTTCAGCTCTATCACTAGTCTGTTTCCGTCCACCTTCACATCGCTCACAGACTCAAGCGCCTTAAGGCTTGAGACTATGCTTTCGGTTACTTTTTCAAGCTCGGCTTCCACCACCCATTGCTGAGTGAAGGCTTCCAAAATCTGTTCAATTGGACCGCTGAAAACGATCTTTCCCTTGTTTATCATTCCGACGTGAGTGCAGATTCGTTGAACCTCGTCCAAGAGGTGAGATGATATAAAGATGGTTTTGCCCTCCTTTGAGAGATTCATGAAGAGGCTTCTGAAATGAACTGCGGCCTCTGGATCCATACCTATGGTAGGCTCGTCCATAATCAGAACCATCGGATCGTTGATAAGGGCAAGGGCCACAGACAGCCTCTGAACCATTCCCTTGCTGTAGATTCCAATCTTCTTTTTGCCCCACTCTTTCAAACCGACAAGGTCGAGGAGCTGCCAAGTCTTTTCCTTCCTAGTCTGCGTGGGCAACCCAAACATTTTGCCCATAAAGTCAAGCAATTGCTCTGCAGTGAAGAAAGTTTGAAGCGTTGGAAGTTCCGAAGCATACCCAACAGACCGAAACGCCTGAACAGGGTCTTTGGATGGATTTGCACCGGTTATCTGAACTTCTCCTTGATTTGGTTTGAGGAGACCCAGCATAATTCTTATAGTAGTTGTTTTGCCAGCCCCGTTTGGTCCGAGATAGCCGTACACCCAGCCTTTGTCTACAGAGAAAGAAACAGAGTCCAAAGCCTTGAACTTTCCGTAATACTTTGTCACGTTCGAAACGTTCAAGACCGGATGGGACGCCAAAACGGGCACCTAATGCGAAGATATTTCGCCTGAGCCCTAATAACATTTAGGGTAACGATCTCCTTGTTGTCCTATCCGCGGCTATTTCACCAACAGCCTTGCCTTCTTAATAATGAGAATGTCTGAATTGCCCTTTGTCTCAATTTCAAAATCCAAGAACCTCAATCTTCTAGCGCGCGTTTCACACACTTCGATGCTCTTCTAATGCATGATGTCGTATACAGATCTCATCTGCATAACAAGCCTGCTTAAAGGCACGTTCTGACTTGTTCTCTCCGGATGCTTTCAAATTAATGCTACATTTTTCAATTTGAAATAGTTTGTTTTTCATGTTCCGAGCGAAGAATTAGGCATCTGAACCAAAAGACTGAAATTGATCATGGAGTAAACTGTTGGTTGATTAAATTTGTCGTTTTCATACACATTCAAGCGCCTGGTTCGTTCGTGGCGACTGTTCATAGCCTTATTGCTTGGAATCGTTTTGGCTTCAACGTTTTTCGCGGGCATCAACGTGGGCGCGGATACGGCCGCGTGGCAGGCTCTTGACCAACAGCTGAGCAAAATCCCAGTTGATATTTCTGTGGATCACGGTTACTATGGCCCATCGGAATATCCCGTGTTGTCCTCAAAAACCGTGTCAGATGCGGTCAACGCGATATCGAGTGTGCAAGGCATAACTCACGTTGAGGCGATTTCCACAAATGCAGGTCTCAATTATATTGAGGGACCCAATTTCACGACTAGCACTAATGTGATTGGGGTATCTGAGTACTCTCTCGTCTGTGACACGTCCACTTTGGGAGAAAATGAAACCTACGTTTGGGCAGAATCCCCTAACGTTGGAAAGATTCACGTTGGTGACGTTCTTTCGGTAAACATCACCGCCTATTCTTATGTGTTCCAGCAGGGTGCTGAAGGAAGTTTAACCACATTATCATTTGTTGTGAATCTCAAAGTAGTTGGTTTTGTTCATCTCGGTGAACAGGCGCTTTCGTTGGCGTTTTTGAACCAGTTTTCTTATCCACAACCGAATCTCTTGATTACTAGTTGGGAGAAGACTTTCGCGAAGCTCCTCGATGTCGTGCATGATTTTCCGTCTCAGTATAACAATCCACTCAGCACCGTGATTCTGGTTTTTGTTGACCGCTCGAGCCTCATCAGCCCATGGGACGTCGCTGGTTCAGCTGACAAGCTTGCAGCGATCACGGCGCAGATCAACGAAAGGGTTTCAGCTTTTGGCTTGTTTGCTCAAAACAATCTAGCTGGTTCGTTGGACAATTTTCAGAGTGCGTCGTTTGGGATGCGTTTTATCTTCATCGTAGCAGCTTTGCCTGTGTTTTTTGTGGCTTGGTACACGGGCTCAACGGTTTCTGATGTGTCTTTCAACCTGAGACGGCGAGAAATCGGTCTCCTATTGACCAAAGGGTTTTCTAGGCGGCAACTCTGGTGGATGTTCCTTTTTGAAGCTGCACTGATAGGGTTACTCGGAGGTTTGCTGGGCATATTGTTGAGTTTCACTGTTACTCCATGGTTTGTTGCGGCCGCCGGAAGCCAGCTCATGGGCGCGCCTGTGTTGGGGCTTGACACCATCATATTGACGTTAGTTTTCGCCGTCATCATCACTTTTCTTTCAGTCTATCGGTCAGCAAGAAGGGCTTTAAACATGGCCGCAGTGGACGCTTTAAGAGAATACGTGTATGTGGAAGAGGTTAAACCGTACAAGCGGCTGTGGCCTTGGGCTGCCTTTCTTCTCGGTTCTTTCAAGATGGTCGTCTTTCTTCTAGGCGTCAATCTTCAAGCGGAATTGGTGCAGCTCGGAGGACTCCGAGCGAACGTTTTCGTCTTCCTCTTGTTAGAAATGGTTGTTGCTATCGATTTTGGACTCAATTACGTCGGCCCGTTTCTGTTCTTCTGGGGCATCACGAAAATCTTCATAAGTGGGTCGTTGAAGTTCCAGGAAATCACGGCTAGGGCCGCCTCGTTTTTGGGTGATATGGGTAAGCTTGCCACCAAGACTGTTCAGAGGAACCCTGCTCGCGCCGCCGCCGTCGCATTTCTCATAGCCTTCATCATCGGCTACAGCTTTCAGGTTGTTGGAACCTTGGCGAGTGAACAAGATTTAGTTGTTCGCGAAGCTCGCTGGGCGGTCGGCTCGGACGTCAGCTTTACGTTGAGTTCGCCGGCAAATGCCTCACAAATAATGAGTGCCGTTAGGAACAACGTTTCGCGCGTCCAATCTGTGACTACAGAATACAGTTTTACGGGTTCACTTGGTGGTTGGTCATTTCAGCTGCAAGCGCAGTTCCGGGCGGTGAACCCAAAAACATGGCTTTCCACCGCTTATTACGAGAACGACCTGTTCAGCGGTAGCTCGGTTGAAAAGGCTTTTGAAGCCATGAATTCAAATAATCACACCATCATTTTGGATCGCGGCCAGACAGAAGCTCTCAACAAGACGGTGGGCGATGTCATGGCTGTGACTTTTGGTGACTCATCTACAGGAGCAGTGCACACGGAAGAGTTGACGGTCGTAGGGTTTTTCGGACTTGAATCGGTACAAACCCCAGGTCAGTACTGGTCCTATGTTCCAGAAGGACTGTACAACCAGTTAGAAGAAGACCTAGTTCGCTCCGCATCGGCCAAAATACTCATCAGGCTGCAGAGTGGCACGGACAGCAAGGCTGTTGCAGATCAGCTTCGCGAATCTGGAATAAACGGTCTCAGCTCGGTGTCCTCAGTGGATGAGCAGCTTAAGGAGCAACAGAGCAACCTTTCCGTTATGGGATCGCTTATCATTCTACGCCTAGGTGTACTTTTCATGGTGGTAGCGGCTTCAATTGGAACCGCCTTAGTCACGTTGGTCAGCCTGAGTGAGAGGAAACGTGAGGCTTCGATCATGAGTGTTCGAGGGCTATCATTCAAGCAACTACTCGTTATGCTTCTCACCGAAAGTTTGACTGTTGTCACCTTCGCGATGCTTCTAGGCACGATCGTGGGACTCATAGTGGTGCGCGGAATAGTCGCGTCAAACAACGCTATGAACTCCGTGAGCTATTCATTCACTCCCTTAAACAGGCACGTGGTCTTTCCGCCTGACGCAATCTTGACTCTGTTCATTTCTTTCGTACTCGTCTTTGCGTCAACCATCATCCCGGTCATTCTCATGGCAAAAAGATACACTTCAAGATTGGATAGGAGGGTGCGAGAAATTTGAAAGGTGCAGAAATAACCGTGAAAGACCTGATCAAGGTATACCGTCTGGGCAAAGTGGAAGTTCAAGCCCTACGTGGACTGAGCATGTCGGTAAAAGAGGGCGAAGTGGTCTCAATCATAGGACCCAGCGGGAGCGGAAAGACCACTCTTCTGAACATAATAGGAGGACTAGACACCGCAACCGCAGGCTCCATAGTCGTAGGTGACACGCAAGTAACGGCGCTCTCAACCTCTCAACTCGTTGATTATCGAAGAAAAACCGTGGGACACATCTTCCAAACTCTCAACCTAATTCCCACGCTGACAGCTGCTGAAAACGTCGAACTGCCGATGATAGCCATGGGCGCGGGAAGAAGCAAACGAAAAGAGCGCGTCCAAGAACTCCTTGAAATAGTGGGCCTAACCCAAAGAGCCCATCACAAACCCGACGAATTAAGCGGCGGAGAACAACAACGCATAACCATGGCTGCATCTCTAGCCAACGACGCCCCAGTTATCCTAGCCGACGAGCCAACAGGAGAATTAGACACTACTAACGTCAAAGTCGTGGTCGACTACTTGCTGAAGATAAGCCGAGAGCTGGGCAAGACCATCGTGATGGTCACCCATGACCCAAACGTTGCTAGGCAAGGAGACAGAATCCTACGCATTGAAGACGGAGCCATAAAAGCGGCTTTGACGCCTGCCCAAATATTAGAACCGACCGCAGCCATTTCATACGTTGACCAGCTCAAATCAAGACTGACCGACATGGATGCACAATTGGAAAAACTCGACCAGGACTTTCGCGCTGACAAGATAAGCGGCGACGAATACGCTGAACAGAGGCTGAGACTCAAACAGACAAAGGCAGGCTTGTTAGATGAACTTCACCGCATGGGCGTAGTCATTTGAACCGACAAAATGCAACAGTGTGCTCATTGCCTTAAGCTTGAGAGCATATTTCAACAGAAAGAAGGAGTTCTAAAGGGTAGACACGACAAAAATAAATAGTGTGGCAGTTGAATCAAGTCTATTAAGGGAAGGCGCGAGTTTGCGAAAATGTCTATTTGCACTTTTCAGCATCATTTCCGTGCTAGTTGTTGTGCTGGCGGCCGGTCTAGTCAAAGGATGCTTGAGCATGAATAACAGTCCACAATGGAGAAACCAGCAGCAAGGTGCGCTAATAATCCCGCAACGTGGATACGTCACCCTGCAAGCAGACGGCATGGACACATCTTCCCTGCAAAAGGCTGTTCTTTCAACTAATGAAACAGGAACTTGGAGAAATGATACAACGAGCGCACTTCTGTGGGTACAGAACGCTGTCTTCGGGTTTGACAACTTCGGCACAGCGACCTACAAAGACGGCGTACTCTACGCTCCTTCTAAAGGAGACAACAAACTTTACGCAGTGAACGCCACGAACGGCGCCATAATCTGGAACACTACCGTCAGGCAATGCGATGGGTCTCCCTGCATAGATGGTGACGTTGTTTACGTTGGAGAATGTATGGGAGTGTATGGAGAACCCACGCCCTTCGCTAGAGCCATGGCACTCAACAGGACCAACGGAGAAGAAATCTGGCATTTCGTAGAGCCAAACAACAACACCTGGGTTGGTTCGCCACTGGTTAACGGCGAGTATGTATACTACACAACGTCCTACGACACGTCTTACACAACTGGTTCCGGAGTCTATGCTTTGAACAAGACCAATGGACACGTACTGTGGCGCAAAGACATAGGAAACATCGTGGGCTCCGTAGCCTATCACAGCGACACGGTTTTCATTTCAGTTTACAACCCACCAGGTCAGTACGCATTCAACGCGACAACAGGAGACCAGATCTGGAATCAAAACTATGGAGCGTCATGGGACACGTCACCAGTGATCTATGATGGAATGATCATCCAAGTTGAATACAACACAACTGAAAGATCCTGGTCAACTTACGTGCTAAACGAGACGAATGGAGAGTTCATACGAAGGTTTGAGGGAAAGGGAAGCACGGGAACTCCGCTGGTTCATGATGGCAAAGTGTTCATTCCCAGCAACGATTGGACGATGTGGGCTTTCGACCTAGCAACAGGAACCGAACTTTGGCAGACTGTACCGCTTCACAACGGAGCCCTACAAAACCTCACGTACTGCAGTCCAGCATCGGCCGGGGGCGCCATCTATTGTCAAGCCCTGAACGGGACGTTCTACGCAATAAACGAGACTGACGGCGGAGTGCTCTGGTCCTACACGTTGAGCAGTACTGGCTTTGGCAGTCCAAGCATCGGCGACGGATGCGTGTTCATCACGAACGATGGAGGCCTTTACGCTTTTGAGATAGGCCCAGGTTCGGGTGATTGGCCGATGTTCTGCCATAACAACTTTCATAGCAGTTTTTCAGAGCACGGAGTGGAATACGTCAGATGGCCGCTGACACAACCGCAGTACCTTGGAGAAGTTTCAAGCAGCTGGGTGACGGCGAAGTTCACCTGGTGCAACGAGACGATTGCTTCTGCCGCAATAGCGTGGAGAATATACTTCTTGGACAGTCTTGGAAACAGCAATGCGACGGACGTGAAAGTCTTCTTCGTAATGCCCATCCATGATATAGCCGTGGTCAACATAGTGCCAGAAGAAACGCTCATACAACAGAACCAAACAATATCTGTCAACGTGACAGCAGCCAACCCTGGCAACTACACGGAAACATTCAACGTAACGCTATATTATGATTCTGTCGAGATGGGCTTGCAGAATGTGACTCTGGATACAGGGGAGTCGCGCATTCTAACCTTCGTATGGAATACGACAGGAGTCTTCCTCGGCAACCACACGCTGAAGGCAACAGCAAGCATTGTTCCATACGAAGTTAGCACAGATGACAACACGGTTACCCTACAGTCTCCAGTGACAGTCGTTCCTGAATTCCCATTCATAACTACTTTGATTGTAGCACTCATCGCTTCCACGATAACTGTAACAATGCTGACTAGAAGAAAACGAACAAGGACCTAACACTCGGAATTGCAATATTCACCTAAGAAAAACCGAATTTGGCCACAGTTTTCTCCTTAGTATTGGGAACACAGACCTACCGTGGCATACTCAGTTTCAACGTGAAAAACTGCTCAAAGTTGCTGGCTATCTTATCAGCAACACTCTGTACATCAGTCTCTTTGATTTTTGCGATCGCCCTCACAACTTCAGGGATAAAAGCGGGCGTTGTCCTTTTCCCTTTGAAAGGCGGTTTGTAGAAATGTACAGGCCCGTCGGTTTCAGTCAGTAGGTTCGTTATTGGGACTTCTCTCACGACTTTGCGTATGCTTTCGGAGTACACAGCCGCAGGTCCCTCTGAGACGTAATAACCATTTTCAATAGCCTTGGACAACGCATCAGCTGGGCCGGTGAAAAAGTGAAGCAGAACTCTCACCAAGTTGTATGATGGAAGCCTATCTATCACCTGTTCAGCAGTACCCCTTGAATGGACTATGACAGGCAATCTCATTCTTTCAGCGCAGTGCAGCATTTCATCAAAAACCCTCAGCTGATCATGCCAAGTGCTCATATGATTTGAGTCCAAACCTATCTCGCCAATGGCAACCATTGCTTTGTTCATCTTTTGCTTCGAAATCAAGTTCAGCGTTCTTTCAAGCTCCTCCTCAGCCAGGTGCTCAACGCTTCCAGGCTGGATTCCCAGTGCAGCATAGACTAGGCCAGCATATTTCTCAGCCAACTCTAGGCTTTTGATGCTAGTTTCTAGGTCAACAGAATTGGAGACCAGAGCAACAACATTTGCCATTCGAGCTTCCTGTATGATTTTGTCAATGCATTCTGCATATTCTTTGTCTGAGAGATGGACATGTGCATCAACGAACCTCGGAAATATCTCTCCGTTCATGCGTGCTTGATCAACAGCTGCGTTCATCCTTTCTCGCCCCATGATACGTTCTATTTCCTCTTCGACATATTAACAGCCAGTTCTTGGCTGTTTTGACAACGTGACTTCACACTGCACGTTGATTAGTTTGTCTGAGTTTATCGAGTAACATTTAT
>Ga0315280_10003736_pt1 | contig 23090 bp, 19 predicted proteins | sample YL17G06_40_MG_FD_203697 | JGI IMG/M metagenome (GOLD analysis project Ga0315280, IMG submission 203697) | Sediment microbial communities from Yellowstone Lake, YNP, Wyoming, USA - YL17G06_40 | ecosystem: Environmental > Aquatic > Freshwater > Lake > Sediment | place: USA: Wyoming | collected... | reverse complement strand
GGCCGTGATTCTGAGAAAGAGTAATTCAGGGGGGCGTTGCCACTCTCGTCACCTTTGGCCTTCGGCACCCCCTTCCGAGAAAATCGCTCAACCGCCGGTACCAACTGCAGTGCCGTTGGTGCGCCAAAACTGCCAGGGTTTCACGTCTGCCTTCAGGACGAAAAGTCGGGCCCCATGTGGGGCGCGAGGGTTGCCCAACCGGCGCCTCCCTCCTGCCCATTCTACGTGGCGTCCTTGGCGCCTTGGCGGTTCAAGAATTCCGGATTGAGGCTAAACGTCCACAAAGCCTTCGATGCCGCTTGACGCTGGCGGCGCCTGTCTCTAGAATGCCGCCGTGCTTGCGGCACCCGAAGTGGCCAGCCTTTCATCCCGTGCGAGCGAGCTCCGAGGACCGCGTCTCTTCGGGCTGGCCTTCCTCCTTTCTGTTCTCGTCGCCGCCGGCGCCGCGCCCGCATCCGAGGTCTACTTCTCCCCGAACGGCGGCGCGCGCCAGCGCCTGGTCCGCGCCATCCAAGAATCCCGCAAGACCATCGACATCGCGGTGTATACCTTCACGGCCTATGAATTGGCCGACGCCTTGTACGCCGCCCAGGCCCGCGGAGTCCACGTCCGGGTGCTGGTGGACCGGGAGATGGCAGAGATGGGCGGCTCCGGTGTTCGCGGCCTGCGCCTGAACGGCATCACCGTCCGCTCGCTGGGGGTGCCGGAGCAGAGCCTGATGCACCACAAGTTCGCCGTCTTCGACGAGCGTCTCGTGGCGACCGGTTCGTACAACTGGACCAACAGCGCCGAGCACGCCAACTACGAGAACCTGGTGGTCCTAGAGGAACCCGCCCTGGTGTCGAGATTCCAGCAGGAATTCCGCCGCCTCTGGCGCGAGGCAAACGAATGAAGCGATTTCCCCGCCTCCTAGTGGTTCTGCTCTGGGTCGTCGTTCTCCTCGGGCTCGCCGGCCCGGCCCTGGCGCGGGACCGCATCGGCGATATTTTGGCCCGCCCGGATGCCTTCGACGGTCGCGAGGTCGTCTTGGACGGCAAGGTCAGTGCGTTAGACCTCCGAACCTCCCGACGCGGGAACGATTATTGCGCATTTCGGCTTTTGGACGAAAAGGGGGCATCGATCAAGGTGTTCTCGTGGGGAAAACCCGCCATCGCACCGGGCGACCGGGTCGAGGTCCGCGGACGGTTCCAGCGGGAGCGCCGGGTGGGCCGCTACACCTTCACCAACGAGGTCGAGGCCTCCCGCATTCGAAAGCTGCCATGAGACGCCCTCCCCGCGCGAGCGAAAAGTCCTTGCCCCCCGGGACGCGGTCTGCTAGATACCACTCAGAGAAACTCGACGGAGGTGGAATGCGGGCATTCGGTCGTCGCGTGCTCCTGGCAGCCATCCTGATCGCTTCTGTCCTCCTTGTCCTCACTGCGCCGGCCTTCGCCGACGAGGACGAGGCCCCGAACCCTCATTTCCCCAGGCCGCCCGCCCTGTCCGCCAACATTGACTTCTGGAAGCGGATCTACACCGAGTTCGGTGTGGGGGATTTCGTCCTCCACGACCGCGACAACCTGGCCGTGATCTACGACGTGGTGCGCGTCCCTGGCACCACCAACGAACGCCGCGCCGCCGAGATGGCCGAGCCCCAGATTCGCCGCCTGCGGGCTAAGTACGAGGGAATTCTCACCAGCCTGGCCCAAGGCGCCTCCCCCGACGACCTGGGGTTCGAGGGACGCTCGGTGGCCCAGGCCTGGGGCTGCCCCTGTTCGCCGGATGTCCTGCTGCGCGCCGCCTCGAACATCCGGACCCAGCAGGGACTGCGGGAGCGGGTGGAGGAGGGGTTGCAGCGCGCCCGGACCCTGATGCCTCGGATCCTCTTCGTCCTGAAGCGACACAACGTCCCCCACGAGCTGGCGGCCTTGCCACTGGTGGAATCGTCCTTCAACCCCCATGCCCGGTCCAAGGCCGGCGCGGTTGGCCTCTGGCAGTTCATCCTCTCGACGGGAAAGCGCTACCTCAACATCACGCGTCATCGCGACGATCGGCGCGACCCCATCCGCGCCACCGATGCTGCGGCGCGCCTCCTCAAACAGAACTACGCGGCCCTGGGATCCTGGCCGCTCGCCCTTCTCGCCTACAACCACGGCAGGGAAGGGATCCTGGCGGCCAAGGCAACCCTGGGGAGTAGCGCCGTTGACGAAATCATCGGGTCCTACAACGGCCCGAGGTTCGGCTTCGCCTCCAGGAACTTCTACCCCGAGTTTCTGGCCGCCCTGGACATCGTCCACCCGGTGATCCACGCCTCCTCCACCACCCCCCAACCCCGAAGCACCAAGCGACGCGCCCGGGTCGCCCAGGAAGGATAATCCCGCCAGGATCCGAGCCTTTCCGAGGGGTGGGCCGCCCGTGGACCCTGATGAGGTGGTCGTGCGGATCTTCGGCCTCCTCCCGTGGCCGGGAATTTCTCCCTTGACAGGGAGTCGCATCTAACGGAGTATCCCACCCCGGTCAGACCCCGACCGCGTCGCCAGCGATCCCCCACGGTTTCTCCGCGACACACCGCGAGGCTTCCAGCCCAGGACGGACGGTCCCTCGGGCGGCTGGACGCGGACGCCCCCTTCGACACGGCGGGTCTGACGAGGTATGATCCCAGACGCGCCGGTAAACCCTCGGCGAGGGGCGTCCCTTGAAGGAGTGCGGGCAATGCTGAGCGGCAGCGTAACATCGGTCTTCGGCAACGACATCAACACGGACGACATCATCCCGGCCCTCTATCTGACCAAGAGCGACGATCCCGAATATTTCGCGACATATGCGTTCGCGAAATTCGATCCCGACTTCCGCAATCGCTGCTTGACAAGCCAGGCCAATATCATCGTGGCGGGAAAGAACTTCGCCTGTGGCAGTAGCCGGGAGCAGGCGGTGTACGCGCTCCAGTTCAACCGGGTCGTCTGCGTGATCGCGCAATCCTTTCCCGACATCTTCTACCGGAACTCCCTCGCCAACGGCCTCCCGCTGATCACCGTCCAGGACCCGCGCGGCCTGGGCCTCAGCGACCAGCTCGCGATTGATCTGGACGCCGGCGTCATCCACAACCGGACCCGCGACACCAGGATCCCGTTTCAGATGAAGGCCGAGGACCGGCGGACGCTCAAGGCAGGAGGAATGACCGCCCGCGTGCGGGCCCACCTGGAGGAGATCCTTGCCGTGGGGCGCTGAGTCGCCGCCCGCGCCGCGCCAACGGAGATAGCCATGGGACAGACGCTCGTCGAGAAGATCGTGTCACGCCAGGCGGGCCGGCCGGTCCACGCCGGCGACAAGATAGAACGGCTCCCCATCACCAAGCTCTTCTTCAACGACGTGATCGGGCCGCCCGCCATCAAGGGTCTCGGCAATCTGTTCGGCGAGACATTCAAGAAGTACGGCAAGCCCGTCCGGGTCTTCGACGCCCGCCGGGTGTTCTTCATCCCGGACCATTCCGTGCCCGCCCTCTCGGTGGAAGTGGCCGAGGGCGTCGACCTGATGGAGGCGTTCGCACGGGAGCAGGGCGCGAAGGTCTACCGCGAGGGGGACGGGATCGAACATGTGGTCCTGATCGAGGACGGGCACATCGTCCCGTGGGACATCGTCCTGGGGACCGACTCCCACACTTGCACCAACGGGGCCATGGGCGCCCTGGCCTTCGGTGTGGGGACGACCGAAGGCGCCTACGCGATGGCCACCGGTCACCTGTATGATTTCGAGGTCCCGGAGACGGTCCGGTTCGAGCTGAGCGGGACCTTCGGGAAGGGCGTGTACGCCAAGGACCTCATCCTGCACATCATCGGCAAGATGGGTGCAGGCGGCTGCTCGCGGCGCGTCGCAGAGTTCGGCGGGGACGGCGTCCGGCGGGTGGCCATGGACGCCCGCACCACGATCTGCAACATGGCCGTCGAGATGAGCGCCCGCACCGGGATCATGCCCTACGACGAGACCCTGGCCGCCTACCTCGCGGGCCGGGCGCAGTGGCCGGTGGCGGCCATCGAAAGCGATCCCGACGCGCGATACGCCGACCGGATGACCGTGGACCTTTCGACGCTGGAGCCCATGGTCTCATTCCCGCACAAGCCGGCGAATGCCACGCCAGTGTCGCGGGTGCAGGAGATGATCGCGCGAAGCCAGGCGCACCCGACCCCGGACTTTCCGGCCGTGACAAGCGACCGGGTCACCGACGCCTTCCTGGGCGCGTGCACGAACGGCCGCTACGAGGACCTGGTGGAGGCGGCCAAGGTCCTGCGGGGCCGCACGGTGCACCCGGACGTCTCCTTCGTGGTGATCCCTGCCAGCCGACGGGTGTACGAGCGCGCCATGGACGAGGGCATCCTGCAGGTCTTCATCAAGGCCGGGGCGAACGTGGAGTCGTCGAACTGCGGGCCCTGTTTCGGCAGCCACATGGGCGTGCTCTCCAGAAACGCCCAGATGGTGAGCAGCAGCAACCGGAACTACCAGGGCCGCATGGGCTCGCGGGATGCGCGGATCTTCCTGGCCAGCCCCGCCACGGTGACGGCCAGCGCCATCGAGGGCCGCCTCGCCGACCCGCGCAAGTATCTCTGACCGGCTGCGGAAAGGAGGGATCTCTTCGTAGGGATCAGGAGGGACTCGGCAGTTCCTGAACGACTTGCCTGTTCGTGTTCGGCGTGACATGCCCCCAGCTACACCGCCTCTTGGCCTGACGCACACTCCTCCAGTGCCCGGTCCAGCGTGAGCATCAGCTGGTCCTCCCCCACCGGTTTGTACAGGTAGTCAAAGGCGCCGAGTTGCATCGCTTCGACCGCGAGCTGATCGTCCTCAACCCCGGTGATGACGATCACGGCGGTCTTGGGATGATGCTCCCGGATGCCCTTCAATACCTCCCGACCATGAACCCCCGGCATAGCCATATCCAGCAGGACGACATCGAACTTTCCGGCGCCTACCGTTTCCAGGGCCCTGGTGCTGTCGCTCAACACCGTAATCTCGTATCGCTGGCTCTGGGTCAGGAGAACCATGAAATGGCGCAGGACAGCCACCTCGTCATCAATCACGAGCACGCGCTTCATCCCGCACCCCTCTTCACCGGGAAATGGTACGTAAACGTCGCGCCCTCACCCACACCGCCGGCAACCTCGACCCGTCCGCCGTGCTCGTTGACGATGCCATACGCGACAGAAAGGCCCAGGCCGGTCCCCCCGGTTGGCCGCTTGGTGGTGAAGAAGGGGTCGAAGACCCTGCTCTTGATGTGCTCGGGCATTCCGGGCCCGTTGTCGCTGACCGACAGGCGGATGCTCTTTCCCCCATCCTCGGCCTTCGTACTCAGCGTGATCATGCCGCCCGGACGCTCGCCCAGCGCCTCGGCGGCGTTGATCAGGTTCGCCACCACCACCTGTTCCACCTTGTTCGTGCAGCCCGTGATCGTGGGCAGCCGGGGATCGAGGTCTGCGATCACCTGATACCGCTTGATCTTGTTCTGGACTAGCCGCAGGCTGGCCCGCACCACCTCATTCACGTCCACCGTTTCATCCATCTTCCCTTCGTCGAGGCGGGCGAACTTCTTGAGGTCCCTGACGGTGTCGGCGATGCGAAGGGCGCCGGTGTACATGTCGTCGAGGAGCGTCTTGATGTGCTCCCTGAAGAAGGGGTACTTCAGCCGGGCCACGGTGAGATCCGGATTCGCCCGGGCGTGCTGGTCGAGAAGCGGGAGGATGGTATCCATCGACTCATTGAGGATCCGCATATTTCCCTGGATGAACTGGATCGGGTTATTGATCTCGTGGGCCACACCGGCTGAGAGTTGGCCCAGGGAAGCCAACTTCTCGGACTGAACGAGCTGCACCTGCTTCTCTCTCAGCTCCCTGTTCGCCTCCTCGAGGTCTTGGGATTTCTTTTGCAGCATCCTCCGGGTCAGCTGCAATTCCATCTCCCTGCTGCGGAGGCCGTGAGCGATGGAGGAACTCATATAGATGGTGCCGAAGAGCGTGATCAGCAAGGCAATACCCACCCCCAGGAGGAAGAAGAGATTCTGGTGCCGGGGTGAGGCGTACAACGGGGTCAACCAAAAATGCGGGAGGATCCCGGAATACTCCAGGGAGAGGACCGACAGGAACTGGGCGTAGGCCAGACTGCCATGGGTCCAGACCTCGATCTTGCTGAGGAGGATGCTGCCGATGATGGCGTGAAAGAGATAGAAGAAGATGAACGGATTCTCCGCCCCGCCGGAGAGGTGGATCATCGCCGTCAGCGCCAGAATATCCGTGCCGATCTGGAGGTTGGCTTCGATCCTGGTGGCGTGGATGTCGGGGGGGCGCTGGCGGGTGTAAAGGGAATGGTAGAGGCAGAGCCCGGTGTTGTAGGCCAAGATAATGCCGCCCACCGCCAGGATCTGCGGATACGGCAGGGCGATCCCCGGGAGCTGGCTGGTCACCGCAATCATCAGGGTCAGCCCGATCAGGAACACCCACCGGAGCCGGATGAACCAGTCGAGCCGGGCAAGCAGCTCTTCTTCCCTGAGCAGCCGATCAAGATCCTGCATGGCCTCCGCTTCCTGCTGACGCCCCGGCCGCGCACGCCCTCACGGCCGTGGCAATCCCATGGCGGCGAGCCGCCGATGGACGTACCCATCCAGGCTCGCACAGGGGTACACGTCCGGCGTCGTTGCGGTCGAGTTCAGCCTGATTGCCCGGAGGTGGAGGGACCAGGACAGATCTCGGCGCGTCGGCCAGGTCTCCCCCCGATCTCGCGCCTCTTCCAGATGATCCGGCCGCAGCCCGAGATATCCGGCCAGCTCCGCCCGAACCTGTGCCGGGTCGGTGGAGCGGACGGGATGGCCCAGCGCTCGCGCCAGCCGGGCGAGCACCTCGGCGGTGCTGAGTCCCGCGATAGGCCGACTGGCCCGGGTGAGCTTCCGCACCCTTCGGTCGAAGCTGACCAGTGTGCCCTCGGACTCGACCAGGGTCGCCGCAGGCAACACCACCTGCGCTGCCCTGGCGGTCTCGGTCAAGAAGTGATCGATGACGACGATGGAGCGCAGCTGCTCCAGTTGGCGGCGCGAGTCAGGGTCCCCCAGCGGATTCTCCAACATCACCAGGGCCCCCCGGATCCCCCCCGGCGCGAGCGGTTCTGCGATTCCGGCCAGTCTGGCTCCCTCGCTGTTGCAGTCGGACCGCAGCAGGAGCAGCCCTTCGCCCCGGTGGTCCAGATGGCCGGTGAGCAAGAGGAGCTGAGCCAGGGCGATCAGGTCGTCGGTGGACCGTTCGAGGGTGTCATCCAGGTCATAGATCGCCACGATCCTCCGGTGGCCGGCGCAACGCTCCGCCAGGGCCTCGATCTTGGACACCTCGACCCCGGAGATGGCCGCGACCTCATCCATGGTGGCGTCCGCAACTGCGCGATACAGCGCCTCGAGGCCGCCCTGACTGCCCTCGAGAATGCGTCGGTCAACCTGGCCGTGCTGGAAAATCCGGCGGATCACCCCCGCCAGGATGATCCCTGCCGTGCCTCGGCGCGCGTCGAGCCAGAGGTCGCTCGAGCGGATCAGGTCGATCTTGCTCGAGTTGATGGCCGCAATCTCCGCGCCCCGCTTCGCCGCTCGCCGGACGGCCATGGCGAGGACCGGATGCGTGGTGCTCGGATCGGCCCCCACCAAGAGCACCATGTCCGCGGTATCGATGTCCTCTCGAACAGAGGTGGATGCCGTCTCGCCGAGGATGCCATCCAGGTCGCGGCGTGGTCCTCCCCGGCGATGCTGTCCGAAGCTGCCGACCTGGGACGCCCCCAACGCCGTCTTGGCCAGATGCCGGGAGAGGAAGCATTCCTCCAGCGTCATTCGATGGCCGGCCAGGACGGCGAGCCCTGCTGTCCCCTCCTGGTTCCGGCACTCGCGCAGGACGTCGGCCGCCTGGCGAATCGCCTCGTCCCAGCCCGTCTCGATCAGCCTCCCGTTCCTTCTCACGAGTGGCCGGCGCAGCCGGTCCGCCCCGTGGATCAGGCCCGTGCCGAAGCGCCCCTTCAAGCAGAGGTCGCCGTCCGCCGTCGGACCCTCGGGCGAAGTGGCCCACAGCAATCCGTCCGACACCACGTGGACATCCAGCCGGCAACCGACGGAACAGAACCCGCAGATCGAGGGATGGGGGCTGGCCTTCCACGGGCCCTGTCGGCCGTACGGCAACCGGCTCTCCAGGGCGCCCGTGGGGCAGGTCTCGATGCAGGCTCCGCACGCGATGCAGGTGGTCTCGGCCAGGGGCCTCCCCAGGGCGGGTCCCACCACGGTGCTGAAGCCCCGGCCGACGAAACCCAATACAGACAGGCCGACCAGGTCCGCGCAGGCCCGGACGCACCGGCCGCAGAGGATGCACTTGTTGGGGTCGAGCGTGATGAGGGGGTGGCTCGCATCCACGCGGTGCCTCCGGACCGCGCCCGCGAACCGCGACAGGTCGACCCGGTACTCGGTGGCGTACCGTTTGAGGTCGCAACCGAAGACCGCCTTGCAGCCGCATTCCATGCACCGGATGGCCTCATCCTTCATCTGCGGCTCGGACAGGCCGAGGTCCACCTGCCCGAAATCCTGCGTCCGCTCCCGGGGGTCCCGCTCCGGCATCCGGTGACGGGCGCTGTGCGGCACTCCCTCGAACAGCCAATCCGGCAACGGGCCGAACGCCTCCCGGCGGCTGACGAATGGCGGGCGAGGCCCCGCCACCCTGCCCGTGCGCAGGTAATGATCGATGGCCTCCGCGGCCAGGCGGCCGTGAGCGATGGCGTCGATCACGACGGACGGGCCGGACACCACGTCGCCTCCTGCGAACACGCCGGTGAGGTTCGTGGCCAGGGTGGATGGATCCGCCTCCAGGGTCGCGTGACGAGTGACCGCCGGTCGGGTCCCCTCCGGTTCGTTCCGGAACGGCGCCAGGTCGGCGTCCTGGCCGATAGCGGTAAAAAGGACATCGCAAGGATAGTCAAAGTCGGAGCCCGGGATGGGGATCGGCTTGCGCCTGCCGCTCGCGTCGGGCTCGCCGAGCGCCATGCGGGTGCAGCGGACCCCCGTCAGACGCCCCCCTTCGGAGAGCACAGCCAGCGGAGCGACCAGTATCTCTAGCCGCACCCCTTCCTTCTCCGCCGCCTCCACCTCCTCGTGGTGCGCCGGCATCTCGGTGCGCGTCCGGCGATACAGGATGGTCACCTCTTCCGCGCCGCAGCGGAGGGCGGTCCTGGCGGCGTCGATCGCCGAGTTTCCCCCGCCGACGACGGCGACCTTCCCGTAAAGCCTGGGGGGACCATGCAGCTCCACGTCGCGCAGGAAATCCAGGGCCGACTCTACCCCCGCAACGCCCTCCTCGCCGGGGATCCCCATCTTTTTACCCAGGGGAGCCCCCACGGCCAGGAAGACGACGTCGAACTTCTCTCTCTGGATCAGGTCTTCAAGGCTGAAGTCCCGGCCGAGCTTCTTTCCCGGCATGACCTCGACCCCGAGCTTGAGGATCCGGTCGATCTCCTCGTCCAGCTCGGCCCGGGGCAGGCGATATTCCGGAATGCCGTATCTGAGCATGCCGCCCAGCTTCGGCAGGGCCTCGAAAATGGTGACCGAATGCCCTTCCAGGGCCAGATAGTTGGCGCAGGTCAGGCCCGCAGGCCCCCCACCGACGATCGCCGCCCGTTTGCCCGTGGGTTCCGCGGTGCCGGACCCGGCCCCTTTCCCATTCCCGTGCCGCGAGACGAAACGCTTGACGAAGTTAATGCCGACGGGTTCGTCCACAGCGTTTCGTCGGCACTGAAGCTCGCACTTGCGCACGCAGACCCGGCCACAGACCACCGGAAGAGGGTTGCGCTCCCGGATGAGGGCTAGCGCCTCGTGGTAGTACCCCAGTCTCGCCAGACTGAGATATCCCTGGATATCCACCCCCGCCGGGCACGCGAGCCGGCCGGGGCAGACGCAGTCGGCGTAATGATCGGAAAGCAGAAGCTCCAGTGCCGTCCTCCGCGCGTGGGTGATCCGCTCGCTCCGCGTCGTGACCTCCATCCCGTCCCGGACCCGGGTGACGCAGGCGGGGACGAGCCGGGGGGACCCCTTGACCTCCACCACGCACAGGAAGCAGGACCCGTACGGCTCGAGCCTCGGATCGTGGCAGAGGGTCGGGATCTCGTCCAGCCCCTGTGCCCGCACCACGTCGAGAATGGTCTGGCCCGGGCGCGCAGTCACCTTGCGCCCGTTGACCACCAATTCCACCGGGAGCATCGCCTGTTCAGCAGTCGGATGAGGAAGCACCGGACTACCTTTTCTCGATCGCGTCCTGGCGGCACACGGTCAGGCACCGGGCGCATTTCACGCATGCGCCGCCATCGATGCGGTGCGGGAACTTCTTCTCGCCGCTGATCGCCCCCACATCGCAGGCCGTGACGCAGAGGCCGCAGCCGTTGCACTTCTCGGGGTCGATCCAGAACTCCACCAGCGCCAGGCAGACCTTGGCGGGGCATCGCTTGTCCGCGATGTGGACCTGGTACTCCTCCAGGAAGTACCGGAGCGTCGTGAGCACCGGGTTCGGCGCGGTTTGGCCCAGGCCGCAGAGCGAGCTGGCCTTGATCTGCTCCCCCAGTTCGGCCAGCAGGGCCAGGTCGTCGTCCTTCCCGTTCCCTGCGCAGATGCGCTCGAGGATCTCCAGCATCCGCTTGGTCCCGATCCGGCAGAACGTGCACTTCCCGCAGGACTCGTTCTGGGTGAAGCTGAGGAAGAAGCGCGCCACATCCACCATGCAGGTGGATTCGTCCATGACCACCATGCCGCCGGAGCCCATGATGGCGCCGGTGGCGGCCAATTGCTCGTAGTCGATGGGGGTGTTCCCCAGCCAGGCAGGAATGCATCCGCCCGACGGGCCGCCCATCTGCACCGCCTTGAACGGGCGACCCGAGATGGTGCCGCCGCCGATCTCGTTGATGACCTCGTTGATGGTGATGCCCATGGGGACCTCCACCAGTCCGCCGCGCCTCACCTTTCCCGCCAGCGCGAAGACCTTGGTCCCCTTGGAGCCTGACGTGCCGCACGCCTTGAACGCGTCGGCGCCGTGGAGGATGATCCATGGGACGTTGGCCAGCGTTTCCACGTTATTGATGCAGGTAGGGTGGCCCCAGAGCCCCGACTCGACCGGGAATGGCGGCCTGACCCGTGGCATACCACGCTTTCCCTCGATGGAGGCGATGAGAGCGGTCTCCTCCCCGCACACGAAGGCGCCAGCCCCTTCCTTCAGGGCAACCTCGAAGTGAAACCCCGTGCCCAGGATGTTGGCGCCCAGGCACCCGTAGCCGGTCGCCTGGGCGATCGCCTCCCGCAGACGCCGCACGGCTTCCGGGTATTCCGCCCGGACATACACGTACCCGTGGCTGGCCCCGATGGCATACGCGGCGATGGCCATCCCTTCCAGGACGGAATGCGGGTCCCCCTCGAGCACGCTCCGGTCCATGAACGCGCCCGGGTCCCCCTCGTCGGCATTGCAGACGACGTACTTGTGCGGGTCCTTGGTCGCCTGGGCCAGGCGCCACTTGGTGCCGGTCGGGAAGCCAGCGCCGCCGCGGCCCCGTAGGCCCGCGTCGGAAATGAGCTCGATGACCTGCGCGGGCGTCATCTGGGTGAGGACCTTCGCCAGCGCTCGATACCCGTCCCGCGCGCGGTACTCCTCGAGGTTGGCGGGATCGATCACGCCGCAGTTTCGGAGGACGATGCGCCGCTGCCTGGCGAAGACCTCGCTTGTCTCTACGACCCACTCGGCGATCACCTTACCTTGGTGCAGGTGCTCCGCGACGATCCGGTCCACCCGCTCGGGCGAGACCTCGCCGTACAGGGTTCGTCGCCCCTGGCGGTCCCGCACCTCGACCAGGACCTCCCGGTAACACAGGCCGATGCAACCGGTCTGCTTGAGGAGCGAGTCGTCCCGGCCGGAATCGATCAGCTCGGCAAAACGGTCGAAGATCCGTCGTCCCCCGGCGGCGATCCCGCAGGAGCCGAGGCCGACCAGAACCTGCTGCACGGAGCCCTCCATCACGGATTCGCGGGGAGGACCGCGGATGGCGCCTCGGGGATTGTCGCCCGGAGGGATGCGGCCGCGCGCTGGCGGTACTGGCGAAGGATGCGTCGGACCTGCTGGGGCGTCATCCTGCCGTATGCCTCTTCGTCGATCATGAGGACCGGGGCGAGGCTGCAGCATCCAAGACAGGCCACCACGGTGAAGGTGAAGAGCCCGTCATCGGTGGTTTCATCCGGCGGGACCTTGAGCTCGTCCGCCACGGTCTGAGCGATCATGTCGGCGCCCACGACGTGGCAGGCGGTCCCCTTGCAGAGGCGGATCAGGTGCTTTCCGACGGGTTTCAGCCGGAACTGTCTGTAGAAGGTGATGACGCCATAGATCTCCGAGGCGGGGATGCCCGTCACCTCGGAGATCTGCTCGACGGCGAGCGGGGGGATGTGCCCGTAGCTGTCCTGGGCCGCCTGGAGGAGCGGGATCAGCATCCCCGGCTCGCCCCGATGCCGCCACAGCATCCGGCCGAAGGCGTGGGAAGGGTTCGCGTTCTCGTCCGCGGGTGCGTGCGCCATCCTTGTCGATCGTGAAGTTACTTGGTCCAGAAGTTCAACGCGTTCATCACCTTGATGCGCAGCACCCCGGGCATCAGGCGGATCTCGTTCCGGACGGTCGCCTGGATCTCCTGAACGAGCCGGCCCTGCAGCAGGAGGATGATCTTCCGCCCGTCGTCGGTGACGTCGCAGTGCACCACGTTGTCGGTGAAGGACAGCTTCATGTACAGGAGCGGGAGTTTCGCCGGATCGACGTCCAGGACGGCATAGGCCGTGAGCATCCTGGCCTTCCGCTTGTCGCCCTCTTCTTCCCCGGCCCTCAGCGCGGCCTGCATCCGCTCATGGTCCTGGATGAAGGCTTCAGACTCCTTGGGCAACCGACGCCTCTCGGAATAGTGCACCTCGAACGCCTCAACCTCCTCCAGCGACTTGATATGGCGCCCGATGAGCTGATCGATGCCCGCGTGATCGGAGGCCTGGAGCAGGAGGGCCATGTCCCAGTCACCCACCAGGGGGTCGCAGTAGCAGACGCCCTCGGCGAAGCAGAGTTTCGTGTAGATCCCGTACACATCGGCGTCGGGCTGGCCTTTGAGAAAGACGAAGGCGCTCTCCAGTAAGATGGCCTCGGGAGCCGCTTCCGGCGCCTCCGTGGCTTCTTCTGCCTCCAGATGGCTTATCTTGCTGAGCTCGGCAACCAGCGTGTCCATCTCGAATGGCTTATCCAGGTACGCACTACCCCGCTTGGTCTCCACGGCGTCCGAGGTGCTCTCATTCCCGTATCCTGAGATCACCACGACAGGGAGATCAGGATACGTTCCCTTGATGGCCTGCAGGACCTTCAGTCCGTCAATGTCCGGAAGGCGAATATCGAGGATCACAAACCGGAAGGGATTCGCGCCGCGCGCTGTCTTGATCTTCGCAAGCGCTTCCAGTCCTTCCTCGCTTTCTTCGACTTCATACCCGTGCTGGGCGAGGCCGACCCGAAGCTGGCGGCGAACAGCAGCTTCATCGTCCACGACTAACACCCTCGGAGTGGTGTTCATCCTTGTTTCCTCCTGTTCCAAGGACCCATGGCTGACCAGCACCTTTTGTCCCGAATTTCACGAGCGACTTCCGTGCCAACTGAGATTAATGGCGCCATTTGTCCCGCGGTGATGGAACCGGAAGAATAGAACAAGATAGAGATTTCTTAACTATTTGAAATCAATGGACTTCTCTGACCTCATGGCGCTCCATCCACCGGGCGAGCCCAAACGCTCGGCCCGATGGAATGAATTAAGAAGAACCCGCGCCGGTAAGAAAAGGCATGGGGCCCCATAAAAAAAGTCCCAGGGCCGTGGCACGTATGGACATTGTGCGACATTTCGGCCAAAAGCAATTTACGAGTCCCCACAACTTCAGGAGATTCCTGCTCTTTATTCGTTTTGCTTGGCCGGGACACCTCCAGTAACAACGGAACGACTGGCTACCTGCGTGGTAAAGGCGGGTTCACCGCCAAACCCAAGAGCAGCGAGAGACGCACACGGCGGGCACGGTGCTCGGGCGGCGCGAGCATCCGCGTTCATGGGTTTCCGGATGGTTCACCGGCGAAAACTAGGTGGGATTCAAGGTGGATCCTCGACGTAATGCCCTGGACTGGAAAACCCTGTCGCTACCCCGATGCGGATAGGAGAGCGAGTCAAAGGGTCTTCCCTTCGGCCCTTGCCTGGGACCAAGCGTAGAGCGCGTCGTAGACGGGAAATTCCAGGCCGAGCTTCCGGTGGTCGTCCGAGCAGATGGCGGCGAAGCCGTGGGCGATGGCCTGGAGGCCCGCAGCCTCGGGAGCGATCCCGACCTCCTGCGGGATATCGGCCCCGTGGACGATGCGCGCCAACACTTGCAGGGCTGGATCCTCGAGCCCATGGGGACGAACAGGAACTCCGCCTGCGGGTCAATGAACTTCTTGACCAGCCACGGACATGCCACGCGGTCCGTCTTGGCCCCTTCCCGTGTCACCCACTTCATGGTCGCCCCTCCCGGTTGAATTCCACCTGCCGGGGTTGAATCGCTCTCGCCGTTCCTGTATCCTGCCGCAACTTGAGCATGTCAAGGTGATTTCGGCCGGCCGTCTCCAGAATCCCTTTCCGGGAGGAACAGTATTGGTATCCGCCTTGGGGCAGTTGAATCGTGACGGTCGGTTGCTGTTCGCGGCCCGCGTGGCCAGGATGTTCGGCTACGGATTCCTGGCCGTGATCCTGGCCCTGTACCTGGCCGCCGTGGGCCTGGACGAGGCGCGGATCGGGTTGCTGCTGACGCTCACCCTGGTGGGCGATACGGCCATCTCGCTGTGGATGAGCACGCAGGCCGACCGGTTGGGGCGGCGGCGGATGCTGGTCCTGGGAGCGCTGTTGGTCCTGGGCGCCGGCCTGGTCTTCATCGGCTCCGGCCAGTTCATCGTGCTGTTGCTGGCCGCGACGATCGGCGTCATCAGTCCCAGTGGCTACGAGGTGGGGCCATTCCTGGCGATCGAGCAATCAGCCCTGTCCCAGCTCGTGCCCGACGAACGGCGCACCGGCGTCTTCGCCTGGTACAACTTTGTCGGGTCGCTCGCGACGGCGGTCGGCTCTTTGGCTGGTGGGGGGCTCGCCAGGCTCGGGCAACAATGGGGGATGACCCCCCTGGCGAGCTACCGCGCGGTATTGGTGGGCTATGCGCTGATCGGTCTGGTACTGGCCTGGCTGTTCCGGGGGCTGAGCCCAGCCGTGGAAGTCCGCCCGGCATCGCCGAGTCCGCGCGCGGCACCGGTATCGCGGCTGGGTCTGCACCGCCCGGGCGGGGTGGTGCTGCGCCTGGCCGGCCTGTTCGCCGTGGATGCGTTCGCGGGCGGCTTCGTCCTGCAGAGCATTCTCGCGTATTGGTTCTATCTCCGATTTGGCACCGACGAGGCGATGCTGGGAATGATCTTCTTCGGGGCCAACCTCTTGGCGGGCGTCTCGTCCCTGGCCGCGTCGGCCATCGCCTCCCGGATCGGCCTGGTGAACACGATGGTGTTCACCCACCTGCCGTCGAACATCCTGCTGATGCTCGTCCCGCTGATGCCCACGCTGCCGCTGGCGATCCTGGTCTTGCTGATCCGCTTCAGCATCTCACAGATGGACGTCCCCACGCGCCAGTCCTACACTATGGCCATCGTCCGCCCGGAGGAGCGCTCGGCCGCCGCCGGGGTCACCGGGACGGCGCGCACGGTAGGCGCGTCGCTGGCTCCCGTGTGCGCCGGCCTGCTGCTGGGGAGTCCGGCCCTGATGAGCGGCCTCTTCTTCGTGGCCGGGGGCCTCAAGATCGTTTATGACTTGCTGCTCCTGGCCGCGTTCCGGAGCGTGAAGCCGCCCGAGGAGCGGGATCAGGAGAAAGCGGGAAGGCGGGGATGAGGCCGGATAGTGTCAGACATCCTCATGTCTTCTCCGCACCGATATCCGACAGCGACACCCGACAGCGGAAACCGACTGGCCCGCAATGCCGCAAGTTCTTCGGTTCTTTCACTGTCGCTGTCCCTATCGTTGTCGTGGTCGCCTCTACCGGATGTCCGGGCCCTCGATGGGCCGGACGGGCTGGCTCGGTCGCGCCGCGATCCCCCGGGCGCGCTGGACCGCCTCGGCGAAGGCCCCCGTGCGCCGCGCGATCTCGGCGAAGTCCCGCCGCGCCAGCGCATCACCGGGCACCGTCTCGTCATCCACCCCGACCGCCGCCGCCCCCGCCCGAATGGCCTCGGCCACGGGGAGCAAGTCCCCGGCCCGCTCCAGGCGAAGGATGGCGATGATCCCGCCTTCGATCAGCAGCTCGGTTCTGCCATGCCCGCCCGAGGTCATACCCACTTCGGCACCAGGAGCCGCGGGATGATCAGGATGATCTGCGGGAAGAAGGCGCAAAGCAGGATGATCAGGAAGATCGGGACCATCAGGACGTACAGAATGCCCAGGACCTTGGAGACCGGGAACCTGGAGACCGCACAGGCAATGAGGACGCAGAGGCCGTACGGCAGAGTGAGCAGCCCCATGGCCATGGTCATGACGACAATCGCGCCCAGGTGGATCGGATGCACGCCGAGCGCCTTGCCGATGGGCAGGATGATGGGCGTGAACACGATGATGGCCGGAACGGCATCCATGAACGTGCCCAAAATGCTGTAGAGGACGATCACCAGCAGGATGAAGACCGTCGGGCTGGTGCTGTAGTGCAGGAACCAGGCCGTGAGTTTGTCCGGGACCCGGTAGAAGGCGAGAAGCCAGCCGAATATCGAGGCCGCCGCCACACAGAACAAGATCACCGCGGTCAGGTGGCCGGCCTCGGAGAAGACCTTGGCCAGGCGATCGAATGCCAGGCTCCGGTACACCCCGATTGTGATGAGCAAGGCGTAAACCGTGGCCACGACCGCGGCCTCGGTCGCGGTGAAGACGCCCCCGACGATCCCCCCGATGATGATGATGGGTACGCCGGCTGGGAGGATCGCCTCCTTCAACCCTTCCAGGAGCGCCCGAAAGCCCAACCAGTGCTCCGACTCCCTGGGGTAGTCGTAGATGAGGGCGATCACATAGGCAAACACCATCAGCGAGAGCCCCATGAGGATCCCAGGCAGGGCCTGGGCGATGAGGAGCGCCCCGACGGAGATGTTGGCCACCGCCCCGTAAATGACCACCAGGATGCTGGGGGGGATGATCACGCCCAGGCTCGAGGCACAGGCGGTGATGGCGACGGCGAAGTTCTTCCGGTAGCCCCGCTCCCACATCGGCGGGATGAAGACCGTGCTGAGGGCCGCCGATTCGGCCGTGGACGAGCCCGAGATCCCGGCGAAGATCATGCCCACGACGACGGTCACGTGGGCCAGGCCGCCCTTGATGTGGCCCACCAGGGCCATGGCCAGCTTGATCAGCCGCCTCGTGATGCCGCCTTCGTTCATGATGCTGCCGGAGAGGATGAAGAACGGGATCGCCAGGAGGACGAAATTGTCCGCCGCATTGTACGACCGCTGGATGGCGATCCAGATGGGAATGTTGGGGTCCAGCACCATAACGAGCAGGGAGGACAGGGCCAGTGCCACGGAGATGGGCGCCCCTATGGAAATCAGAATGGCAAACGCGAGAAAAAGAAGCGCCACCGGACTCACTGGCCACCCCCACGAAAGTCACTCAGGCGTTGTTGAATCCGCTCGACCAGATAGGCCAGCGATAGAATCCCCCCGATCGGGATCGAGATGAAGACCCAGACCATCAGGATCTCCATGTTGGGGCTGTTCTGAAACATGCCGAACCAGGAGAACCGGAGCCCGGCCAGAGTCAGGAGGATCAGGATGGCGCCCATGCAGAGATCGTTGAACAGCCGGACAAGCGCACCCCAGCGTCGCCCCAGCAGGGGAGGGAGGACATCCATGGCGAAGTGGGCATCGTTCTTCACCCCCACCCCGACCCCCAAGAACACCATCCAGATCAGGATGAATCGCGCCAGCTCCTCGGTCCAGAGAAACAGGGGTTTCTGCAGCACGTACCGCACGAACACCTGGACCGAGACGCACACCGTGATCACGGAGATAAACCCAAAGGTTATCCAGACCTGGATCCGCTCGAGTCGCTCGACCAAAGGCTTCACGGGATTCCTCTAAAGAGAGGCGGCGGGACGGAACCTCAGTCCCTATCCCGCCGCCGTGTTCACATCCCCCTTACTTCTTCCCTTCACGTTCGATCATCTCAAAGATTTCGGAAACTCCGACCTCCTTGGCCACCCGCTGGCGGACGGGCAGGGTGATGTCCATCATCTTCTGCTTCTCCTTGAAGGCGTAGAATTTCGTTCCGAGCTTCTTCATCTGGGCCACAGCCTCGTCGTTCTGCTTCCATTCGACGGACCGGGTCACCGCCGTGGCTTCCTTGGCCGCCTCCAGCACGATCCTCTGCTGGTCCGGGCTGAGTTTCGCCCACGTCTGGCCGCTCATCATGAAGGGGCGCACCGTGATAACGTGGCCCGTCTCGGAGATATAAGGTCCCACCTCGTAGAACTTCATATTGAACGAAGTGGACATCTCGTTCTCCATCCCATCCACCACGCCAGTCTGGATGGCGCTGTAGGTCTCCTGATACGGCACCACAGCCGGGATGGCGCCCAGGAGCTTAAAAATCTCGATCTGGGTCGGGCTGTCCTGCACCCGGATCTTGAAGCCCGCCAACTCGGCAACTGTCGTGTACCCCTGCTTCCGGCTGATGATGTGGCGCTCGCTGCCGCCATAGTACCCCAGGATCTTCAGGCCCGGGTTGCCTCCCTTTGCTGTCCCCTTCTCAATGGCCTCGGCGATCTTCCGGCCCACATCGCCGTCCAAAGCGCGCTGCCAGTGGTCTCGGTCCTTCCAGATAAACAACAGGTCGAGGAAGGTCATCTCCTTGGCGAAGCCGCCGGCGGACGCCGTGGACACTGTGGATACATCCAGGGCACCCTGCATCATGTTCTGGATATAGTCCTTCTCCGACCCCAGCACGCCCCGATTGTAGATCTCGAAATCCAGCGTCCCGTTGCTCTTGGCCCTGACGACGTCCCGGAACTTCAGGAATCCCTTGTTCCAGGCGTGGTCGTCGTCAAAGTAGTGGGCCCCTTTCATCTTTAGCGTTCCTGCGTGCACCGCCCCCACCAGACCCAGGACGAGCAGCACCGCTACAGCGACCGCTACTCCCTTACGCATCTCGCGTCTCCTTTCCACTCATCTCGTTTCCGCCACCATCACGCCCTGTACATTCTTCGCCCCTCCTCGTCCACCTTCACCTCCTCATCCGGTTCCCCGGAGCCCCATCACCCCCTCCTGAAAGATGCGCCCGTCCATAGTCTTCAGGTCCGGGGCCACCCGGGGACGGAATGCCATCTGCCCCAGGACGTCCCGCTCCAGATCCACGCCGGGCGCAATCTCGGTGAGCACCAGGCCGTCCCGGGTGATGACCAGCACCGCCCGCTCGGTGATGAACTGCACCCGCTGACCATGGGCCGCCGCGTACTCGCCGCTGAAGGTGATCTGCTGCACCTGCGGCACGAACTTCTGGAACCGCCCTTCCTTGACGATGCGCAGGCGGCCGTCTCCAACTTCGACCTCCAGGCCGCCGGCCGTGAAGGTGCCCACGAACGCGACGGCCTTGGCCCCCTGCGATATATTAACAAATCCGCCTACGCCGGGCATCCGCCCACTGAACTTGCTGACATTGACATTGCCCCGGGCATCCGCCTCGGCCAGGCCCAGGAACGCCAGGTCCAGTCCCCCCCCGTCGTAGAAGTCGAACTGGTAGCCCTGGTCGAGGATGGCCTCGGGATTCGACGACATGCCAAACACCACCCCCGGCGCGGGCACACCGCCGGTGATCCCCTGCTCGATGGTGACGGTGATGCGGTCCTGGATCCCCTCTTCGGCGGCGACGAGGGCGACGCCGTCGGGCATCCCCACGCCCATGTTCAGGACCGCCCGCGGGAGCGCCGCGATCTCCAGGACCGCGCGGCGGGCGATCACCTTCCGCTCGTCCAGACTCATCACGGGCAGGGATGAGAGGGGGGTTTTCACCTCGCCGCTGTACGCGGGGTTGTACTCCGCCTCGACGCTTTGCCACTGGGCGGGATGGACGACGACGTAATCTACCATCATGTGAGGGACCTTGACCATCTTGGCCGGCAGGCTGCCGGCTGGAGCCAGTCGCTTGACCTGGGCGATGACGATCCCGCCCGAGTTCCGGGTGGCCATAGCCATGGGCAGAACTTCGAGGAAGGCCGGCTCCTGCTCCAGTGTCAGGTTGCCCTTCTCGTCCGCGGTCGTTCCCCGGATGAAGCACACGTTGATGGGAAACGCCCGGTAGAAAAGCCACTCCCGGCCGGCCAGCGTGATGACCTCGATCAAATCCTCCCTGGTCCGGGGGTTCATCCTGCCCCCCTCGACCCGGGGATCGATGAAGGTCTGGAGGCCGATGTGGGTGATGAGGCCGGGCCGCCCGGCCGCCACCTCGCGCAGCCACTGGGACATGACGCCCTGAGGCCAACTGTACGCCTCGATCTTGTTGTCCAAGATGAGCTGGGCGTACTTCGGGGACATGCCGTAGTGGCCCCCGATGTTCCTCCGGACCAGCCCCTCGCCCGTGAGGAGGTTCAGTCCGGTGCTCTTCCAGTCCCCGATGCCCGACACGTGGAAAAGGGTGAGGTCCCGCGGCTGCGCCGTCTCGGCGAACCTCTCCGCCAGCGTCCGGATCAGCAGGTCCGGCTCGACATTGCCGCCGCCGGCGCCATGAATGGCGACGGTGTCGCCCGACTTGATGAGGTCAATGGCCGCGCGCGCGCTCAGGATTTTGGCACTCACCGTTGGCTCCGCGGATTGGATGCAGGAAGGTTCACGTGATCCCGACGCCTGCTCAGAGGAAATACTCCAGCCGCCCGCCGTTCAGATCCACCACCGCGCCGTTGACGTACGAGGCCGCCTCCGAGGCCAGGAAGCTCACGACGCGTCCCACCTCATCGGGCTCGCCCATCCGCCCGAGGGGGATCTGCTGCTGCAGCTTCTCCAGTCTCTGGGCGTCAAAGATGGCGCGCAGGGTCTCCGTCCCGATGAACCCCGGGGCAATCACGTTAGCCGTGATCCCCTTGGGGCCAAGCTCTCTCGCGGCCGTCATGGTGAGGGCGATCACCCCCGCCTTGGCGGCGCCGTAGTGCCCCAAGGTGGGTCGTCCGCCCACACGCCCGTGAATGGACGAGGTGTTGATGATCCTTCCCCAGCCCTGCTTCACCATGTGTGGCGCCGCATATTTAATGCAGAGGAACGCGCTGCGCAGGTGGCTGGCCAGCATGAAGTCCCAGAGGTCCTCGGGCAGATCCATCAGGGGCTTGTTGAGGTGCGGGCCGGTCGTCCCCGCGTTGTTGACCAGGATGTCCAGGCGCCCGAAGGTCTTCACCGTGGTTTCTACCAGGCGCTGAACGTCGGCCGTCCGGGTGACGTCCGCCCGGACGGAGATCGCGCGGCATCCTTTGTCCAGGAGGCCACGGACAACCCGATCCGCCTCGCGGACGCTCTTCGCCGTGGCCACGACCACCGCGGCCCCCTCGTCCGCCAGGGCCCCGGCCTCGGCCTGCCCCAATCCTTTGCTCCCGCCCGTGACGATGGCCACACGATCCCTCAGTCCCAGATCCACATCGCCCTCCTGCGCAATTGAAAATGAAAAACCGACAACTGACAATTGACAATCGGAAACGACGCAACCCCTGCGGCGGACTTGCCGCGCTCGCGGTCAGCCTATCAACGGTTTTTCATTGTCGGTTGTCCGTTTGAGAATTTGCATTTGCGGCTACGCCGTCAGGGCCTCCGACACCAAGGGGGCGACCGCTACCGGCTGCCCCGTCTCCACCGAGGTGATGGCCGCCGCAACCATGGCGAACGACCGCACGTTGTCCTCCACGTGTGTCTCGGGCCGGCGGCCCTCCCGGATGGCCGCCAAGAACTCCCGCAGGACGCAGGCCGTGTCGGTGAAGGGCATCGTCTCCTGCGGGATCAGCTCCACCCGATTGTCCCGGTAGCGGCGCACTTGTTGGTCCGCCTCGAGGCGCAACGTTCCGCTCTCACCCACCAGCGTAATGATACCATCCTGCGGGGTGGTGAAGCCTCGTGCCACCATGCTGCCGGTGTAGCTCACGCTCATTTCCTGGTCGAAGGTCAGGATGGCATCCACGCCGGGGAGCCCCGCGTACCAGCTCCAGGCCGGCCGGACCCCGCGCGCAAGCACCTCCGCGCATTCCCGACCGGTGATGGCCCGCAAGAGATCGAAGTGATGCACCGCCATGTCGTGGAGGTAGGGGTGCGGCATGTGCTCGCGCCATGCGTCCGTCGTCGTCCGGGTGATGGTCTGGCGGAACTCGTAGCCGACCGACGTCACCCGTCCGACCCGGCCGTCCCGCACGGCCTTGCGGAGCGTCTGCGTTTGCGGTCGCCAGCGGTAGTTCTGGTCCACCATGACGATCGCGCCCTTGGCGCGACGCGCCGCCCGCACGATCGCGGCCGCCTCGGCGATGTCGATGGCCAGCGGCTTCTCCGTCAGGACGTGCAGGCCCCGCTCCAGGGCGGCCAGGACAGTCGCCTTGTGGATCATCTCCGGCAGGGCGACGATCACCGCCTGCGCCTGGGAGCGGTCCAGTCCCTCTTCGATGGAGGCGAACCGCCTCTCACGCGGAATCTTGAACTCGTCACCGACCGTCGCCAGAAGGTCCGGGTGCTTGGCCACAACGCCCGCCGCCTCGCACTCCGGGCACGACGTGACCTCCTTGAGCCAATTCTTCCCGAAGAACCCGAGCCCCAGCACCAGGATTGGAATTCTGCTCATAATAACTCCATTCGGAAAGGCCCTCAGTTATCAGTCACCCCCACCCTTCCCTCCCCCCTTGGGGGGAGGCACAGGGCTGGGAGGTTGACCGCTGAACGCTGAGCGCTTCCAAAGGCTCAGGCGGGCCGGTATCCCATCTCGCCCGAGATGATCGCCGCGGTGCGGACGACCTCCTGCCCGATTTT
>Ga0315280_10003735_pt1 | contig 23093 bp, 24 predicted proteins | sample YL17G06_40_MG_FD_203697 | JGI IMG/M metagenome (GOLD analysis project Ga0315280, IMG submission 203697) | Sediment microbial communities from Yellowstone Lake, YNP, Wyoming, USA - YL17G06_40 | ecosystem: Environmental > Aquatic > Freshwater > Lake > Sediment | place: USA: Wyoming | collected... | reverse complement strand
TCTCAACCACTCCCTCCACTTCGAACGCCGCCAAAACGACGTACTTGGTGGTGGGTGCATACTGACTTTCTGCTCCCAATTGATAGTGAACCTCCATATATGGAATGTATTTTGTCGGTGAACACGCCTCATGACGCTCATCTCCGACCTCGACTATATAGACTACTTACAGCATCGGCGTCGGAATGAATCATGACGTGTAAGCCTACGGGTACAGCTAACATGCCACCTGATAGAAAAACTTGGTGCAACTCAAGACGGTGTCTTGCCCCATCCAAGCAACAGTTCGCTCTCGACGCGGGTGTGGAGGTTGCTCTGATTTCTTCCGAAAGTCGCGACCCTTGAGTGTCCAGTCCAGCGGAAAGCCGCTTAGTCTCAACCAAGTGCTGCGTAGACTCCGCCGCAGAAGGCGCCTAGCGAGCAGATAACGGACACGATTACAAGCTCAAGGGTTGACGGATTCTTCACGATTAGGACTAGGTAGAGGAACCCTGCCAGAAGAATAGCGATTGCTGCAAGGATGGCTGCCGCTCGCTTCCAGCGTGGAGCTCGATGCCGAGTGCCAATCGAAGGAAACATGTCTGCAAGCCTCCGCAGATCAGTTCTCGGTCTTCAATTCTGGCGCAAGGTGAATATCAACGTGGTGATTTCCCAGACCGAGCATGAGTCAGGAGAAGCAAGCGCTAGCCCTCCGTCACGAAGGTTCACAACCGCTATTCAGGCAGACGGTAACCAAACCTCTGGCGCAAGAAGAGCTCCATATCAAACACGACTCGCTTCAGTTTTTCCACTTCAAGCGTCAAGTCGCCTATGACGGATGCAGGATCATGCGCCATCCGAATGAGTTGCGCATCCAGATCTGGAAAGTGTTGAGCCATTGTGTCCATTCACCTCACACTTATGGCTGCCTGACGGAATTTCAGCTTAGCCCTCGGACCTCATAACCTAGCGTTTCAACTCGGTTTCCGCCTTCCCGTTGGGGGATCAGAGAAGCATAGAACCTTCAACCGGAGCGGCCGGTGTAGCAAGGTGCACTCGGAGGCCCAAGTCTTATGTCCCGTCTTCACCCTTCTCAGTATATGATCGCTTGTCCATCGTGCGGTGCAGCGCTCGGAGATGACTCGCGGTTTTGTGACAAGTGTCGTGCGCAGCTGGCGAGACGTGGTTACCCTCAGGCACACTACTTTCCCTTCGTTCCTCCTATGCCGCCGACTCTTGGCCCTGATCTGGTGCAGCAGGCACTCATGTGCTTGGTGCAGAGATGGAACCAACTAGACCTACAGGAGAAGATAGCGGTTCTTCAGTTGGCGGAATTGGCTGCTGGCGACGCCATTTTGGCCAAGCAGAGGATTCGGGACTGGTTGGAGTCACGGAGAATCCGGTCGAGGTTGGATCAGAGGCAATGGCAATAGAGTAGGTGGCAGCACTACCCGTTACGAACAGAAGAACTGAAATCATGCCACAGTTGGCTCTCTCGATGAAGCGTCGCCTCGGAAAGGTTCCACCGACCACCATCCAGGTTGCCTTGGGAATCTCTGGTGCAGTGACAGTAAGGGTTTCGTTGATTGTATGAAGAGCTAATTCCGGCGGGTGACTGTTTGTGCTGTTGATTCTCCGATTCTCTGAATAGTGTTGATGGCAGCCCCGGCAAAAACCTACGAGTACGGCTGCTTGCTCATCATGGTTGCCGGATCGTTGTCTTTGGATCTCTTTGCCCTTATATTCTCACATCGACTATGAACCATATTGATTCCGCTAACGGGAACGGAAGGCCCAGATGTGACCCGACTCCCTGGATACCGCAGACTTGTAGTTGGGCTAATTGCGGTAGTCCTGCTCACGCTTACCTTCGTGCAATACAGTAGCTATCTGACTCCAACTCCCACCTCAAGGTTGCTCTCAACCCGACGCTTTCCAGATTTCCAGATATACTTTACAGATTTACGCTTTGACCTCGACTCCCGCTCAATAAGCTACAATCTCCAGATGAACATATGGACAAGCAAGTTCCAAGGGGATCTTCTTGACTTCAGCTTCGAGAATCAGCTGACAGGTCGTTTCGACGTCTTGCTGAACTCGACATCGCAGATGCCTCCAGAGTACGCCTATCAATGTAACAAAGCGGGATTTGTGGACAAACTCTACGGCCTATCTGAGCCCTACCCGTACGATTTCTACATCCTCACATACCGCGTATATGCTTACGTGAACCACGCTTTCGATTTTGATCAGAACTTCGCCCCGTATGTCATACCCCTGATGAGCTATCCAGAGAGCTTGAGCTGGTTGATCCAGGGTTCTGCTACCCCCATCAAACAGGAGCCCTGGCAGCAAGGGTATGCAGTGAGCTTCGATGTGACACTGACTGTGGCTCGGATAGCTGGATACTCCTCGATGATCAGCCTCGTTCCCGTGTGGGCGGGGTACGTCGTCCTGGGATCCTCGTTGTTTCTGACAGAAAAGAGGCCTACTGGAAAGGTTCCAAAAGTCGCAGATCGGCTGACGGTCTACATATCGCTCTTCGTCTTCATTCCAGGCTTCATGTACTTGATCGGCTCGCAGATTCCGTTGAAGTGGCTGCTTTCCACAGCAGAGTTGTTTCTAGTGGCACTTCTATCTAGCACCGCTGCATTTGCGGCGTTCAGCAACATGTCCACCTACGACAAGAACGAGCGATCTTGGGATCATTACGCCGTAGTGTTCTCGACCCTAGCGCTAGCCCTCGTTTTTGTCGATCCGCTGTTCTACATATGGAATCAAATCAGAGCTGATCCTCTCCATGGGCTTACGCTGTACGAGGTATTGCACACCTCATCTTTCTTCGTTGACGCAAGAGTCGTTCCATGGATGGTTCTGATCGGAGCCTCGTATATGATCCCCTACGCGAAGGTTCATCGTGATTTCAAGGATTCGCGGCTAGCGATCTTGCTTGTGGGAATCTTCGTCCTCTACTTGACCTCTTTCGAGCGTTTCCATGATCCCACACTTGTTCTGATTAGTACCAGCTACGTGGCGTCTTACATAGTGTTCTCATGGGATAGGATTCGGAGTAGCCTTTCTAGAGGGACTCTTTGGGTACGAAATCTCCGGTGTGCGCTACGAGCCCGCGTTGTTTCCTCTGGGTCTCCGTGATCTCGCTCTTCATCCCTTTGCCTTCTTATCCACTGGACTCTCCCTTGCCTTGCATGGAGGAATTAGTGATGGGGAGAACGATTCCGCCCTGGCGTATCGTCGTCGAACAAGAAATCGCGGCAATGAGCAGGTTCAAGCAGTTCCTCGGACCAGAAGACCGAGCTGTCTTCGATGACCTCCTCAACCAATGCAAGCTCTATGCCCCAGAGGCTGGGCTCCTCGCCTCACCTGTGAAGGAGGTGCCGTTGCTTCTGTCGATGATCTTTGCGCAGCATAAGAAACTCATAGAACTCGAAGAACGGCTCAACGAGAGTTAAACGATAGCGGATTCATGCCGTTTTAGAGGTTTGCGGTCTCGAGAGACTAGAGGTCGTGTCAGTGGAAAGGCTTGTCTTGGCAGCTACTAGTAGGACATGGGGTAGACCGACCACACAGAGAAGACGCTAGACCTCTCTCCCTCGGGTAAAAGCCACGACAAGGACGGCAAAACAAAGGTGCATAACAAAGGATTCAGCAGATCAAGGGTTTGATGTGGATTTCTCTATTATCGACTGAGGTAGATTCCTCAACCGAGTCTGCTCAGCCGAGTTCTCCAGATTCTTTAGGATCACGGAAAGGCTTGGGCGCGCATCGTCCGCCCCGTCTCTGTCAGACATTCTATCTTTCTCCACTTAGTATTTGGAACTGCTCACCCTTGTATGTAACTAATCCGATATTTACATTTCCTCCGACGACCGGTGCACCGACCGCAAAGCGATGATGATTGACTACCATGCTGACAAGGAATCTGACGTGTTCAATTCCCTCTCTAATTGGCATAGCGAAGTATGGTACCTGATATTCGTATTTGCCGAGCACATTCTGAATATCCGTCTCCTCTTGTGGAGTCAACCCCGAACCGCGCTTTTGGACAAAGTAACCAATGACTTCATCCAAGAGCTTAAGCGAGTAGTCCTTGAAGTATCTTTGAATAGGTTCGTACAATGCGAACCAGTCTGTTCCAAAGTCTCCAGGGTTCTTCCGCTGCATAGCGGAACCCTTAGTGCCATGGAACGGTATCTCGATATTCCAGACCTCGGATAGAAAGCTATTCGCCGAGAAGCCGCCAACAACGAACCCCAGTGATGGCAATTCTTCTCGCGGGATCTCTTCGAAGGCTTTCCCCTTTTCTTTGGCTATGGCTGGAGCTAAGGTGCTGATGTATATCGTGCGAAAGAACATCCGTAGCTCCTCCACTACGTCCCCGACGGAGTTCTTTCCCCCTAACACACTATTCGGATTGAGCAACTCGAACTCTCTAAGGTAGCTACCAACAGATCTACCCAGTCTTGCACCCAAACCGTATGTGGCTATCCCGATTGGGAGTTTAGACAGCTGAAATAGTTTGTCGGCTTTCTCGTAGACCTTGACCACGCCGCTTGGTTCCGAGACTGTAGTAGCGCTGTCCACACCAAGGATTACTCCGTCAGAGAGGTTGCAAGAGATCGCGACAGTCATTCTTACTCTTGGATCAGTTCGTCTCGGTCGCTATTAGAGACCTTCGATCGCTATCGGACTGTGGGAACACCACCGTGCGAATATCGTAATTTGAACCGTCGTTTTTGGATTGTGTGTGGATCTCATGGTGCGCGCACATCTGATGGATCCTCCTCACGTTCTTCACTCTTCTGATTGGTGAACCGTTCACGTCCGACTACGACCAGCAGAACCGTGACGAGTGCCGCGAATAGCAAGAACGAGGGGAACTCTGGTACCGTGTTTGAGCCGCCGATTGTCACATGATGTTGGCTATGCGGATATGTCACGTGGATGTACCAGAAGTTCGCGTCGCCACTTACCGTAGCTGATGTCTGAACTCCATCGATTAATACGACAGGCTGACCAGAAAGGAGGGTCTTCGCTACTGTGGCGTCGAAGAATCCGTGGGTTCCTTGAGGCCCCGAGACTGTGAAGTTGAGGAGGCCTCTGGTAGAGTCAAAGACGAGTCCGGAGACTGTGGAGTTGCTGAAGACCTGCATTTGCAGTCCTGCGGTTGTCTGAGTCTATGTTGTGCTTAGCGTTGTTGTGCCTTGGGTCAGCGTGGTCGTGGCTGTACACGTCCCACCTACTGGGCATCCACTAGGTTGGAGTTGGAAATCAACTGTCGCCACGCCGCCCAGCGTAACGGTGACCTCGTGAGTCTGAGGTATGAACCCCGGGTCGGATGAGGCAGAGACGTTGTAGGTTCCCGGATTCACATACATAACATAGGTTCCGTCGGTGAAAGAGGAAGTCACAATTGTCGTACCCTCTTGGCTGACGGCACCTATCTGAACCCATAGGAGCGGATGAAGGTTACCATACGAGTCGTACCAGTAAACCGTACCACGAATTACCGACATTGTTGTCGTGGCAGTTGACACCGTAGATGTCGCGGCACTCGTGGTTGATGTTTGCGTTTGGATTGTAGTGGTGGTGGGACTCGTGGTTCCTGTTGAGGTGGAAGTTGAGAGCGTGCTAGTTGAGGCAGATGTGGATGAGCCTGAAGTGGTTGTTGTTCCTGAAAGCGGATTTACAACGGGAATCCTCCATATTTTACCCCCCGCGCTGTCCGTATAGTATACATTGTCGTCTGAATCCAAGGCAAGCTGATGAAGCGTAGAACCAGTCGCTAGAATAATCGGCGCACTACTACCCACAGGCAACACGTCAACGCTTTGATAATACAAGGTGAAGAAGACGTTGCCTGCGTTGTCCACCGCAATGCCCTCAGGCCTTGTGTTTACCGTCATAATGACCTGTGGGGTGGATGAGCCCCTCGGCAGACGATTTATGGTCAGATAGTCACAGGTTGAAAAGTACAAGTCGCCGAGCGAGTTGATGAAGAGACCGTCAAATCCATGATCGGTATCGTGTGGTGATGGAGCCGTCAGAAGACTTGTAAGCGCATGTGATGCCACATCGAATTTGACAATCTTGTCTCCACAAGTCTGCCCAGTGACGAAGTAGACACTACTTCCGCTTCGATCGACGGTCATGAAATTGGGAAAGTCTAAGCCCGTCATTAAGACTCGAGGGGTACCGGCGCCGGCCGGTAACTCGTTAAGCGTGCCGCCGAAGTATTCATTATAATAGACATTGCCTGCTGCGTCGACGCTCAGCCCTACTACGTTTTGAAGACCGCTCAGAAGCAACGTTGGCACGGACGACCCTCTGGGCAGCTTGAACATTCGACCGTCAGCCTGATTCGCCCAATAGACCGATCCTGCTCCATCTACTCCTATGCTAATTGGGTAGCCTTGTCCGGTGACCAAGACCTGCGATGGCCCATAGCTCGGAACACACGGGGTGGTCGTAGGGATTTTCCAGACATTTCCTGCGTAACTATCTATGAAGTAAGCGTTATCACATAAATCCAAAGCCATTTGGTGGGCGTAGCCATCCGTGAAGGACGGTACCGATGCGAGGACTGTCGGTGTGCTACTTCCCGCCGGTAAGACCTGAACACTCTCACCGTATATGGTGAAGAACACGTTCCCTGTGCCGTCAACGGCAATTCCTTCAGGTTTACTGCTGCCCGTCCATGTGAATATGACCTGTGGAGTTGAGGACCCTTTTGGCAGACGTTCTATTTGCTGATTCGAGCATGTTACGAAGTACAAGTCGCCTGATGGATGAATGAAGACGCCATCCAGCTGGGCCGCAGTTATTACGGTCGAGACAGTTCCGGTCGCAGCATTGTATTCCGCTATCTTGTTTCCGCAAGTTTGGCCAGTGATGAAATACACATCTCCAGCTGCATCAACTGACATGAAATTAGGGTAATCCAACCCTGTCGCGAGCACTTGGGGTGTGGTTGACCCAGCTGGAAGCTCGTAAAGAATGCCTCCCATGTACTCGTCATAGTATACGTTACCGGCCGCATCAACTCCTATGCCCTGCACATATGACAGCCCATCCAAAAGCACAGTGGGTGTTGCAGCGCCAGGCGCGAGCTTGACTAATGTGCCGCTGCCGAATGGGTGCTGATTTGCCCAATAGACTGTTCCATCGGAACCAACAGCTATGTCGACTGGAAAGCCTTGCCCGGTTGCAATGATCTGAGCTTGACCGTAAGTTGGAGAAGAATGGGCTAAGGGCAGGAAATTGACCACGAATGAAACGGAAACGATCGCCAACAAGAGTAGAGAAACTAGAGCACTAACCGCTACCCGGTGAGAGATCAATCCGTTGACACGCAAGAACAATATGCTCTTCTTGACTACTAAAGACATGTTCTCAGACAGAGCGCTCGTATCGAATTGCTCCTGCCAAACGAGCTTGATGGTCTGATTAGAGTTCGCCTTTCGCTCGTAACTCATCCATGATCTGCTTCGCCGTTCGGGTTTCCCGCTTGATCTCGATGCCGCCCGTCGGAGGGGCGCGTTCAAGCTCGTACAGTCCTTTCTTCAAGTAGCCTGCGCGTTGAGACATTGTCTCAAAAAGTATGAGTTTGGGACAAATGGTCTCATGTTAATATGTCTACCTTGCTCTTTCACGACTAATGGAAGTAACCTGACAACTAGGCCCTTCGTGCATCTGGCATGCGAGTCCCACATTTGTCACAGAATATGCTGCCGCGACGCATCTTCCTTCCACATTGCCCGCAAACAATGGCAGTCCTCTTACGAAACATCGCGAAACCTACAGCCGCTAAACAGACAACCGCGACTGCGACAAAGACTGATGGGTACGTCTCGACTGACACCAATGCTTGATTACCGACCGGAATGTTCGTTTCATACAGAGTCTCAATCCATACGGCCGAACCGGCATCGGTATTCAACTCTGCTCTCATCTCCACTAATAGGTTAGTGACCGTGTCGTACCAGAGATGCCCTACACCATTTCCTCCGTCAGGTGTAGTCCACGACTGAGACCACGCCCTACACTTCACCCCTGCATACTTACTGCTGTCCGGAGGAAATCCCGTTACGGGGACGGGTCGGATGCAGGCCTGACCAGTCTTGCAGCTTTCATCAAGCCGTTCTGGAGTTACCCAGAAGAAGTCTATGAGAGGCGTTTGTACAGATCCATACTCGGCGTATAACGTTCCTTGGAAATCATAGGGCCACTCCAAATCAAGATAGCCGCTTCCGCTATCATCCTCAACTTGGGAAGTGCGACCGACTTTCCACAGTATCCCCACAGTATGCTCGTGGACTGCTACGAACTCAATAAGCTCATAGGTTGTTAGGTTTCGCAGGAAATTATAGAAAGTCGGGGGTGTATATGTCCCGACGCTCTTGTACTTCGTATATGCTCCTTCCCTCATCCACGATGGTGCTGAGGATGCCGCACCGGCTTGATGAAAGTCCGCGACATTCACAACAATCAAGAACAACAATGCAATCATGCAGAGCCCGTAGTGTCTGGTCAACTAGGTCAACCAGTGGCAGAAGAGCCAACTGGTCTACTGTTTCTAGCGCTTATGAGTTTTGGCTTGAGACTTGCATGGATCACCTCCCCAACAGGCAGGTTCAAGTTCATCCAAGGCGCAGCTCTCACACTTCAGCTACAGTTTTCCGCTTCGCTCGGAGTTCATCTAAGAATTGCTTCAAGTCCTTTGAAATGAGGTTTGCAGTTCAGGGAACTATCAAAACGATCCTAACTCCCAGACCAGTACCCTCAAGAGCGACGCAGTCGATAATTGGGTTGGTGGCTAAAGCGCAATGATGAGCGTTGTGCTGCAAGCCGAATCTGAGTGGAGCTACGTCGGCTCTGAGGTTTTACTTTATGTCATCCTAACTGTCTTGGGCATCATCGGCATGATAGTCTACTGGGAATACTTCCGCAGGCGCCCTTTACTCACTCAAAGACCTGTAACAACCGACCGCACTGCAATGGTGCAGCAAAGAACGGCAGCAGTCGCTGCCATGTTGGAGCAAGCTTTACAGAAGAATTTACAGAAAGCTACCCAAATTGCACAGCCGCCAGACGTGGGACGAAAATTCGGCGACTTGTCTACGTTTGCGGGCAAGACGAAGGAGGAGATAATTGCAATTGCCGGTCAGCCCAGCAACGTTACTGAACTTCCAGACGGACGGCAACTCGTGCAATGGACGTTCGCAGGTTTGCCTTTGACTCTAGTCTTCGATTCAAATGGTGTCTATCAAGGTCTAAGCGACAAATCCATCAAGACACCTCGTATTCCCACAGAAGCTAGCAGGACAGTCGCCCCACCGAGTAGTGATAAATCGATAGCTGTCAAGTTCTGTAAGTCGTGCGGTCAACAATTGAATCTAGTGGACATGTTCTGTGACCGTTGCGGAACACGTCAGCCAGAGCGATCATCATGACGTAACGGGTCTGAACCGTCGCTGCTTCGTTGAGTCGGTACTTCCATAGTCGCATCGGCTGTTTCGAATTGCTCCTGCGAAACGAGCTTGGTCTGATTAGAGTACCTCAGTCGGTCTCGGTATCTCTCTCCGACTGGTCTGTCCATCCCTGAATCGTGGAGAGTTCGTGCTCCGTTCCAACGAGGTAGCTTCGCGATTGGTCTTTTCCCACATCCTCAATACGAACTTTGCTTCCGGCAACCTTCTTTATCATGAAAATCGCAGGGAAGACGGCTGGTGCCACTGCGGCAACTGGAACTGACATGACGGCCATACATTGAGGACACCGGAAGTGATACCTGTTTAGGCCAAGACTGAAACTCATACCGATCTCCCAAGCAGAAACTGACTTGCAGAAAGGGCACTTGCGGAAATTCCTGTCAATCCAGTTTCTGGGAGCCGCTCCAACTGACCCTGTGGGTCTTTTGAAATCCATGATACATCAACGGGAATGCTGTGCTTTTCTTGCGCCTAGCGTCTTATGAAAGTTGCTAATTGCCATGAACCCGAGACCGACAATTCATATGAGCTTCGCTCCACATTTCATCCATACCGCATCGTATCGAATTGCTTGAGACCACGTCAGAACGCGTCAGGAGTTTTCGCGCCGATCGACTTCTCAGAATCTCTACAGGAGAAACGCCGGTGGCACTGCGGGAGGGCGCGAGAATCGTTTTACACATTGTTCCATTAGAGTCATTCCGATCATCATCGATCTTCAATCTGATTCCGACAAAGGAGGACAAGGACAACTTCCAGCCCATGGAGTGGTTGTCAAGCGATTCCCGCTTCAATCTCGACGGTATTCTTACCTACAGCTGCCCCACGCCTAGCCATGACTATTTGCAGGTGTTTCGCAACGGAATCATCGAAGCCGTCGACGTATTCCTATCGCTCGGGGATACAACCATTCCAAGCGAAGGATATGAGAAGGGATTGCTAAATTACCTGCCACGCCTTGCCATGATCCAGAAGAAACTCGGGGTTGAACCACCTCTCTTCATCATGCTTAGTGTCCTCGGGGTCAAGGATTGCACTATGCACCGAGAATGGTCATTCGGCGAAGCGCACCCTATTGACAGGGACACCCTTGTGATACCTGAAGTTCTTGTGGAGACCCTTGACTTCGATGCGACCCAGACCATGAAGCCGGCTTTCGATGCGGTTTGGAATGCAGCAGGTCATCCTCGGTCCATGAACTACGACGAGAACGGAAAGTGGGTCGGAGGAAGGTAGACGCAGAGCAGCGCGAATGTTCCTCTCCTGAACTTTCGCGACCTAGACAATAGGTCGTTGAGTGAAGAGTAGATCCCTTAACCCCAGATAGCCTCACTTAATACAGAGTGATTGTGGCGTTCCATGAGCTCTCACGGATGGTTCTTGTCGCGTTGAATCCGCTTCCATAGGACACAGTCAACGCGTATGTTTGCCTGTGCAGGCCTGTCATTCCCGCAAGCACTACCACGGTGTATTCTCCCTCCTTTGAGAAAGAGATTCTTGCTTTGCACTCTTCAATTGGCATGCCGTTTTGGGAGAGCGTGAGGTTCATTCCCATCTGCAAGGCAGAGTTTGGGTCTTTCATGCCCCATGACCTCAATCGTTGAATGTGCCATGACGCATTCTCACACGCGTCAGGGGTTGCGCTTCGAGTAGTACTCAAAGTCACGTTGTAGAGGTACGAATCTCCGAATGATTCGGTAACGGACACTCTCAGAACGAGCCTGAGGCCCATCTCATAGGGCAATCCCACATACAGCAGCGTGGCCGATGAGACTACAATCATGAGCAACGTTACCGCTGCGATTTCTCGAACAAATCGCATATCACAAGTACTCCAGATCCACCACGATGGTAGTAGTCTCACCGGGGGGCAGGAATATGGCTGATAACATTAGCTCATTATCACTCGTCCAGCACAAATCATTCATCGCATTGCCGTCTCTCGTGCAGTTGAATCCAACGATCTTCCCCGGTTCGCTGATGATAGACAAGCCGCTTTCGAATTCGACCTGACCGCCAAGAGTGTTTTTCAGGACCAGAACGACATGTCGATGATAGGTTCCGTTGCCCATGACGGGATCTGCGAAATCGGCAGTTATGAGGTGTCTTGTGTCATCGTTGGTCACGTTGTCCTCGTACGCTAAGTGCAGCAGTAGGATCTTGCTTCCCGAACCTTGCCAGTCAACTTTGAGCCCGAGTACACGTGATTGTGAGTCTTTCAATGGAGTTACGACCCATCCGACGCCAATTGGAGACGTCGAAATCGAGTATCGAGGCCCGGTGTAGTTGCTTGGATTCGGGATCGTGATGTTATTAATTGCATTTAGATACGGCGCTGAGATGGCGTAAGTCGTTTCGGCCGGGACTAACACAACGTAATCAGAAGCCGATCCATACACGCCATACTGGGCGGAGCTGTCGATCCGTGTCTCCGCGTAGACAATCCGCGGCGAAATAACGCCGAGGTGGCTGTCTGCGAAAGGTATCACCGTCCCGAGGAACACCACTAGGACAAGGCCCAAGATTCTCCTCCTATTCTTGGCTAGTGACTTCCGGAAGGAATGCATGTTGGATGCCGAATGTTTGGATGCCTTGGGCGCTTGAGACAGAATCTGGAACACATATCCTGAGGCTACGTAACAAATGAAAAGTACTGGAAGATCTACTCCTAACACAAGAAAGGCGAGGACAGTTCCTGCGAGGCTGAAGTATACGTGCTGAGGGCCACTCCATTTGTTGCGTAGAAGAAATATGAAGAAATCGCTTGAACGACAATGAAGAACAGCAACGCCAAGGGGCCCCAAACCAGAAGCAAACGTGCAATTCTTTCTCCTAGGAACCTTCGCACAATTTCTCTCCACTTCGAACTATATAGTGGCTCACGCGCTACCGAACGCGCCGACGCCGACAGAATGAGAATGAGGATGAACATCAAGAGCCAGATCAAAAGGGGATCGATTTTGTCTAGTAGAAAAACACGCTCAGCCGACAAGAAGGAGAGCAGCGCAATGGGCCCCGATGACGAGAAGATCAGAAGGAGAAAACCTAGCATGAACCCGATGAGAAAACGCTCTCCCCAATCAAGTTGATTCCAGTAGGCGTAGGCCTCCGATCGCTTCTTGCGCGTGAAGCACGATATGAGTAGAATGAAATAGCCAAGCAAGAATGAGAGAATTAGTAGGTCTGCTCTAACGTACTGCGCAAAGAGGCCGAGCACTTCATACTGGAGGGCTAGGCTGCTGTGAAGCAATGTTCGCATCGCCTGACGGATTATTCGGCACACAGATCAATTGAAGCTTCCTACAAGACGACTTGTGAGACGATCAAGATAGCCAGGGTACATTACTAAGGCTCTTGCAAGAAACGAACTCTGGGGTGTTTGGGAAGAGGCCTCACATCATACTGGCTACGTGGTGTATGAGCAGTGTGGATGCTCCTGTTCCGCAGGTTCATTGTGAGCGTCGTTCCTCGCTGCTAAAATTGCTAGGATGCTTCTCCGGATCTCTTCAAGAGTCGCTAGAGGAAGCGAGTTTGGATCTGCCATCTCGACCGCTCTTTGTTCTCGTGTCTGGCGCCCGCAGCGACTTCAAGGTCGATGATGCGGTGAATCAGACTCTGACGGAGCTCGGTTTGTATGCGTTCTATGTTGTTTTTCTGGTCTCGGACTCTGTGTGTTCGCCTTGGGGGGGATTGTCCGAACAGCAACCTAGTCAAGCATGCTTTCTTGAGGCTTCCAAGAAAGTCTCCCATTTGGGAGACCGATGAGAAGATTATTCTCATTTGAGCGTAGGCATGTAAGCGTAAATGAGAGGATTTGTGTCATTCTCATGTGAAATGAGAAACATTCTCATGCGGGGCGGTCTTGCCTCTGCGGTACGCCTGCGATAAGCTTCGGCTGCGGAGGTCTTCTTCACATTCTCGATGCGATGACCGGATGCCTCTGTTTTTACCGACTTTACCGACTTTACCAGCTTTCACAGACCTTAGTTCTATAGGCATGGGGTAAGAGAATAAAGTGGCAAAAACTTGGTAAAGGTGGTAAAGTTGGTAGAGGTTGGGCAGGCTAGGTGCCTCCTGAGAGTAGTTTCTGCTGGGCATTCGGCATTGGGGTATCTCTGGCTAGGTGTATGCCTCTGATGCATTGGCGGGCTTTGCCTTCGGCATCTGGTATGCGTGCATCTGCTATTCTGTCGGCTGCTTCTTCGCGGAGTTTCTTGAGGAATTGGTAGTAGGTGATGAGTTTGCCGTACCCGTTGTTTTGGCAGAAGGTTCGGAACTCCTCGTATAGGTACCGCTTGTTAACTGCGGCCTCTGCATCATAGAGACAGCATTCGTCGATGAAGCACAGTACAGGGTTGGACCGTTTGATGTAGTCATCCCGTTTCGCTTCGGTGGAGCCTTCACCTGTGAATGAGCCGCGTTCAGCCATATCTCGGTAGGCTTTGATTGCTGCGTTGAAGAGGCCGCTCAATTCTTCCGGCGTGACCAGTTTGTCTATGAGAGCCGTATCCTTCTTTGGAGTGCTCGTGTCTGAGAAGATAGCATCGAAAGGGGTGACAATCCATCTTTTGTAGTAGGCGTTTGAGTCATCATAGCTTTCTGGTACGCTGTTGCAGCTGAAGGAGAGGATCGCCCTGTTCTCGAACTTGTGTGAATCTTTGAACTTGTGCTCGCTTTCAATTGGGTCTCCTCCTGTCAGGTTCTTGAACATCTCTGTGTTGATGAGGCTCTTGTCACCGATGTCTGCGACGATGTTGGCCAGCTTGTGCTCTAATGATGCTGGTGCGAAGCGGTTCTTAACGAGTGATTGAAGGGTCTGGTGGCTTACGTTTGCTTTACCCAGTACAGCAGTCTGCACTTTCTTCCAAATGCTTTTGCCATTGTCGCCGGGGCCAGCATCCATGAAGGCGCGTTGCCACCTGTTCGGTGCAGACTCAGCATTCGCACAGAGCATACAGCCAGTTGTCTCATAGCCTAGCGTTATCTTATCCTTAGGAAAGACTTCTTTGATGAACTGGTTAATCGCTGGGCAGGTCGCATTCGCATCATATTTCACAGGCACTTGGTAGAGGAAATTGTTCTCCATCTGGTGTGGTTCAAGGGTGCCGGATGCGAGACCATAGACCCCGTTGAGTAGAGGAATCATGCCGGGTGGTGACGTGAACGTTTCACGGTCAATGTAGCTTCTCCATTGGATGTTAGCGAGAACTTCAAGCATAATGAATCGTGTGAGTTGTTCCTTGAGTATCTTGCCGCAGGCCTCGACAAGGCTGCTTACGACTTGTTCAATCTCCTTAGTCCCGTTTAGACTCCAAACCCCATTATCCGCAACCCGGTCGTACGTCACGATGCCCTTGTTGTCTTTGAACGTGCGTATCTCAAGCGGTGAAGCCGGGCTCAGAAGGAAGTCCGCGATTCTTGCCGGCACTAGAATCCATTCGCCTTTCTCGTACTTCGCAATCGTCTTCTTGAGATCGCTTTGACGTTCAGCCTCTTCCGTTACGGCGGCGGGCAATCTCTGCATTTCAAGCTTGCAGTCGTTGTGGCAGAAGCCCTTGTCGTCGATCCACCGCATACCGAGGAGGCCTTCAGGTGCTGAGCCGAGCCTGTGAACCACATAGCCTTTACGAGGGCAATCATCCTGCCGACACGTGCCTTGTTCCCGCGGAACTGTCTCTGTTGTCATTGTGACGTGCCTTCTTTTCTCGTTCTCCCGTCGTCTTCGCGGACTGGGCGACGGACGATAACGCTGCCATCGTGAGTATGAACCAACTCAAACTGGTCACGCGGTTCCAGAGCTAGCAATCGAATGATTCTATTTCCAAGATCCAATGCAGTCGCTGTCTTCATTGTCTTTCCCGCTGTGTGCTACGCGTTTTCTGCATGCGAGAGTGCATGGGCCGCTGTTGCAAGTTGACTGTGAATGCCTAGTGCCTTGCTTTGTTGGTCATCCAGAAAGCCGAGCTTTGCCAGCTCACCCATTATAGCTCGTCTAGCGAAGCTTGAAACGTGTTCGCCACGGGCATGTGCCACCTCTTTCAGGATTTGGCGAGTCTGTCTTTCAAGGCGTATCAATATCGAACTGTCATACATTTCTCTTCAACGTACACCTGCGCAATTGTGCACTCTTAGAATCGTTTCACAAACAGGATCTTTTCCGGAACGTACCGCGTTTCTTGCTCTATTTCTTGTAATCGTTTTACAATGGTTTTTTTGCTCCCTAGGCGGAAAGCCGCGGACCACTTTTCCAGTCGCTTAGGTCGGACTAGCTTAGGTCGAATCCATCTTCTGAGGTCTTGGGAACCTAGGAGTTGAACGATTAGCTTTCCGCCTTTCCTTTCCTCGTTGAAGACTCCAAGAACTTCGGCGCGAAACCTGATGTCATCAAAACATTGGAGCATGCCCTCTATATATAGACAGGCCGCGAACAATCCTTTTCGCGATCCATAGCGCCGACCCGCTGAATTAGAGAAACGCTGGAAAGCTTTCCTTATCAGCTGCCTAATTCGCCAATCATAGCTTTCTCTGTCCGTTCGACGCTTGTCTAGCAAATAGCGCTCGTCAAATCCTTTGAACACCGGCAGATGGCGTTTTGTATAGTCTTAGCAACCCCATTTCCCTCTAAACGGGCTACTAAAGAGCGGGCTTATTGGGTTGGGGTACTTGTAGGCTAGGAACTGTACAACAAACTTCCAATTGGGGTCGGTTCTGTTCAAGAGATCTAATAGGTTCCGCGGAGCTGACTTTACCCTCGCCCGTCTTGGATGAATGCGTACAGGCTTCAACAGTTCTGGAAATCGTATTGTATTTTCAACGAACACAAATCCACATTTGGTGCAGACCTCTTCGAGTACCCCATCTGAGGTGGATCTTACCTCTATGTTCCCACCGCATTCTGAGCAGAATGCAAACCTCGACGCATATAACCAGTCGATAGCTGGTTGATATACACCACGGATTCAATCAATCCAATCAAAACACTGCCAAGCTAGTTGGGCCGCTTCCCTTTCCGTGTCAGAATGGCATTTTGATGATAGCTGTCCACATCGTGGAGCCGATATAGCGACTGTGTGACTTGCAGTATTGGGGTTGAGACTGTGTCTCAAGCGCCATGAGAATGAGACGTTTTCAGATCCTCGCGGGTTCGACCAGTTTGCTCGGATACCTTTGTCCAAGTCGCTGTCGGATTTACCCCCCCTAAAACCGACGATCACCTTGCCCTTTTCCCAGATTGCCAACTCGATCTGCAGCTTCCTATTTCCAGCTTGGCTGCTTTCTTGATTTGCTTCACTCAATCGAATTCACCGTTCTTGCTTGTCGAAGATCCGATCTACGTTTTCCTTGGTCGGGTACCTTGCCGGTTCTCGCTCGTTACTCGAACTTTTCACTACGTTCTTGAAATCGTTAGTCGCCTCAGTAAGTCGGTTGACTGCCTCGTTTATGCCTCGCAAGACCGAGAGGTGTACCTCGATCTGCTGTGTGAAACCCGTGAGGACCATTGATTGCTTCTCTATGACAGCAGCTAGATCTCTCACTGGAGTCGGAACATTGAACTCAAATTCCAAGCAATTAGGATGCGAGTTGTCCTTCCGCACCACGACACCCCTATCGGACAGGACAGCCTTGAAACGCCGAACCGTTTTCATTCCTGGGATTTGCACAGCTACGTGTTGGCTCGCCCCAAAGGCGAACAGTCGTTCCAGGAAGACTTGTAGGTCGCCTTCCTTGCATCCATCCAAGACCCCTCCCGCCATGTAACGACATAGACACGTCATGATTCCCTTGAGCTTCATCAAACGGTCTTGCGACTGCTCACCCCTCGTGTAAACAAGTAACTTGCCAGACTTAGGAAACAGACGGATCTGCGCGAAATGCGGAATCTCTCTCGGGTAATAGACAAGGTTCCCAGCCTTAACCATCCGCCAACCAAACTCGCTCCCTTGAGACACAACCAATTCGACCAACCAGCCGGGCGCGCAATCCCTGGACTCGAAAACCACGTGATGTAAAGAAGGATTCAGGCATCGGGTAACATCCCAGACCCCGGCCCTGGAGAGGTAGCGCCGTCGTTCTTGGAACAAAACCTTTCGGGCAAGGCTCCCGTGTTTTTCATAGTCGATGCACAAGGCGTGACAGATTGCCCTCGCCTTCATGTTGGGATATTCTAGAAGGTACCGGCGTATGCATTCGGACATCGTTACTGCGGGGTCTGAGTTAGCGGTAACGGCACGTTTGTGGTCCCCGGGAACGAGTGGTTTCAGCGAAGTATCACCCTCAAGTTCTTAAGACGAAACTGATGGTCGGTGCCTAGCTTTCGGTTCGATAGCGAGTTCCGTCAAGAAATAACCCCCTCCCCCTAGGGGGACGTCCCCGAGGAATCACATTTCCACTAAACAAGAGCATATTCAAGAAATCAAATGGATTCAAGATTGCTCGCCTGCTCGTTTACGTTGGTGTCCTCCCGGACTTTCACTTGGCACCCTCCTTTTCTGGTGTAGAATTGGACCCCGCCCACCATTTCTGTGAATGTAAATGGTCATACACTCTGGAGGAACGAAGAGAGAGTAGAGAGAGAATGGGTCTGAAAGAGGTGAGGGGGGCCTGCATCAAATGGGGTTCCCCGTTACATTCGCGGTGGAGGGGAGGGGGGTTTCCGGTTCTAGCTCCGTTTCGAGACTTAAGCGAACATCATCCTCAATCTGTGGGATCACATGGAGGATCATGTCTAGCCCTTTGGCTCTTCCTCGGCCATGCTTCTCTTTCTCGATGAGGCCTACCGTCTCTAGCCTGTTCAGGTACTCGTAGAAGCTGGTAAGGCTAGTTGCTGCTCCATGTTCAGGCGCTATCGTTACAAACCATCGATACGCCGCCACGCCTGTAGGGTTGCTGACCAGGATGTGTGCGAGTATCTTGCGTTCTATAGGAGGCAGTCTGCGAATGATTTCTTGGCCCTGTCTCTCTTTCAGTTGGCGAGCTGCTTCTCGAACATCATTCTCTTCAATCTTGGAGCGGCCATAGATTTCGGCTAGCTGAGCTGCTTTCCGCATGAGGGCCAGGGCTCCTCGGGCTCGTCCGGCTTGGCTGTAGGCTAGGGCGGCCACTAGAGCGCAGATGCCATGGTCATAACTGGTAGGTCTCAGTCCGACTCGGCTTCGGTCCTCCACGATCTCCGTCAGTTGGTCCGAATAGTAGTCGGGGAACTCGATACGGATCCACCTAAAGGTATCCCGCACTCGAGCGTCCATACTGTTGGCGAAGTTGGTCTCGAAGGTCGCGCGGTTCGTTAGAAGAATCACTGTTACGTTGCTGACGAGTCGGCTCAGCATGTAGAATAGCTCGAATGATTCAGAGTCTTTCCTCTCCGTGAATTTGTCCACCTCGTCCAGAGCAAGGATGACGAATTCATGCTGCAAGATTGCTTGTTCGAATCGTCTCTCATAGTAGTCGCCTGGGAATCCTGTCTCGGGAGTGGTGACCCCCAACTGTCGTAGAGCGGCCCTGATTATTCGTAGTCGCGTATTCTCCTTTGAACAGTTCAGATAGACGAAGATGCAGTCGTTCGGCAGCGTCCTGCAGGTTGCTTTCACAACAAGAGTCTTCCCGCTACCAAATGCTCCGGTGGTCAGAATGTTGTCAGGTCTCGATCCTGTCTCTGCATCTGCTAGAATCTCCTTGACCTTCCTGATCTGGTCGTCTCGATGGAGAATCCGGTCTGGCAAGTAGTCCTCATGGAAGACCCGTTTATCTGAGAAGATCCTGTGTCCATTCATCTCTGGGTCGGACCGCCCGATTTCCTTCTTTGACTCCAGAGACTCTTCGGATCGAGGCGCTGCACTCATGTCTGGTTCGCTTCTTACTATTCAACCTCTAAATACTTCCTTTGAGCAGCGGAAGTTTGCTTGGGGGTAGTGGACGTCTGCTCCTGCTTTGGGTGACGTACGACCATTAGACGGTTTGGATTGAATCGGTCCCGCTGAATCTCCAACTCATCCGAACGCGCCAGGCCAAGCGTTTTAGCAATGAGTTCGCCAAGACTCTTGCCGCTGAGAGATTCAGGCAAAGTTAGCCTTTCCTCTTTTCCAGCAGCCGTTCCAGAAGGATCGTTACGTACGTCGACCTTGAGATTCGTCCACGTTTGACATCGATGACGTCGAGAATGCTCTCAGGGATACTCAAACCCACTGGGATTTTCATATCATTTTTAGTCATTGCAGGTCTGTCAAGTTACTGCAAAAACTGCTATAAGGGGCATACGCGCACCCTATACCACTTTATCGCCCCTATAGTCGAGCTGCTCGAATTGCGCCGGAAGATTAGTATTCACAAAGCTTTTCCGATTCTGAAGTATTTGGCCATGCACCCAGGCAAGACACGATATGTTCTCGAAAAAGAACTAAGCCTAGACAAGCGTACTGTGCGAGCAGCCATGGAGGTCTTGGAAAAGGCACGTTGCGTCAAGGTGGATAAGGCACAAAGATGGAAGAATGAAAAAACAATCAAGACGTACGTCGTGACTCCTCAAGGAATCGTAGCCCTGCTACAAAGCCATCCTGATTATGTTAAGCTCTCCATATCTGATGTTGGAACCCTGGCGGAGAAACAAACCGCATTTCTTCCCTTGATTTTTGGCAAATGGGACTATTTTTGTAATCAGAAATTGGGACCTACAGCGTGCAAGTTTCTCCTGCAGGCGGCAAAAGAAACACGCAACGAAGTTGAGCAACTACAACTCGCATCTAATGGCAAAATTCTTCCGTGGTCTCCTTGGAGTCAAGACTCCGTGCACAGGCATGACATTTACGAATTCATGTTACTTCGAGCGTGGAATCAGCGCTGGAAATTCCAGGAAAGGGACCCGGGGGAAGCCTGGCTGATCGCCTTACGAAAGGATAAGGACCTCTCAGATATGTCCGATAAGGAAATAGTGATGCTGACGCAGGACGTGGAAAGTGAGCTGCGATTCTTGAAGAACTGCCGAGCATACTTCAAAGACGAAAGAGTGATGCCTGGTTTTGCACCATCAGGATCGGTGGAACAGGACGACCTATGGAAGGAATTCAAAGGAAATGTGCGACACGAACGAACGAAGGCATTAGATGAGAATCGGCCGCCTCCCACAGAAGAAGAGATAGTCGCATCGATCATGTACGATGGATGAGAGAACGGCAATAGAATCAGACCGGGGCGATTAATCTGCGATGCTTGCGCAATATAGTATACGAGTGGCTACATGGAGCTGTGGGTCGCACTCACGACTTAGTCGATGAGCTATTGAGAGTGGTCGAATCCGAGGAAGGACGGCCAGATGCGATACGAGACCGCGAAATGCGTTCTGAGACACGACATCTACGAAGGCATGTTCGTGAGGGCTTGGATGGGCAGCGGGCATGAGGAGCGATGGCTGGACATGCTACGAGGGGACAAGGACATTCTTGAGATGGCACAGAGGGAAGTGGCGGACTTGCGTGGGAGAAGCGAGGAGGATGTACGGTTGTGGGATAGCATTTCAAGAGGACTACTCGGCGACCCCACTGAAATATGCGGCGTCACGTTCGACGACAGCACTGATCAGGAGGGCGAGGGCACTTGCGAACGGTTTCACAAGTACTGGCATCATTAGAGACCTAGAGCAATTGATGAAGGAAAGCCCCTTCCGACTCTACTGCACATCATAAGCCAACTAGCTCGCAAAGGTCTGCGTGAACCCGACGCTCACGAAGATAGTTGTACGTGTAATTCGAAAGATTGAGTCGTATCGGCGAGAGGCAGAGCGAGTAGCCGGGGAAGTCCGGCGGTTGGAGGACGTGTTGGTTTCGCTTGAAGCCACGGACAAGCGTGGCTGAGTCGGCTACCAAGGGCGAGGACTAGCCGCCTCGGCGCGTGTGAGCTTTCGTTTGAGGAATGCGTGTACTTCTGGATCTTCCAATAGTCGGCTCATCAGTTGGTCTGCTTTCCGTCGTGCCTCCTTCAATTCGAGTGCGGCTTTGAGGTCGCGCGGTATCATTCTGCGAATTTTGCTTTGGTGAGTGTTTCGAATTGTCCTCGTAGTCGTTCGACTTCGCTGCGTAGTGTCTGCATTTCTTCGGTGACTTCAACGCTGAGGCCGCTCTCTAGGAATCCTCGGATCTTTCGCCATTCCGCAAGCACCTTGCCGGGTTCTCGGTTGAGTTGCAGGTAATTGTAGCGGTCCACGACATGCCCGGTCATGAAGTCGGTTCCCTCCTTGCTAACGCCGACCTTGTACCCCAACGTGATGAATAGGTCTCGCAGGTGGTGGCCTCGGTAGCCTTCCGTGAATCCTGCCCGTTTGCGAGCGTACTTCCAGGCAACTTCAAGATCGTGACCGATGATCGGCCTCGGCTTCCGTTGGCGCTCATGCTTCGTCAATATTCGGAATGGATTCTCCGGCTGATCCTCATACGGTTTGAGCAGTTGAGCGGGGATGAATGTGAAGAAGGGATTCTGGTTCCCCTTGCGTCTTGAAAAGTCAACGCGGACAGGATCCTTGCCTTCCCTCAATTGTCTGCGCAGTTGCGGCCACATCTCGTTAAGAGCCACAAGTTCGCCCTGACCCATGCCACTATAGAGGGCGATACTGTAGAGCGACCGGTAGGGTTCCTTGAGTGCTGCGATTATCGCTCGTGCCTTATCGAGTTCCATGTATTGCGTCTGAGGAATCCTGCCGTTGTCCGAAATCCTGAACGTTTTGTCTGCAGGTAACGCGGCCCGGTGATGAGCGAAGAATGATCTGATCGCAGCGTACATCAGCTTGCGTCGACCGGCGGATGTTTCGGCAACATGAACAATCTTTCCCTCGAATCCTCGTCGCCGGTCCTTGTATGTTCCATTCGCTAAGAAGTCTTGAATTAGGTCGATCATCTCGTAGCCTTGCTTCTTGTCTGCCTCTCGAAGTGTCAGCAATACCTCCGGAGTCTTGCCACTCCATTCGCAGAACGCATGAAGTGATTGACCGTACGTGTTGCGTGTTGCGGGACTCGGGAGGCGTCTTAGAAAATTCTTCGCAGCCGGATGATCCGTAAGCCATTTAGATCCTGTTGGACCGTCAAACCATCCCGTCGACAACGTGATCAGAGCGCAAATTAGGGGTCTTCACAGATAAAAAACCTCTGTAATACCTCCATTCACAGACGCGGATACGCGTACTACTACTCAACCTACTGCTCCTTCTCCATACCGTCCTTTCTAACACGAAGCACTTGTTGTGCAGTCTGTAGGAAAGTGAAGTTTGTAAGCGCTTTCGCGCGTCAGCTTGAAGAACTCTACCCTCACGAGCGTTGATAAACGTTTTCTCGTCGCCTCAGGAAAAAGAACCCGTTTTCCGGCGTTTTGGCGTCTTGTGAAACGATTTTAAGAAAGATAGCTTTCCCCTACGGACGAAAGGTGCAAGAAAATGGTCGTGAAGATCGGGATAAACGGGTTTGGTAGAATAGGGAGAGCTTTTGTTCGCGCGTTCAGAAAGTCGAAGATCAATGCAGAGATAGTAGCGGTCAACGACGTGGCTGACGCGAAAACCCTCGCTCACCTTCTCAAGTTTGACTCAGTGTTTCGAAAGATCGATGCCGAAGTGAAGCTTGCTCCGGACGG
>Ga0315280_10003733_pt1 | contig 23099 bp, 23 predicted proteins | sample YL17G06_40_MG_FD_203697 | JGI IMG/M metagenome (GOLD analysis project Ga0315280, IMG submission 203697) | Sediment microbial communities from Yellowstone Lake, YNP, Wyoming, USA - YL17G06_40 | ecosystem: Environmental > Aquatic > Freshwater > Lake > Sediment | place: USA: Wyoming | collected... | reverse complement strand
TTGCCAAGATAGACGAGGGCATACGAAATCAGAAGAAAGAGAACGAAGAGGCCGTTGCCAAGATAGACGAGGGCACAGCAAAAGTAAAATCTGGCATTGAAGCTCAGAAGAAAGCGAACGCGGAGACTGTGGTACGGTTACAATTGGCCATAAGATCGCTCCAAAACAATATCGCAAACTTTGCAAAAGATTTCTACTATGGTTAACCATCGTAGAGATTTTTTTTTGGTTTTATTCATGTATCGAGTCACGTTATGTAACTGAAAATCTTGCACTAAAATACAGAAAGAGGAATAATAATGGTGTATACCCCAACACATCCCAGAAAGGTGAGAGGACTTCTAGTGCATCAGACACAGATTGAAAAGAATGAAGAAAAAGCAACTGAAGGAGAGAAGCGCAAGCAAGTTGAGAGCGTAATCCATCAAAAAGAGAGCGCAATCCGTCAAGAAGACATCGAAGCCTCATACCTCGTGCCGAAGGTTGACCACTTCGTAGACACCCCTGAGGTAAGAGAGTTGGAAGATAGGATCAAACTGTGGATCAAAGCCGGATATCCTGTTCACGTGATAGGGCCCACGGGGTGCGGTAAGACAACTTTGGCAATGAATACGGCGGTTGAATTAGGGCGGCCTGTCGTATGGATCAACGGTGACGAGTCAATTAGCACTACGGATCTTATTGGCGGATATTCACAGTTAGAAAAAGAGAGTTTACGAGATAGGTACGTCCATAATGTGTTTAAAGGTAAGGACATCTTGAAAGTGGAATGGATTGACAATCCGCTGACCCTTGCGTGCAAATACGGCTATACTCTTGTATACAATGAATTTTCCAGAACTATGCCTGTTGCAAATAACATTCTCCTCTCAGTTTTTGAAGAGGGGATACTTGAACTTCCCACGAAGTTCAGCCAAGAGAGATACATCAAAGTCCACCCAGACTTCAATGCGATACTTACAAGTAATTCAGTTGAATACGCGGGAGTCCATCGACCACAAGATGCCCTGCTAGACAGGATGGTGGGCCTGTACATGGACTACTACAGTTTCGACACGGAAGTGAAGATCGTCATTGCGCATACGGGCCTTAAAAGGCATGACGCTGAGCAGATTGTGAAGGTAGTTAAGGCACTAAGGGAGAAGCTTTCCGACGTTCAGAGACCTGGCACAAGGGCAAGTGTCATGATTGGTCGGGGGTTAAAAGCCTTGGATTCCCAGAAGCCAGCAAGTTTAGAAAAACTTTTCATCGACGTAATAGCGACAAAAACGAGCTCACCTGCAGACTTCTTGGAAAAACAGAATCTAGTGAGAGATGCGCTTATAGCTTAGGGAGGTGGATGACATGGAAAAGATCAAAGGCATCATTGAGAATGCACGTCTTTGCGACATCTACGACCTGTTTACCAGAAAGCCACAGGGGCTTAAGTTCAACGAAACAGATGCGATCGTCATCACCGTGAGAACAGAAGATGGAAACAGGATAACTGAGACGTTTTATTTTTGTCTCAAGGCTGACGGAACGTTTGACGCAAAGCCGATAAACATGGGCAGTGGCACGCTAGCTAGGCGGCACAAGTTGGTATCATTCCTTAAGTATTACGGGATAGCTGAGGACGTTAAGCACTACAACATTAAGAGAAATATCGATGAATGGAAAGGAAGAAACATCGAGGTGGTTCTTAGTGAAAATGAGAGATGGGTCTATATACCTTAGGTGATTTCAATGGCCAAAAAACAGAGTATAGAAGATATTTACGAAAATGCGTGCTCTCTGATTGGAAGTCTCTTGAAAAAGAAAGTTGAGGGTATTATTAGCATCAATAAAAAGGGCGAAGAATGGGAAGTACTAGCAGAAGTGCTGGAGAGGCGAGCAGTTCCGGATACGCAGGATATTCTAAGCATTTATGAGTTCAAGCTCACAAGTGATTTGGATCTCACGGGGCTTAGGAGGATATGCCTTCGCCGCAGAGCGGACCTAGGAGTCGAAGAAGGTTACGAGATGGAGCAAACCGCGGGCGCAGAGGGGACGGGCGCAGAGGGGACCTAGGAGTCGAAGAAGGTTACGAGATGGAGCAAACCGCGGGGCTAAACGATTTCAAAAACAAGTAGCGCAGGCATCCAATCTTTTGTTGAAAATGCAAAAAAAGAATTGAAGGTTGTATCGTGCAAGTTTGAAAAAAAAGGAGGCAATAAGTGAATAGAAAACCACTTACGAAGTCTGCTAGCGTTCGTGCAATTCGAGCTCAGGCGCTTGTTTATGGCAGGCATATGTTGTTTCTGTATGCCTCCAAGGTGAACAAGTATGCAATTCAGGAGTCGTTTTTTGCCTCTACTGGCGGGAATGAAGAGTTGCTATATATCACCAGAGAAAGCGTAAGCTCAACAAAGAGCAGATTGAATAAACTGGGCCTCAACCCAACTGTTATTCATCCTGAAGATTTGGATGCCATGGAGATATCAGCACCCATTAGTAGCAAATATAGGATTATTATTGATGGGGTTTGTGAGCGCGAATATCTTGACAAACTCATGACCAATCATCCCGGTATTACGGCGTTATGTATGTATGACTATGCCAAGCTCAAACCTGAACAAATCCAAGAGCTTGTTAGCATCCATGACACGTTGATACTCAACATGCCCGATTTTACCGTTCTTTCAGCGCGATCATTCGATGAATTAGACGTCACTGATGCCACAATCAAGCGTTTCATCAAAGAGAACTTGGACTTCATCATTCTTGCAATGATAGTGAATACACCAATGTGCGGCACGGATATCCTGGATGCGATACAAAGACAATTTAACGTGCTGCTCAGTCCCGGGACGATATACCCACTGCTTTATCGGCTAAAAGAGAGCGGATTGCTGGCATGCGAAGTGAAGATGAAAAAGAAGGTCTACAAAGCAGCGCGAGGCAGAAAGGTAAATATACTCAAGATGCTCGACGAGCACCTACTAGCTAACGAAGTGTTAAACGGGTTTCTAAAATCAGCCGTTTAAAGCGAGTAGTATGAATCCAAGCGAAAAGGGCAACGGGATTTACGTCTACTGCCTAATTAAGTCTACAGGCGAAAAAAAGAATTTTGGAAACATCGGTTTTGGCGGACGGGAAGTTTATACTGTTGACTACAAAGACTTTGCACCTGTAATAAGCATAGCACCGCTTAGGAAATATGACATAGAAGAAGAAGACATCGGGGTGCACCAAAGTGTTGTAGGGCACGTGATGAATGAGCACAGTGTGATTCCTGTGGCTTACGGTATGGTATTCAAGAATAAAAAAATAGTCTTTGCAGCAATAAGTGCAGGATATAAGGCCATAAAACAGGCCATGAAGAAAGTCGATAATAAGATAGAGCTTGGAATAAAGATAGTTCAGCCGAAGGATGCGCCTGAGTGGAACGGAAAAACAGATGAACTCAAACTAGATTTCCTAGAGAGCCTGAAGCGAGTGGCTGCCTTTTCAAAGGAGCGCAAGCTATTTAGCAAGCGCCTTCTCTGGAACGCGTCTTTCCTCGTGGAGCGCGAAAAAATTGACGCGTTTTCTAGTGCAGTCGAGCAGCTTGAAAACAAGTATGACTGCCTGAAAATTCAGTACAGCGGACCTTGGCCCCCGTATAACTTTGTGGATGTCAACATCTTATCGAGGCGGCGCGGGGGGTTCCGATAATGTTCATTATAGACGATCTGTTCTTGCGGATGCTGGGCATCACGATTCCTGGGCTGGATATGATCTGGGTGATGGACCAACTACAGAAATACGCATATGCGAAGCTCTATGATCCCGAAAAGATCAAGAACAGAATAAAGGAAACCAGGATGCTATACGAGTTCAACGAAATAGCACCAGACGAATATCAACGAACTAACGCAGAGCTGTTGCGACAGCTTAAGTTAGCTCTGCGTGCAACGGAGATGAACCTCAACGTCAGAACGGACATACTGGGAATCGGGGAGGAGTATGAGTGAGCAGGGAACATCAGAAGAGGTACAATTTTTTGCGGAAATAGTTCCCCAAATGCTGAAAAACCCACAAATGCTGAAGAATTTGCAGGATTTACTCATAAGCGTGGAAAAAAACGGAGGCCCAGGAACAATATCAGGAGAAGTTGAAGGACCATTCAATTTAAGAACGGAGTATAGGCTTACCGCCAAGATTGTAGATGTAAAAGATCTCTCCAAGAGAAGAGGTTGCCATCCCCGTCCGCGCAGAAGATAGAAGAGGTAACCCAAATCAATGCACTTTGGAAGGGAGCTATTTGAAGGAATTTAAGAAGTATGCACCAAAAAAGGGGCTTGAACGAAAAAGGGAGCGGAGGTGGGGTTTGATATGAAAAATAGGTATGCATCAGATCCAAAAGAGGATATGGAGAGAAACCGGCGCAAACAGCGGGCATTTGTTGAAGACCTTCAGAAACAGATGCGGGAAGTGACTTTGCCATCTTTGCGTAATAGGAAACGGCATCACAGCAGACGGGTTGAGAGACTGCAAGAGAGAAATCGCAAAACAGTCACTATGCAGAAAAACCGAGCGCGAGACCAATTACAGGAACAACAGGCCGTACAAAAAATGGGGGTGTTAGCCCAGAAAGTGAAGATAACGGAACAGCAGATAAAACAAAGGGCTAATGTTCAAGCCCAGCAAGCGCGGCAGTATGCACTGGTTACTTCTATCATTGCGGAGAATCGAGAGATTGTTGAGCGCCAGAAAATGAAACAAAGGCTCGCAGATATAAAGAAGGGAAAGCTGGTATTCTCTTATCCAACCATGCCATCAAATCATTTTTCAGACTCGACCACCTACTCACCCAAGCATTCTACCGTGCCTGACCCAGAATTCGCAGAGACAATTGTGTACTCTCCCAAGTACTCCCTCGTGCCAGATCCAACATTCTCTGAAATACTATCCTCTCCTTCAAAATATTCGTTGGCGCCAAAGCCAGAATTTGCTGAGGCGGGGATGTACTCCTCTAAACTTTCAACGGCGCCAAAAACTCTCTCGCTTAAGTACTCGATTCTGCAGCTTGGGAGCCGTTAAGGGCTGATAAGATTATGCGAAAACGGTAAAAAAAGAATGTTTGATGCGAAAGCACTACGGAAGTGCTGCGAGTCTCAATGCACAAAGCAGCAAAGGTGAAATTAATGCAAGGAATGAAACCAGAAAGTTCTGATAGTCTCGTCGATGTGATAGACCGGGTTTTGGACAAGGGCATTGTCATCAACGCGGACATTTCGGTATCGGTTGCCGGTACCGAATTGCTCGGTATCAAGATACGAGCAGCCGTCGCCTCATTTGAAACTGCAGCAAGGTATGGTCTAGAGTTCCCGTCTGGAACCAACCTCGAGGCTGCGGCTTGGAAGGAAGTAGACAAGGTCAAAGCGAACTGTCCTGAATGCGGAAATCGAGGGGATAAGGAATTGTTGACAGAGCACGGTTGTTCTGTATGTGGCTGGACAAGCCCGTTGCAGCAGAACGCACGACCGACGGAGTGGGTATAATAAACGGGATGAACGCCGGTGAACACTTCTATGGACGATAAGAACACCGAGAAAAGAGCTGATGAGGGCGATGAGGAGCTTAGAGAGAGAATTGACAAGCTCGAAAAAAGGATAGAGGAGTTTGAGAAGGGGAAGAAGCACGAACCGAGCATCGCTAATGGTATTATTCACCAGGTCATTCCCGGGCTGAGTGGCATCGTCAAAGCGCTTGAGAATGCATCGCCTGAGTTCAGAAGGAAAATTGCAGAGACAGACGCTGAGGTACAGCATAAACTGGAAACTGGGTGGAGCGGCAAGCCAGTAGTGAGTTACAGCATCTCTACGCGACCGTTATCATCGCAGCGCACGACGGGCAGATCTAGAAGAAGTGTGGCGGAGTCGGAAGCATTTACAGAAAAAACTCTTAAAAAAGAGCCCATTTTCGACATATTTGATGAGAAAGACTGTATTGCAGTGATAGCAGAACTACCTGGGGTTGAAGAAGAAGACTTGGAAGTTGCGCTGTCAAGCCGAACGCTGGCGATTTCTGCCGGGAAGTATAGCAAGACTATTACCCTCCCAGCTGCTGGCAAATCCATCATTAAGAAAACATTCAAACACGGCATATTGCGGATCAAAATCGAGAGAGAGGAGAATGCCAGTTGATATTGACGAGGACAATCTGAAACAGGGGTTGCTCGGTCTCGTCGTCGCTCTCGTCGAAATCATTCAGGAATTACTTGAGCGGCAAGCGCTCCGTCGAGTAGAGGCAGGACGATTGAACGATCAGGAAGTTGAAAGGCTTGGTGAGGCGTTATCTGATCTGAGTGAAGCGCTCGATAACATAAAAAAGGACAACGATCTCGAGGAATCAGTTAAATCCGTGAGAGATGGGCTCGATCAGGTAACGTCTGAACTGATCAATAAGCTTATAAATCCACAGCGATGGGGTGAAGAGGCGGAAGCGCAATGACAGACGCGCCGAGCGCACACGAAAACGGTGAGGGGCGATACTGTTATTCAATCGTACTGCACGGTGCCGGCGTGGATTTAGGTAACATAGGGATAGACGATAATAATGTGTATACAGTCCCTTACCAAGAAATTGCGGCAGTCGTGCATTCGTGCAAAGCACAGCCTTATGTGACCGAAGACAATGATACGGCAAAAGAGTGGATCCTAACACACAACTATGTCATTGACCAGGCAACCAAACAATTCGGCACGGTCTTGCCTTTTTCTTTCAATTGCATCATCCGAGGTAATGATGATACGATCCCAGAATGGTTAAGCGCCGATTATGACAGTTTACGAGCTGAGCTGGAAAAAGTGAAAGACAAGGCGGAGTACGTCGTGCAAATCTTCTCTGACCAAGTCGTGCTAATAGAGACCATCTCTAAAAACGATGAGGAACTCAAGCGGACGCAACGGGACATACATGCTACTTCTAAGGGGGCGGCATACTTGCTACAGAAACAGTTTGAGCTTAAAGTCAAGGATGCTGTTTCGATGGCAATAACTCATCTGGCTAGAGATTTCGGCTCGAGGATACAAGGTAACGTAGATGAAATGAAGGTAGAACAGACGCCCTCGCAGATTCCCGACAAATACAAGGACATGAAACTTGTCGTAACCCTGTCGTGCCTAGTTCATAAGGAGAAGCTAGAGGGCCTCAGTGAAGTGTTGGATGAAATCAATAATCGCAAAGGCTTTGCAGTTCGTTTCACCGGCCCATGGGCCCCTTTCAGCTTCGTTCAGTTACAGGAGGTTTAGAGAACGATGAAGCCAGAAACAGAAAATGGCCTGGTCGATGTACTCGACAGATTGGTCAATAAGGGACTTATACTGAATGCCGATTTGATTATATCTGTGGCGGGCATTCCGTTGATTGGCATAAATCTTAAGGCCGCACTTGCGAGCATCGAGACGATGCTGGATTATGGAATGATGGAAGCGTGGGATCTGAAGACGCGGGAATGGTATGCTAACGAGTTGGCGAAGAAGACCTGCGCCCCCCTCTTTGAAAATGAGGAAATCCTATTGCGAACGTTTGGGTCTCTCTATTATAGTCAGGGCATTATCACCACGTGGAGGACTGGCTTCTGGTACCTCACGAACAAGCGGTTGTTCCTGTGGAGCAAGGAGCCCACACAGATGTTTTTTGAAACCTATCTGGACCAGATAGAAAGCCTCTCTGTAAGTGCAGAAACATACTTGTCAAAGGAGCGTCAGGTGGTTAACCTGCAGGTTAATTGTAACAAAGTGGTTCGCATTCGCGTTTCAGAAGTTGCAGCATTTGCGGAAGCAATTGCGAAGGCCTGCGAGAAAAAGACTTGCGAAGCATCTTCAAGCTTACTTGTTACTACTTGATCCAAAGCAGGGCATAATGCCAAAACATATTGTGGTGAAGAGCTCGAATTGGAAAACAAAGATGAGGCCAATCAAAAGCGGGATTGGCTTTCCATTGAGCGCTAGCAATTCCACTCTTGAATTCTTCACTTCATTTTTACGTTGAGCAACTGCCTACTCCGATGATAGAGTCAACCAAAATTGCGACTATAAGAAGATAGCTTCGAAATATCGTCGCTTTCATCCAAAAAAAGGGAGGAATTCTACCAGCCGCACGGACAGTGCTTGATACCTCACTGCTGAAATCAGTTATTGATATCATCCGTCGGCGAGGAGAAAGCCCCGTATTCCAGGCGCTGGCGCTATCGTCGCGAATAGCGTCACAAGTGTCAAAATGTTTAGGGCGCTAGAGGTCTGAGGTTAGGCTACGAGCGCCCGCGCATTGTCATAGACTAGCTGCAGCGCGATTTCTAATAGCGAAAATGAGCGGAAGATAACGAGAACGCGCTGCAATGTCTGAACTAGTAGCCAACTTGTTTCGGACTGTAAAAGATAAGCCACACCCTTTAATACCTATATTTAAAACTCTGGAGTGACTCGCTTTCAAGCACACGTGATGTCACTGCGGCACCGAGGTTAAGCGATGCGAGCCAATCTTAAATGGCGACTGGCAGTACTCAGTATCGTATTCATCGCACGGACAATAACGGGCGTCGCCATCATCCGCTTTGGCTTGAGGCTTGCCCTTGAGAAGCGGGGCTATCAGCGCGCAATTACTCCTCTTTAATGGCATTTGGATGAGTCGCGCTCCACGCCATGTTTGAAGTTGCCAGCGGGGTTATCAAAACGGCTCGTTCGCATACACGTCTGCAAGTCCGGGTCGTTGAATCGCAGACATAACGCTATCGTTTTTTTTGTATTCGTCAGACAAGCACCTAGTGTAATTTTCTGATATCTGAGTGGTGCCGGATGCTATTGATCGCGAACGAATGCGAAACGTGTGTGGATGTATTGCGGGCCGCCCGATTAGCCGCCCGTATCGCTTAACGATCATCCGCGCCCGCTTGCTGCGAAAGCGGGAATATCGGAGCGGTTTCGGCAACTGCGTTATCATTTTTTGTTTTTTACCGTAAGAGTTATTCAACTCAGCGGATTTAGGAAAATTAATAAAAGGCTCTATCCAATTGGTATTAACGGAGCATTTAGAAAGGAGGCGGAATTGTTAGTGGATATTATATGCGTGGGCATGCGTGCTTTGAGGTGAGGGAGCAGAATGCTACAATCGTGTTTGACCCCTTCCGAGGAATCGACATATCTGACTCAAAGGCAAAGGCCGACATCGTCCGTGCAGCCACAGCCACGGCGACCACAACGACTAAGCCCAGCCTCAAGAAAGGAGGAATTGTCCTAGAAGGATTTTGGGCTAACGGAGATCGAAGACATTCCCGTGAAGGGGGTGCCAGCGGATATACGATTTCGGCATTTGCTTTCAGTTTTGTTTGACTTTGCAACGTGTTGCACGTTTCATCCCATCGGGTTGCATAAACCTCTTGAAATCTTATAGGTTTCTCTAAAAAACGGCCGCTCCGGTTCGGCGTTGCATTTTGCGTCAAATTATCTCTCAAGTGATCCAGGGCCGCCCGCACCCTTAGAATATCGGCGCGATACTTGGTGTAAAGCTCTGAAAATCCCCTAAATATAGGTCTCGCTTGGGGCGTCGTACAATACGTAGCTTAGCATCTTTTTTACCGTTCCTCACGGCGAGTTTTTCCTTCTCCAGGCCTACGTCTTGCTTCGTGAAAAGACCCGCAGCCAACCCCGAGACCAAAAACCGACCCTGGGCGCGGGTAATTGCAATATCAGCAAGTCGACTTGCTTCTGCAGGGTCTTCTTATCGGCTTTCAATTCAGACGAGTGGTTCTTTTCAACTTGTAGTGCCGCTTCGAGGCTTTCTTTGTCCTTTTCCAGGAGTTCAACGCGGTGCTGCAGGTCAGTGGCAACAACGTTTTTCGATGCTTCTGATTCCCGCAGCTTTTCTATCAAAGAGCGGTTGCGCTCTTCAGATTCCTTCAGATTAGCATCGAGCTTCTGCGAAACACTTTGAAGTTCTTCGAGCGAGTTCTCTAGCTGTTGGATATTCGCAGCACGGTCTGGCGTAATCTGTTGCATTTGCTTCTCATAGTCGGCGCGGATTTGCTGTATCTCAGCATCATGCTCAGCGATAAGTCTCTCCATATTTTTTTCGTGTTTTTCGAGCGAGTTCTCTAGCTGTTGGATATTCGCAGAACGGTCTGGCGTAATCTGTTGCATTTGCTTCTCATAGTCGGCGCGGATTTGCTGTATCTCAACATCATGCTCAGCGATAAGTCTCTCCATATTTTTTTCGTGTTCGTCGCGCACGAGTCGCGCTATACTTCGAGTCATTTAGAAAAATTCCTCCTGTCTCTACAGTGTATTGAGTTGTTGAAAATAGACTTTCATCTGAAATGATATATCCTTAATACACCAGCTACAAAAGGATATCGAATAAGATCGTAGTCTATGAATATATAAGAAACATGGCGAATGTGCTCGCCCGTATAGTCGCGGCCCTTGCTTTAGACCCGCATTTCGTCATTATAATGGGCGGCACTAATCACCTCAGCGGATGGTGCAGTACCGCTTACAACTAAACAGGTGAATATCAGCGCGATGTGCACTCGCATAGAATCCTACGGCGCCATGCCTGCCTTGGCGTACGGTCCCACCACCAGTTACCACATCGTAGAACGTGATAGTTTGAACGCGTGGATAGCAGAGTATGCTAATTTGAGGGGGTACCAACTCATCGATTTTAATGCAGTCATAGACAACCCATTGAATCCCGGATATTCAAATCCTGCGCTCGTAATTTCTGACCGCGTCCATCAGAACCCGGTGACGCATATGCGATGGTGAACGCAATCGATCTTCATATCTTTACGGGGGGTGCTAACCTAGTTCAAGTATTATCGCTTAGCTGTGTGTGCGACCTTTTTCGCGGCCTGCGAGTGCGACGGAGAACTCGGAAAATACATAAAGGCAATTTCAAAGGTTTTATGTCGTTTGTTTTCCGTGGCTTTCTTTTGTTGCCACACCGACAATGCTCTTTATTCAGATGTTCATAAACGCAAATTAATATGATGGGCTGCCGACGGCGCGAGAAATACGCCTACTGTAGGCTGCGCGGCGACAGGGATCGTGTGACGTATTGTGAGCCACCGCCGTCAGCTTCAAGCTCCGTTATCCATAATCGTGCAGATTTAGACGATCCACAGATTTAAGAATTACTCGTGTACCTTTAGCAATCGATGCCGGATCGTCTCTATAGGCCGTCTTGATAACACGAACAAAGCGGTCGACTCACTTCATCGTCAAGTCTTCCCTCGTCAGGCTCCATCGGCACCTGTCGCAAATCCGCGCCATGCAAGTCTGCCTTTCTTCCGTCAGGGTGACCTAACCGCCACTTTGCGTGAAGAGCAACGATCTCGCGAATCTTTGCTGCTTCCATCTGCTATGACGCCTTTTTGGAGGAATGCTGCTGCGTGCCGGTATGATACTCGCCAGCAGCGTGAGCGCCGGTCCGACGAAGAGTCCGGTCCACGCGAGGTGCGAAATACCCGACATCTTTCCGAGTATTTTTTAAGCTACTGAGTTGGTGTCCGTGTGCAGCTGCGCTTGTGCGCCTCGCTTTTTTTCGGTCATCGAAAGACCGCCGCGATAACTAGCTAGATGCGTTTCTGCTGACCTCATCGGCCCTGCTGAGCTGCTCGTTCATCGCGGTGAGCTCGTTGATAGCCTCGTGCACGTGCTCTTCCTGTATTCTCCTCCCGCTATAGTTCGCCAGTTCGAAGAAATAGGTTAACGCGCGCACGTGAGCATAAATCTCCGGCATCTCTCTCTTTATGACTACCAGTCGCTCTCGGTGCGTTAAGCCGTGTCCAAGCTTTGCTTGAATCGTGTCGGGGATGAGACCGAGCGCCCCACTATAGAGCACGGCGACAGCAACTCGTGGGTTACGTAATGCGAATAACCACATTGCACGTTGTATAATGCGCTCAGCCGGTTCGTCCTCTCTTGGCACGGTCGTTTCGCGTTCCATTGCAGTAAATTTGTGCATTCGAAAGCACTGCGATACCTCATTTATACACACATTTAAGTATTTATATAGTTTTGATCATTTTTTGATCATATAGGTATCTTTTTCTGGTAAGTGCATTGATAACTATTGTGGACGCGCGGCGTATTGACAAGGAATAGAATGCACCACCGATACACAAGGAAAATTCACCACAAAATGGCACGTTACAACATTACTTTGCCCGAAACTGTTGTGAATAAGCTCGCTGAAGAAGCGAAACGTCAGGACGTAGCGCTCTCCACGCTTATCGCGAAATACATTGAGCAATACTATAAAGAAAAGTCCGAGGCCGACGTTGAAGCTGAGCTACAACAATCGCGCCCCGAAAGGGCAGACACCACTCAACGTGAGCGCGATGAACGCGAAAAGCGGGCACAGAAGCCTGTCGTTGAACGCGAGGGTCAATTGCAGCAGGTTCGTGCTGACGATGGGAAGCAGCTTCAGCAGATGAGCGCAGACAATGCCGCCATCATCGAGCAGTTTGAGGATGAGGAACAGTCAGAAACGACAGCAAAGAAGCTGGAAAATGATCTGAAGGGGCCTGAAGAGCGTAAAGCGTCCGCAGTCGAAAAACTGCGTCAGTCAGAAGACTCAAAAAACACGGCGGTTACCGGTCTGCACCACAACATTGCCCTCTTACAGCAAAAGCTCGCGAATCTCGAGACGAGTTTGCACGCAGAACCGTTAGAGGTGCCTCCCGTCAGCGACACAGGCGTGCTCTCGTCGCGTCCGCCTTTAACCCTAGGAGATCTAGGTCCGATTGTAGATCTAGGTCCGATTGTAGATCTAGGTCCGATTGTAGATCAGGGTTCGATTGTAGACCTCGAGCACCCCTCCGCTGAACCCTCCGCTGAACTCTCTGCTGAACCCTCGCCAGACGTGCCCCCCGTTAGCGACACCCGTGTGCGCTTGACGCGTCCGATGGGCGATATCCTTGACATCAGGGGTACAAATCTGGAGCGGTTCTCCATCGAACCCTCGCCAGACGTGCCCCTCATCAAAAATACCTGCCTGCGCTTGATCGAGGCTATGCACCACTTTTTCGTAGGCAACGACGACCTCATAGAGTTGCTGTTCATCAGCTTGCTCGCTGAGGGAAACGTCCTGTGGACGGGCGAGCCAGGCATCGCGAAGACCACGATAGCAAAGCTTTTCGCGCGTGCCCTCGGATGCGAGTTTAACTATCAGCGGTTCAACCCTGATGTATTGCCCTCAGATGTGCTTGGTAGCTACGCGTTTGACCAGGAGACGCAGGAGCATTGCCTGCGGAAGGGGGGTATTTTTGCGAACATCGTTATGCTCGACGAACTAAACCGTGCGAGCCCGCGCACCCGGGCAGACCTCCTTACGAGCATGGAGGAAAAGAGCGTCACGATCGAGGGCACGACCTTGACGCTCGAAAGGCCTTTCATGGTGATCGCCACGCAATCGTCGTTGGCAGACGACACCGACCCGCTGCCGAAGGCGGAGCGTGAGCAGTTCGTCGTGACGGTGCCGTCCGATTACCCGACGTCCGATGAGGAACGTCAGGTGGTGCGAACAGAGCGCGACTTTGAAGAAGGGATCGCCCCGGTTACTGACAGAGCGTCATTGCTTCGCATGATCGAAGCGGTCAGGGGCATTTACGTCGATGAGAGTGTGGAGCACTATATACAAGACATCGTTGGTGGTATACACCGCCATCCTGACCTTAAGCTCCCTGCCGGTCCAAAGGCCTCGCTCAGCTTCTTGGCTATCTCCCGAGCACGTGCCGCGGTGAGAGGCAGGGATTATGTGATACCCGATGACGTTAAGGATATCGCCCATGCGGTCCTTGCGCACCGTTTGGTGCTCTCTGAAGAGGCTGAAATAGAAGGCGTGACCACCGCAGGGATCATCGATGGAGTTCTGGCCAACGCACAAGTGATATACTATAACTGATGAGGGTAAAACCGCAGTTCTATGTGCTCGTTACGCTCGCGTAGATTTTCGGCCTTCTCGGCGCGCTCGTCAGCCTGGAGCTCTACGCGATAGCCGCGTTTGCACTCGCACAGTCGATCGCGTGGCGTTTTTTTTCACTGCAGTTCTTGAGCAGCTCACTTTTGTGTGGACAGAAACCGCGGAAAACCGATGCTCGGTATCACCCAAGAGTGACGGCAATTGGGCATTTCGGCAAATCTGGCAACAAAGGCGTTTTTGCTGATAGTATACTGCCAGGAGCGCGAGCCGATCAGCTTGGTCATCGACCGTAGCGATGGTATGGGGCGAGGTTGCCCGGGCGAAGCGCGATTGACGTCTAGATCGACAACAGCCTGACGAACTAGGCCGGCTGTGCCGCAAAGACGTTGTGAAGTTTGCGCTCGCCGCGCGTTCAATGTGCTCGAACTCGCGTTTAGACGAAGCAAGAACGACAAAACAGGTGGAAGCGGCCTAAAGAAATGGGGGGCAACTAACGTAGCGATTTATGTGGCACTACCTCGTTGCGGCCGTACTTTTAGCTACCGTTATCACGCCGCTGGCAGCGGCGGACCCACCGTCTCACGTCGAACCAATCAGCGTAAGCGGCGTGGGATTCGATCTTCCTGCGCAAGCCCCCCTCTTTGGCTCCCTTGGCACGTTGTCTGAAGCTCTGATGGCAAACGTCACCGGCGCTCAATGGACGAATGCCAGTGCCAATTATGCAGACTACAGTAATGTGACCCGTGACTTTGCCGCTTTATGGATCACGCGGGCAAATGAGATGAGTATCGTTGACGCTATCCAGTCGTCGAACGTTGACCTCGGCCTCCTTGTCGCGAATGCCCAGGATTATAATGCCCTGAACACGCGAGAACAACCGCTTAACAAAGCTGATCCGCGCGGAAGTGAATCGCAGAATAACGTGCTTCAAATGCGAGTGCTTGCTTCTGAGATCCGACACCTTAGTGACGATCTCGTCGTGCAATATGTCGCGATCTCTGCCTTCGCTGCCCAAAATGGAGTGGATACGGCCTTATATACGAATGCAACGAACGCCGTCAATGCCTCCGCCACGCAGCTAGGCACCAATCTTGACAACGTCACTCCGCGCGTCTACGACGACACGAACACCACGCTAAGCCCGTTACCGGCCGAAATCAACTACGGCGACACGCTGGACGTCAACGGCGCGGTCCGCTCAAACCAAACGGGAGTATCGAACGGAACCGTCGACATAGCGATCGACAACAATGTCGTTGCACACGTCAGCACGAATGCCTCCGGCCTTTATGAGGACGCCTTTGCGGTGGATCAGCTTACCCCCGGCACACACACCGTTACCGCTCAGTTCAGGCCTACTGATGTCCCGTTCAACCCGTCAAGTAGCACAGCACAAAGCGTGACCGTCGGGACGTTGGCGGTGAGCACCACTCTGCGCATTAGCGCAGGATCATTGCAACAGAACAGCGTTACCTTTTCGGGCACACTGATGACCGATAAGGGCGTGCCTGTGAGAAACGCGACGGTACTCTTGTTGGTAAACAACAAAACGTACAGGGGGGTGCAAACGGACGAAAACGGCGCATATTCGTGGCATACAGCCAGAGCTTTTCGGACTTTCTGGCATCATTTTTTACGCCAAGCCAGTTTTCCGTTTACGCGCTTTTTAATCCAAATGGCCTCCCATTGAACGGCGCTCAAAGCGATGCCGTCCGCTTGACTTCGGGGAGTCTCGGGCCGTACGCGATAATCGGCATCTTGGTATTGGGCGCGCTCGTCACGTTCTTCGCGTACAATCGGCGCACTCGAATGAGAACGCCAGAAACTGCGCCTGAAGCCCCGCGTCCGTTTGAGAAGCGGGCGACTGCGCCTGTGGATACGGACGGTGAGCCCATCCCTGTGACACTTCCAACGCTCCCTTCAGCGGTCGAACAGGTTAGTGCTGGCGTCAAGCGAGCGGAAGAACTCTGCCGTGACGGACAGGGTGCGCTTGCGATCCGGGCACTCTACGGAGCAACCGTGCACGCGCTTTCCGCCGCCGACCGCATCGCGCTCACGCAAACGATGACGGCGCGGGAGATCTTCTCAAAAATGGTCAGTCTGTTCCTCAACAGCGGGCTCCGTTGCGTTCACTCACCTGTCTCTATGAATTAGCACGCTACAGCGACAGGCCAATCGCGGCTCCGCACGTGACAAGCGCGATAGTGGCGGCCGTTTCGATCAAGGCCCTGATTGAATCTAGCGAGGGTGAAACGCGGTGAAGCGCCGCACACAATCCTCGTCGTCGCGGGCATCGTGATTATCATCCTTGCCGCGGCGCTCAGTTTCAACTATCCCCGAGAGGACTTCAGCGTGTACAACGGTCAGTGGAACGGGGACTCAGACTTGCGGACGTTGGTGCAGAACGACCACCCGTCAAGCGTCATATTCGGTGAGAAAGACCTCAGCGGAAAGAGCAGCGGCGCTCTCCTCTTAATCAACCCAAACGGGAACGTAGGCTTTTCTCAAGACGACATCAGTTCGATCAGAAGTTTCGTTACGGCCGGTGGGTTGCTCCTGACCGCCAACGACTTCGGCAACGCCAATCAGTTGCTCGATGGGCTTGGCATCGGCAGCGTGGTGCGGTTCAACGGCTCCCTGCTTTATGACGACTACTACAACTGGGCGGGTGCTGCGTTGCCTTCTATCTCTACGTTCTCGAATTCAGACCTCACGTCAGGGATTAAAGACCTGTCGTTCAACTATGCGACGGTTCTCGACGTCGGAACCCTCAACGGCACTGCCGTTGGGAGCCCTGCAGTGAGCATCGGTAACGTAACCGTGCTTGCGAAAAGCTCACCTGTGAGCTATCTCGGCGGTTCAAATGTTGCGTCGCCAGAAAACGGCACGCGCGGCAAAAAGCCCGTACTCGCCTCTCTTACATACGGCGAGGGCAAGATTATCCTGCTCTCCGATCCAAGCGTGTTCATCAACGACATGATTGGGCGAGGGGATAATGAGCAGCTATTCAAAAACGTCGTCGCCAACCTTACGAGCGGGGACCCGCAGGCACCCGTGTTCTTCGACGAGTCGCACCGGGCGCAAGAGCCCCTCTTCACCGTGGCGTACTTGCGGATCAACAGTGACGAAACGCTGCAGTACGTCGCTGTGCTGGCAGCACTCGGAACGTTCGCCGCGGTGCTGACGGCAATGCGAATCAACAGACGTAAACGGAAGGGCATCGATGTCAGTCAACTGAGGCTCACCGATGAAGCGATGCTCTCTGATGTCGCAAAGCGTCATCCTGAGTGGAGCACGACGCAGATAAGGAAGCTCTTACGGGGCACGCGCATCGGCAAAAAGAAGCGGTAAGGGGGGAAGCTTTTTCTAGCCAGCGTATTAATGATATATTATTTCGCTTGCAGGTGTATTGACAAAGAATAGAATACACCACAGATACAAAGGTGATACACCACCGAAGACAAGGAAAAAATCACCAGAAAATGGCACGTTTCAACATCACTTTGTCCGGAACTGTTGCGAAGAAGCTCGATGAAGACGCGAAACGTCAGGACATAGCGCGCTCCACGCTTATCGCGCAATATATTGAGCAGCACTTTGAAGGGAAGTCCGAGGCCGACGTTGAGGCTGAGATACACCAATCGCGCACCGAAAGCGCCGACAGCATTCAGCGCGAGCACGATGAACGCGAAAAGCGGGCACAGAAGATTATCGCTGAACACGAGACTCAATTACAGCAGGCTCTTATCGCTGAGCACGAGGCCGAGTTGCAGCAGGCTCGTGCCGACTACGAGCAGCAGCTGCAGCAGATCAACGCAGACAACGCCGCTACCATCCAGCAGTTTGAAGATGAGCTTCACTGGCTCGAGGCCATCGCAGAGAAGCTGACTAACGATCTGAAGGCGTCGGAAGATGAACACGAGAAGCGGCTGCAGAAGCGTATCGCTGAACACGAAACGGAAGTACAGCAGGCTCTTGTCGCCGAACACGAGGCCGAGTTGCAGCAGGCTCGTGCCGACTACGAGCAGCAGCTGCAGCAGATTAGCACAGACAACGCCGCTACCATCCAGCAGTTTGAAGACGAGCTTCACCGGCTCGAGGTCATTACACAGAAGCTGAACGACGATCTGAAGACGTCGGAAGAGCGCGAAGCATCCCTCGCAGAGAAGCCGCGGCAATCAGAAACCTCAAAGAACACGGTCGTTACCGCGCTACAACAAGAACTTAGCCTCTCCGAGCAAAAGGCGACGAATCTGGAGTCGTCGTTGCGTGCAGAAACCGCCGCCACAGTGCAGCGTGAGCGCGATGAAAACCAAAAACGGCTGCAGACGCTTAGAGCTGAACACGAAGCCGAGTTGCAGCAAGCTAGTGTCGACTATAAGAAGCAAGTTCAGCAAGTCAACGAGAAGCGTATCGCTGAGCACAAGGCCGAGTTGCAGAAGGCTTACGCTGACTATAAGAAGCAGATTCAGCAGATCAGCACAGACAAAGCCACTACCATAAAGTGGTTTGAAGATGAGTACGAAGGGCGAGCACAGAAGCTTATTGCTGAACACGAAGCCGAGTTGCAGCAAGCTCGTGCCGACTTTGAGGCGAAGCTTCGAAAGGTCAACGCAGACAACGCCGCTACCCTTCAGCAGTTTGCAGAGGAGGAGCTTGAACGGCTAAAGACCATTGCGAAGAAGCGGGACAATGATCTGAAGGCGTCGGAAGAAGAACACGAAAAACGGCTACAAGAGCTCATTGCTGAACACGAGGCCGAGATGCAGCAGGCGCGTGCCGACTACGAGCAGCTTCGAAAGGTCAACGCAGACAACGTCACCACCATCAAGCGGTTTGAAGATGAGCTTGAACGGTTAGAGACCCTCACCGAACCGTGGTCGCTCGACGATCCCCGACACGAGGAGATCGAGCGAATCAGGCACACGATGGAGCTCATAAAGGATCAGATCCACCGGGTTATCATCGGCAAGGACGATCTGATTGAACAGCTCTACCTCTGCTTGCTCGCGGAGGGAAACGTCCTGCTCGAAGGCAATCCCGGCATCGCTAAGACACACATTGCCAAGCTCTTCGCGCGGACGCTGGGGTGCAGGTTCAACCGGCAGCAGTTTACGCCCGATCTCCTCCCCGCCGACATCACCGGAACCTACGTGTTTAACCGAAAGACGAACGAGTTCGAAATCCGGAAGGGCGGGATATTCGCTAACATCGTCATGGTGGATGAGATCAACCGCGCGACCCCGCGCACCCAAGCCGCACTCCTCGAAAGCATGGAGGAGCGCGCCGTCACCATCGAAGGAACGACGTTCCCCCTTGAGCAGCCCTTCATGGTGATCGCGACCGAAGCCCCCGCCGGTTTTGAGGGCACCTACCCCCTGCCCGAGGTACAGCTCGATCGCTTCACCGCCAAGCTCAACGTCGGGTATCCTAACGCCGACGAAGAACTGAAGATCATCGACATCAAAGGCAAGGTGGAAGAGGGCGTCGTCAGCGTTACGGATCGAGGCGACCTCTTGCAGATGATCGGCATCGTGCGAGGGATCTATGTCGACGCTGCCGTCAAGCGGTACATTCGTGACGTCGTTATGAGTACAAGAAAGCGCGACGACCTCGCCCTAGCGGCCAGCCCGCGCGCATCGATTGCGCTCCTACGGCTATCAAAAGCGTTGGCAGCGGTTCACGGACGGAGCTTTGTGATTCCCGACGATGTGAAGGTAGTCGTTCCAATAGTGCTTTCGCATCGGCTGGTTGTCGCTCCCCGGTATGACCTTGACGGCACCACGCCTGAGACGATCACCGAGGAGATACTTAATACCGTAGAAATTGATGCCGCGAGCGCGCTGGTGCCGGATCGATGAAGGCAACGCCTCTCGCCTGGACGCTGGTTTCCTTTGCCGCACTGCTACTCGGCCTCGGCGCTTTCATCAGCTCGTGGTTTTACGCCCTTGGTGGCGCTGGCGTCTTACTGTACGTCGTGTGGCGCTATCTGACGTTCACGTCGATGTGCTCGGCCCTGCGGATCGGGGTCACCAGAGTTGTCGACAAGGAGGTGGTCAGTCTCGGATCGACCGTCACTTTTCAGGTCACAGTTTCCTCGAACGTGACCGTCAGGGGCACCTACACCGAAGTGCTTCCCGAATACGTTGCCCTCGTTGAGGGATGCAACTCTAAGGAGGTGTCGCTGGCACCGGGCGCAAACGAAACCCTGCGGTACACCGTGCGCCTCACGAACCGGAGCGATTTCATCATCGAACGCGTCGAATTTGCGCCGGATAACGATCTTTTTGCCGAAACGATTGATTTTAAAGCAAGCGCGGTCGCCCTGACGCACCCGTCAGGGAGACTCACCATCGAAAAAGGCGCGGGCGCGAGCACCGTCGGTGCCGGAGTGGAAAGCACCTCGGTCGCTGACCTCTACCGCCGCCGCCACGTAGGCAAGGGCATGGACGTCGCGTACGAGCGTGAGTATATGGGCTTCGACTCAGCGAAACGCATTAACTGGAAAACAAAAATGAGGCTAATCAAAAGCAGTATTGGCTTTCCATTGAGCTCTAGCAATTCCACTCTTGAATTCTTCACTTTATTTTTTACGTTGAGCTACTGCCCGCTCTAGTGATAGAGCTAACCAAAATTGCGACTGAAAGAAGATAGCTTCGAAATATCGTCGCTCTCATTCTATGAAAACTTCATTCATTTTGCGAAGATCTGCGTAAAAAAACCACTTTGCAAATAAGCAACCCCAAGTCTGGGCAATCTAGAAACATTTCGTATGCTGTCAGGAGTGAACAAAAGTGTTAGTCTGACGGCAACAATCGCTAAAAATCATGACTTGTGAAGATATCTTGCTTGCCTAAGTCCATAAAAACGTGTAAGCAATTAGGTACTGGGTGAAGAGTCTCTGTGTATGACTCAACTAATTCGTGTAATCTCGATATCCTTGGACAGTTTAGGGGAAATATTGTGAAAAGCTCCTATGAATAGAATTCCTGTCTCACCTTCTTTCAAAGTTGCATCAATTGCACTTGCAATGGCCTCATCACGTTCTTCGAGCAACGTGTCTTTCACCTCTCTATATTGACGCAATGAGTCTACCCTCTCGTTTTCCGTCCTTGCGTTCGCAATGGCTTGTAAATGTTGGTATTCCCTCAATAACAACTCGGGACGTTCGGTTGCTTCTATCACTGCCCCTCGCTCGATCAACTTTTTCACGATTTGATAGTTGAAACTCCCCTTAGCCGCGCTCTCATTGACAATTCTTAATCCTAAGTCGCCATTGCAAGGTAAACCATCCTGAAATATCTTCACTTTCGAGCAATCCAAATCAAGGGCATCTATCGCTCTCTCGACTCCTAACCAGAATTGCTCTATCATTCTCTGCTTCTCTTCCCATTTTTCCTTTCCTATCTGCGCCACTCCGATATTTTCAAAAGCTTCCCTTATGGAACCCATATCTTCCAAATTATGCACAATTCGCACTAATATCAGTTTCCGCATATGAACGCAGCCTCCACCTTCTTGCAACTATCTCAGTATGACTCTCTTCGATCTTAAATCTGTGACCAATGTGAACCAGTAAGATGAGAAGATAATCTGCGTGTATGACGAATAGACCGCTCTGCGAATTGAGCCAAACCGTCAAACGAGCAAATCTTAAATGTAAAGTATACGCATTGGTTAGTTAATACAATGGCCAATGAACTCACTCTTCGGGTTGGAGAAGCATCTCCAAAGGACGTCGCTCGCGGATTTGCACGCGTCGATCCAGCTGACATGGAGCAGTTAGACGCCGATGTGGGTGAAATAATCACTATTACAGGCAAAAGAACCACTGTAGCTAAGCTAATGCCCACCCACTTTGAGGCTAGAGGGGAGAAAAGTATTCAGATCGACGGAATCATACGCGAAAATGCTAAGGTCGGGATAGGGGATCACGTAAAAATAGCTAAAACAAGCGAGAATCCAGCAACAGCTATAGTCCTTTCGGGAACCGCATCTCCGTATACCAGATATGCAGGACAGTTTCCAAAGCTTCTTGAAGGCCTACCAATTATCAAGGATGACATTGTGCGTATACTATATTTTGGAACTCATTATCAGGAATACAAAGTGAAGGACACAGTCCCAAGTGGAGCAGTCATCATTCGAGCTGATACACAGATACAATTAAAAATGGAAAAAGGCGAGGCAAAGACTGGGGGAAAAGTGTCCTACGAAGATGTGGGTGGTATTGGCAAAGAGCTGAAAAAAATACGTGAGATGATAGAACTTCCACTGCGCCACCCCGGACTCTTCCAGCATCTTGGCATTGATCCACCTAAGGGAATACTGCTTTACGGCCCCCCTGGCACGGGGAAAACGCTGATCGCAAAAGCAATTGCAAATGAAACCTCTGCGACGTTTATGCACGTAAATGGGCCTGAAATAATGCATAAGTTTTACGGGGAAAGCGAAGGTAGACTCCGCGAAGTATTTGCGGATGCAAGCACTAACGCTCCAAGCATATTATTTATCGATGAAATCGATGCGATTGCCCCCAAAAGGGAGAAGGTAGTCGGAGATGTTGAGAAACGGGTAGTAGGTCAACTCCTCGCCCTTATGGACGGCCTTGAATCACGGGGGCAAGTCGTGGTCATAGGCGCAACCAATATCCCAAATGCTCTCGATCCCGCCCTTCGCCGTCCTGGCCGATTTGACCGCGAAATCATAATTAGCGTACCCGATAGAAACGCTCGAGAAGAGATTCTGCACATTCACACACGGGGAATGCCTCTTGATGAAAACGTGGATATCAACAAGCTAGCAGACGTCACACACGGTTTTGTGGGGGCGGATCTAGCGGCTTTGTGCCGGGAAGCGGCAATGAATGCAATACGAACAATAATGCCTGACGTAGTGGACGAGGTTCTATCTCCTGAGATCATTCTCAGTATGGAAGTAACAATGGATGATTTTTTGGATGCATTACGGGAGATCCAACCCTCAACACTTCGAGAAGTATTTGTCGAGACCCCCAATGTGCGCTGGGAGGACGTCGGTGCTCTTGAAAAGGTAAAACAGGATTTGAAACAGGCTATTGAATGGCCCTTGGAGTACTCACAGCTTTTTAGTTATAGTGATATAAAGCCCCCTAAAGGAGTTCTTTTATACGGGCCGCCAGGCACCGGCAA
>Ga0315280_10003732_pt1 | contig 23102 bp, 17 predicted proteins | sample YL17G06_40_MG_FD_203697 | JGI IMG/M metagenome (GOLD analysis project Ga0315280, IMG submission 203697) | Sediment microbial communities from Yellowstone Lake, YNP, Wyoming, USA - YL17G06_40 | ecosystem: Environmental > Aquatic > Freshwater > Lake > Sediment | place: USA: Wyoming | collected... | reverse complement strand
GCGCCAGATTCCTGGAACGCGAAATGGCGGTGCGAGGTATTGCGCGAGGCCGACAAATGGACAGCGGAGATCTCCCTGCCTTTTGCGCAGATGGAAGTGGATGCCCCCAGGCCTGGCGCCATCTGGAATGTCAACTTCTGCCGCCACAGGCCAGGCGCAATGGAGTTCTCATGCTTCGCTCCATGCCGCGAGACCTTCCACGAGGCCGAGAACTTCGCGCGCATGGTTTTCTCCGAGGAGCAGGCGCCGGTGGCCCGTTTTGAATCTCCAGGGGAGCTTTTCTTGGGGGCTCAAGAGGCGCGCGTGTGGTGGCGGAACCGCCGGCCTCGCCCATCGCGCCTGTCGGCGGCGGCGTTCATAGACGACTCGCGCCAGCAGCCATCGGAACAGAAGCTGCCGCCAGGCAGCGAAGGCAGCATCTCTGTCCCATACAGGCTGCTGGAAGAAGGCGAGCACCGCCTCGTGGTGGAGGCGACAGATGTGGGCAGGGGCGAACTCATCTATCGTTCCCCGCCAATTGCTTTCGTCGTTCCCTCGCACGGAGCGCGGCTTGCCAGGCTCGACGCTCTGGCGGCCCGGACTCTCGACCGCTGTCGCCGCCCAGCCTCGCGAGAAGCCCTGGAGAACCTCAGGCGCGAGATAGGACGCCTTCGGTCATTGGCCAGGAGGCGCAGCACATGGGCTGCCGGAAACAGGCAAGAGTGGGACCGCCTCGGCCAGATGACAGACTCAACAGAGCGCAAGCTTTATCGCGAGCGATATAAGGCGCTTGCAGAGCATCCGGAGGTAGGCTATGCGGTCGGGGTGGAATCGCCGCTGCGAAAGGTTCTGCGGGACCTGCCTTTCGATGGCAAGTTAGGTGAGCCGGTGCACCTGAGCGCTTGCCGCGGTGAGAGGGAGCCCGCCCAAGTAATCCTGCTGGCGCTGGAGCAGGATTTGAGAGATGTTGAGATTGAGGCGACCGACCTTCGGGGCCGGGGGGGCGCCAGAATCGGCAAAGAGAATATAAGCCTGAACCTCGTGGGCTGGGTCAAAACCCGCACCCCCGAATATCCTGTTGATTATGTCGGCTGGTATCCTGACCCTCTCCTCGACCTGAAACCTTTCGATGTGCCCGCAGATTCTCTTCAGCCTATCTGGGTGACCGTGCACGTGCCAGATGATGCTCCCGCCGGCCTTTACGAAGGAGCCATAATCATCGCCCCCCGGAATCTGCCGGGGACATCGGTGCCTCTCACGGTCGAGGTATGGGATTTCAACCTCCCTGTGGCCACGCGATTGAAAACCGCTTTCGCTCTGCATGAGAAGGAGATCCAGGACTGGTACGGATGGGCCGAAGTTCCCGAAGAGCTCCGCAGCCAGTGGTATCGGTTTCTACTGGAGCACAGAGTAAACCCCACAAACATCTACTCGCGCTCTCCGGCGCCCGAGTTCGAGCACATGGCAGAATGCGTGGCGAACGGGATGAACGCCTTCAACCTGGCATACATTGGGCCCATGAACTCTGAAAAGGAGCTCCAGGACCTGGCGGAGTTTCTGAGGGGCTACGCCCAGCGGCTTCGAGAAAGAGGCTGGTTCAGCCCGGCCTATGTCTATGGCTTCGACGAGGTGCAGCCAGAAGGATACGAGGCGCTGAGGCAGGCGTATTCGCTCATCAAGAGGACGGTCCCGGATTTGCCGCGCGTATGCACAGTTGCGCCAACACCCGAGCTTTTCGGCTATGTGGATGTGTGGGCGCCGCTGACTGCGAAGTACCGGCACGAAGAAGCAGCGCAGCGCCGCAGGCAGGGAGAGGAAGTCTGGTGGTATATTTGCCTGGATCCCAAGCACCCCTACGCCAACTGGTTCATTGACTACCCGGCCATAGAGCCCAGGCTGCTCTTCTGGACGACCTGGAAGTATGGGGTGTCGGGATTTCTCTACTATTCTCTCAACTCGTGGACCAGCAATGCAATGGCCGAAGGTCTTCCCGATTGCTTTGTCCCTCACGAGGATGCGAACGCCCTCGAGGCCATGCGCCAGGGAAAGCGATGGCCAGAGGTCCCCTGGAACACCCTTACCTATTCGCACCACAACGGCGACGGCCAACTCCTTTACCCGGGGCCGGACGGAAAGCTCCTGAGCTCGGTCAGGTTTGAGTGCATCCGCGACGGCATCGAGGACTACGACTATTTCTGGCTGCTCGACTCCCTGACCAGGAAGCTGTCGCGCAGGCAATATGGGAAGAGCCGCGAACTCGTCCAGCGCTCGCGCAGCCTTCTTCAAGTTGACAGCAGCGTCGTGAAGAGTCTGACCGAGTTCACACACGATCCAGATGAGCTCTACTCTGCGCGGCGGAAAGTGGCGGAGCAGATAGTGAGAGTGCGACGGGCGCTGGAGGAGGGTGAAGATTGAAGGTAGGCCGTCGCGGCAATTCTTGCGCAGGCGCAGGTGTGCGCTGGCTCCCGGCGCTTTTGCTGCTCGCGTGCGGGCCGGGGTTCTGCGACCCTCCTGACTTCAACTCATTGACCCAGCCTGTGAGCGTCACAGCGCCTGACATCGCTCTTGGAAAGCTGGTAAGGCTTCTCGCCGAGCAGACCGGCCTGACGCTCTATGTTGACGCGCGGTATTCATCGGTGCGCGTATGCGTTCTGGGGGGAGAGGGCCGAGTCGGGGAACTCATGCAGGCTCTGGAAGGCGCCACCGGCCTGCGATGGCGCAGGGTTGGCGAAGCGCACGTTCTTGCCTCCACCCTGGAGGGCGTTGCCGCTCTGGCGCACGACAGAAGGCGCACATATGCCGCTTCATGGGAAAGGTCCCGCCGGCGACTGTCGTCTTTGGCTTCTGCAGCCCTATGGCAAGTCTTCAACCGCCTGCCACTGCTGGATCCCCGAAGCCAGCTCTCATGGCTCGGCGCCGAGCAGCTCGATATCCTTGCGGCGCGCGGCTATCTCACGCTCGGCGAGCTTTTCCCCGAACCTTCCCACCCCGTCTATGAGCTGATGCGCGGCATGGGTGAGGCCGCCCCAGGGACCGAGGGGACAGAGAGGCTCGCCCAGCAGAAGCTCTATTTCTCGCCTTCTCTTTCACTGGTGCTGCGCATATCGGGCGCAGGCGGCCGCGTTCACACCTTGCCTGTCGAACTGGGCGAGTGGGGCGGCCCGTTAGGGCCGTAAATGACCGCGCGGGCAGCCATGCCGTAGCGGCGGGTTTGCAACCCGCCCAGATTGCGGGCGGCTGGCACAGCCGCCCCTACACCGTTGAATGCTGAATTCGTCGGCGAAACAAGTTGCAGGAGCACCACACAGCCTGATGGTGCAGCGCAGCCCCTGGCCGTTCAGGCCCGGCGCGGACAGGCCTTTATGGGCGTCCAGCAACGGCTTTTCCACGTAGAGCAGTCCGCCAGCCGGCGGATCGTCTCCTGCCCCAGGGTGCGGGCCTTCCTCCGCGAATCAACACGAACGTTCGCGAATAATGCGGGCCTGCTACTGCGCCGCGCGGCCATGTGGCCCGGCGCTCGCGACATCCAGGACGGCGGCGGCCGTTAGACGGGCAGATTTGAGAAGCTGGAGCGCCAGGTTCGCCTCTTCCAGCGCGAATGTGCGAACCTCGGTGCGGATGGGAATCTCGGCCGCCGCGCTGAGAAGGTCTTCCACATCTTTGCGAGTGCTGTTGGCCGCGCTGCGAAGAACCCGTTCCTCATACAGAAGGCCGTATTCCATCTCGGGTATTGGAGTCATGTGAATTCCCGCGAGGGAAACCGTGCCTCCCTTTCGAACCGCCCGCAGTGCCACAGGCACAAGCCATCCAGCAGGGGCGAAGATGATGGCCGCATCGAGACCGGCAGGGGCATTTTCCTCGGCGGCCCCTGCCCAGGCGGCGCCAAGCTCGATTGCAAGGCGGCGGTGCTCCTCGCCTCGTGTGAAAACGAAGACCTCGCAGCCTTCGTGAACGGCCACCTGAATGGTTACATGAGCTGACGCCCCGAAGCCGTACATGCCCAGCCGCTCGCCCGGCTGAATGCCCGTCAAACGATAAGCCCTCATGCCGATGACGCCCGCGCAGAGAAGCGGAGCGGCTTCAGTATCGGCGAAGATGGCCGGAATCCTGTAGGCGAAATCTTCATGAACGACTACGCGCTCCGCATAGCCTCCGTCAACATGCAACCCTGTGAAGCGGGCGTTGTCGCACAGGTTTTCGCTTGAGCGCCGGCAGAAGGCGCACTGCCCGCACGTGTGGTTTAGCCAGGGAATGCCGACTCTGTCGCCCGGGCGGAAGCGAGTCGCCCGACTGCCGGCGGCTTCCACGATGCCGACGATCTGATGGCCCGGCACCACTGGCAGCTTTGGGAGGGTCAGCTCGGCCTCGACAATGTGAAGGTCGGTGCGGCAGACTCCACAGGCCTTGACATTGACCAGAATTTCACTGGGGCCGGGCCGGGGGTCTGGCAGATCCGAGAGTTGCAGCGGCGAGGTCTCCGCCAGGGCAGGCTGTCTCAAGAGCATCGCTTTCATCTGGTTTCGACATGGAGATTCGACCCCGGCGGCCCTGGGCCTTCACCGGCGGTGGGGCGCTGGGATCGGTGGGCATATCCGTGGAGCTGGCGCTTGGCTGCGCAAATCCGCGCAATATAAGTCTGGACAAAAACAGGGCGGCCCGGCACCTCCTGCCCGAGAGATCCGAGACCGAGGCTGTGGACCATGGGGCGAAGCGCGGCGGCTGTCCCGTAACCCCTCCCCCTCGACGGGGGAGGCTGGGTAGGAGTGAAATGAGCCCTCGCCCTCGATATGGCGTCTTTGGGGTTGGCGGGCTGTGCCCCCCACCTGCACCTCCCCCACGAAGGGGGGAGGGAGACACGCTACAGACTGGCAACGGCTCCGACTGAAGTCGAGCAATTATGGGACGACCGCGCCCGCTTCGCCCCTATGACCGGACGACCACAACGGTCCAGTCGCTGGTGCCAGTGAGAGGTCAAGCGAAACACAGCGATATTTGCCACGTATGCCACTCGCAGTTACTTTTCCAAGCTCGTGTTGACACGCGGCAGGCTGTAGGATAGAATCGCTTGATTCCAGGCAAGCCCGCTTATCTCTGGAGAAACTGATGCCCTCGAAACTGCGCTCCTGGCTTTTCGGGATAATCGTTCTCTTCCTTCTGGCTCTGTTCGTGGTCACCGAGCCTGTGAGGTGGGGAGCAAGAGTAAATGCGGACACGGGCAGAGCCGAACGCTGGCTCGTCCGCGCTGGCAACATCTATGTGTATCCGCCGGCGCCGAGGCTGCGACTCGGGCTCGACCTGAGAGGCGGCAGCCATGTCGTCCTGCGCGGGCAGCCGATTGCCATCTATACTTTCAATTTCTCGAAGGAGATTGCGCCTGACGAGGAAGCCGAGATGGCCTTTCGCGAGAAGGTAAATCGCCTTCTCCAGAAGCTTGCGCTGAAGAGTCCTGTTGCAGAGGTCTCCAGCAGGCGCTCGCTGACCATAAGGACTCAGGTGCAGGATGAGAAGCAGGCGAAAGAGGAAGGACAGCGGCTTCTCGCTTTGCTCAGGGAAGAGCTGGGCAGCAAATACGGGCGCATTCGCCTGCTGCAGGACGAAAGCCAGGTGCTCCAGTTGCAGGGGGAGCTTCTCAATAAGGTTGTCGAGAACCTGGAGAGGAGAGTGAACGGCCTTGGCCTGAGCGAGGCCGTTCTCCAGACTCAGCATCCCGACAAGATAATCGTTGAGATTCCCGAGATAAAAGATCCTGATGCCGTAATGCGCACTCTTCGCAGCACCGCCGTTCTGGAGTTCCGCCACATACCTAAGAGATACAAGGTCGAAGCGCTTGACACAGCCGAGGGCCAGGAAATGATCTTTCTGGACGCCCAGGACAAGGAGGTGCCCGTAGGTAAGGTGCTGGCTGAGTCGCCCATCATCGTCCAGGGCGGGCAGCTCAAGCCGAAATCCGTATTTGTGGACTACAAGTCCGGCTCGAACATGCCCGTTGTAGCTTTCTCGTTCTACCCGCAGGGCGCAGACGCTTTCTGGAAATTCACACGCACGCATAAGGGCCAGTACCTGGCCATAGTTCTGGACGGCAAGGTCATATCTGCTCCGGTTGTCAGAGAGGCCATACGCGGCAGCGGCGTGATAGAGGGAATGAGGAGCATTGAAGAGGCGGCGGAACTGAGCACACTGCTCAACGCGGGCGCTCTTCCCGTGCCTCTCGAGGTGGCTGCGCAGCAGACAGTCAGCCCCACGCTCGGAGCCGACTCGCTTCGAAAGAGCGTTTTTGCTGGCGCGCTGGGACTGCTGTTGGTCGTTGTCTTCATGGCCTTCTACTACAGGCTGCCAGGCCTGCTGGCAGACCTTGCGCTCTTGGTCTATTGCTTCCTGGTTCTGGCCGTTCTGAAACTGTTCGGCGCCACCCTCACACTGCCAGGAATAGCAGGCTTCATTCTCTCGATTGGAATGGCGGTGGACGCGAATGTCATAATATTCGAGCGGCTGAAGGAGGAGCTTCGAACAGAGAAGACCTTGAAGTCGGCCATCGAGGCCGGCTTCAAAAGAGCGTGGACGGCGATTCTCGACTCGAATGTGGCCAGCATCCTGACCTCTCTCATACTGATCGCTTTCGGCACGGCCGCGGTAAAGGGATTTGCCATAACCCTTCTCATCGGCGTGGCGGTCAGCATGTTCACGGCCGTAACGATAACGCGCCTTTTCCTGAACATAACGGCAGGCACCCGGGCGGCGCAAAACCTGGCCCTATTTGGTGTGGCGTTGCCGACCCGCCATAGCCCGACAGCGACGGGCATCGGCGGGAGGAGTTAGTCTCTTGGAACCCTTTCGCGGCAGAAAATGGGACCTGGTAGGCCTGAAGAACTGGTGGTTTTCCATCTCCGGAATCACCATAGTGGTCGGCCTCTACTTCCTGCTGGGCGGCTATCTGCACTTGCCGGGCGCGAGAGGCCTGAACGTTGGAATCGACTTCACGGGCGGGGGGCTGCTCACATACGACTTGAAGAGACCCATTCCCATCCTCCAGCAGGCTGCTCACCTTGCTCGCATCCGCAGGGTGATGAGAGAGGAGGGGATACGCGGAGAGATCCAGCTCGCGGGTTCCGCTTTCCGAGGCCGCGACCGGCTTATCGTGCGCACGCGCATTGACCCCAAACTCTCGGACCAGCAGAAAAACGACCTGGTATCGCGGCAGGCGAAGGGGATGGAGCGCGCCCTCAATAGGCGCTACCCCGGCATCACGCTCGAGGAGAGAGAAATCGTGGGCGGCGTGGTGAGCGCGGAGCTCATCAAGAATGCCTTACTGGCGGCAGGGCTGGGCAGTCTCGGAATCATCGTCTGGGTCGCCATAAGATATGACTTCAAGTTCTCGCTGTGCGCCATGGCAGCCCTTGCCCACGACCTCCTCGTGATAGTGGGCTTCACGGCGATGCTTTACCGGGAGGTGAACGCCCCCTTTGTCGCAGTCCTGCTGACTGTGCTGGGTTACTCTGTTCACGACACCATTGTCATCTTCGACCGGATCAGGGAGAACGTGAAGCTTCGCAAGGGGCGCGATTTCGCCGAGACAACAAATATCAGCCTGCTTGAGACGATGCCCCGTTCGGTCAACACCGTTCTGAGCACTGAGCTCACTCTTCTGGCTCTGTTCTTCCTTGGGGGCAGCACTCTTCGCGATTTCGTTCTGACCCTCCTTGTGGGAATAACTTCGGGCGCCTACTCTTCCATTTTCAATGCCAGCCAGTTGCTTGTGGTCTGGAGGCAGAGAGAGGAGAAGCGGCTGCCAGCGCGCAGAGTTGCTGTAGAGCCCAAGCGGCCGGTCAGGCCGCGCCCCGAGGTCCAAGTTCCGGTGCCCGTCAGCCCCATTGCGCAGCCTGCGAATCAAGCCTCCTCGGCCTTGCCGCAGGAGGAAGAGGAAGCGGTTCCGGTGGCAAGCGCCGCTCCCGCCGAAAAACACCGGCCCCGGCCAAAGCCTAAAGCAAGACCCAGGAAGCGCAAGCGGCGCTTCTGATGAGATGGTCACCTCCGAGAAGAAGCTAAAGCAGCGCGCTGCCTCCCTTTCTGTTGCCTCAAATACCTCGCTTGTCTGCCTGAAGCTTGTGGTGGGCATTTTCACGCGCTCTCTCAGCGTTCTTGCCGAGGCCGCGCATTCAGTAAACGACCTGGCGGCAGCTCTCATCACGTGGAGCGCGGTAAGAAAGTCAGCCCAGCCCGCCGACGAAAGTCATCCCTTCGGCCACGGTAAATTCGAGAGCGTCGCGAGCTTCGTAGAGGCGTTGCTCATCCTGGCGGCCGGTGCGAGCATTGTCTATGCGGCCGTGGGCAGGGTGATCAAGGGCGCGCTGGAGCTGGACAAACCTCTGCTTGGGGCTTCGGTCATGGCGGCCAGCATTCTGGTCAATATCATCGTCTCGAGGCGCCTTTTCAGCGTCGCCAGAAAGACAGGCTCGCCTGCACTCGAGACCGACGCATGGCACCTTAGCTCCGATGTCTATAGCAGTCTGGCTGTCTTGGTTGCTCTGGCTGGCGTGGCGGCAGGCCAGAAGTGGAAGCTGGCCTGGCTGCGACTGCTCGATCCGGCGGGCGCCGTCGGCGTGGCAGCCCTGCTGTTCATCATCTCGGCCAGGCTGCTGCGCGGCGCTTTCCGGCATCTGACTGACGCCTCTCTGCCGCAGGATGAAATCACCGAGATAGACCGCCTGCTGCGCGACCACTACCCCGAATTCATAGGATACCACAGGCTGAGGGCGCGGCACGCCGGCCCGGAACATCACATTGACCTTCATCTCGTCGTGCCTCCCAACTTGAGCGTGCAGGAGGCTCACGCCCTTTGCGACCACCTTGAAACCGACATACGCGACCTGCTGCCGCGGGCCCATGTTCTCATACATGTGGAGCCGCCAGCCGAGGCTCCTTCGGCAGGCACGGGCGCAGCATGAGTTTGCGCCCCTTCGCGCGGCTGCCGCACGCGCTATGCCGCGCGAATCTCCCGCAGGCCCTTCTTCTCGACGTCGTGCGGATGCTTGCCCGCCTCTGCGGCTATCTGTTGAATTTCAGATTTCAAATCTCAGATTATGAGTAGAAGGCTCGCCACAAAGCGCCGCAGTCTCAAAGGCTGCATCTGGGAAACGCCCTCTCACTCGGCAGATGCGGGCAGCAGCGACGAGGCTGCTTGCCAGCATCTGGCGGCTGAATGCCGCGTCTCGCCGCTCACCGCCCGGGTCCTGATCAGCCGCGGCGTGAGGACGGCCGAAGAGGCCGCAAAATTCCTCCAGCCCGGTCTGCACGACCTGCACGACCCCTTCCTCATGGCCGACATGGAGAAGGCGGCGTCAATTCTCAGCAAAGTCGTCGCGCAGAAGGACCCAGTTTTCGTCTTTGGAGATTACGATGTTGACGGGCTCTCGGCCGCCGCGCTGATGCTTCGCTCGCTTCACCGCCTGGGCGCACCAGTGGGCCACTATGTCCCGCACCGTTTGAATGAGGGATACGGCCTGAACAGGCAAGCAGTTGAGAGGGCCGCTTCTGAAGGCTATCGGGTGCTGGTGGCCGTTGATGCGGGCACCTCCTCGGTGGAAGAGGTGAAGCTGGCCAGGGCGTTGGGGCTGCAAATCATCGTGGCCGACCACCATCAGCCAGGTAAGGAGCTTGCTCCAGCCGACGCTCTCCTGAATCCCAGGAGGCCTGACTGCGCCTACCCATTCAAAGAGCTGTCGGCTGTGGGAGTGGCTTTCAAGCTGCTGTGCGGCCTCGGCGAGGCCATCGGCCTGCCGGCTGAGTCTCCTCACAGGATGCTGGACCTCGTCGCTCTCGGAACCATAGCCGACGTCGTCCCGCTGCTGGGTGAGAACAGGGCTCTGGCTGCCATTGGTTTGAGGGTGCTGTCTCGGTCGAAAAAGGTTGGGCTCAACGCGCTTGCGCAAGCCGCAGGCCTGAGGGGAAGCATAACCTCCTATCACGCCGCCTTTGTTCTTGCGCCCCGGCTTAACGCTGCCGGCCGGCTGGCTCATGGCGAGCAGGCTCTGCGTCTGCTGCTTTCGCGCGATGACCAGGAGGCGAGAGCTCTTGCCGACAGCCTGAACGAGCTGAACACTCAGCGCCAGCAGGAGGAGGCAAGGATTCTGCAAGAGGCAGAGCAGATGCTGCAAGGGATTCCGGACCTGCGCGAACGCCGAGCGATTGTCCTTGCATCACAGGGATGGCATCCGGGCGTGATTGGAATAGTGGCCTCGAGGCTCTTGGAACGCTATCACAGGCCCACTTTCCTCATCGCTGTCGCTGGCGGCGTGGGAAGAGGCTCTGCGCGCAGCGTTCCTGGTCTTTCAGCCGTTGAAGCGCTCGGCTCCTGCTGCGAAGCCATTGAGGCCGCGGGAATGTCCTGGAGATATGGCGGCCATCACCTCGCCGCCGGGTTCACAATTCCTGAGCCAGCGATCCCGGTTCTTTCTGAAACCATCGAGCGGCGCGCCTTGCAGCAGCTCTCGAGCGAAGACCTGCGCCCGCGCTTGCGCCTCGATGCTCTGGCCGAGCCGAGCGAGCTGTCGCCCAGGTTCGTAACCGAGCTCAACCGACTCGCGCCGTTCGGCTGCGGGAATCCTGGTCCCATCCTTGGCCTGTCGGACGCGGTGATTGAAGCAGCCGCGGCGATGGGCGCTGGGGCAAGGCACCTTCGCCTGACCCTGAAAACTCCTGCGCATGGCGCCGGAGCCCCAGACGCAAGAGCAGCGGTCTGGAACGCGGCTTGGTTCGACGCGCCTGCCCCGGCTCTGTCAAGTGTCTCCTCACTCATCGGCAAGCCGGTGGATGTGGCTTTCAGACCCGAGATAGACGAGTGGAACTCGGGACGAACCGTCCGGCTCCTGGTGGAAGACATTGCGATATGACAGCGTCCGAGCTTGCGTGCGGCGGAGGGGTGGGAACCACGTCCGGCATAAAGCCGGACGCTACAGAGACCGGCCCGGCGCAGCGGCAGAACAATGTAGCGTCCGACCTTGCGTCGGACGAGGGCGCTTTACCTCGCCGTCGCCCAGGCGTAGAATGGCAAAGCGATGGTCGGGCAGCAACGGGCGGTTCGAAGCACTCGGCGCCGCAGCCCCAAGATTGAGAAACTCCTCGAAAAAGTCAGGAGCTACAATCCCGCCTGCGACGAGGCGCTGCTGCGAAAGGCTTTCGATTTCGCAAGCTCCGCCCACGCAGGCCAGACGCGCCTCACAGGCGCTCCCTACATAACTCACTCCTTCGAAGTTGCCCTCATCCTGGCCGACCTGGAGCTGGACGACGCCTCTATATGCTGCGGCTTGCTGCACGACACGGTAGAGGATACCTCCGTCACGCTCGAAGACTTGCGCAGAGAATTCGGCGAGAACATGGCTCGGCTGGTGGAGGGCGTCACGAGCCTGCGCCACCTTCATTTCCACTCTCGGTGGGAACACCAGGCAGAGAACCTGCGGCGGATGCTGCTCGCCATGGCAAAGGACCTGCGGGTGATTCTGGTGAAGCTGGCCGACAGGCTGCACAATCTTCGCACTCTTCACCCGCACAAACCTGAAAAGCAGCAGGAGGTGGTAGAGGAGACCCTACAGATATTCGCTCCCATCGCTCACCGCCTTGGAATCTGGAGGCTGAAGTGGGACCTGGAGGATCTTTCGCTGCGTTACCTCGACCCCGAAGCATATCGCCACATCAAAAGGCGAGTGGCCCGCAGCAGGGAGGAGCGCGAACGAACCATAAGCCTGGCGATCCAACAGTTAGGCGAGCGACTCGAGGCCAGAGGCATCGAGGCCGAGATAAGGGGAAGGCCGAAGCATTTCTACAGCATCTACCAGAAGATGCGCTCCCAGGCGGTTGATTTCAGCCAGATACTCGACCTGGAGGCGATCCGCGTTCTGGCAAATACGATTCCGGATTGCTACGCCATACTCGGGGAAGTGCACAATCTCTGGCTCCCGCTGCCCGATATGTTCAGCGACTATATCGCGAAGCCCAAGCCGAACCTCTATCGCTCGCTGCACACGAAGTTAATCGGCCCTCACGGAGGCCCCATGGAGGTGCAGATACGCACCTGGGAAATGCACCGGGAGGCGGAATATGGCGTGGCTGCTCACTGGAGATACAAGGAGGGCCTGCCTGGCCAGGCGGAGGATGGCGATTTCAGCTTCGACAGAAAGCTCTCCTGGCTGCGCGAGTTGATAGAGCTTCAGAGCGATGTCTCGGACCCCGGTCAATGGCTGAATACCATCAAGCTCGACCTGTTCAAGGACCAGGTGTTTGTCTTCACTCCAAAGGGCGATGTCATAGACCTGCCAGTTGGCTCCACGCCCGTTGACTTCGCCTATCGCATCCATACCGACATCGGCCATCACTGCACGGGCGCCCGCGTGAACGGCAAGCTCGTGCCGCTCAACTATGCGTTCAGAAACGGCGATGTATGCGAAATACTGACCTCGAAGTCGTCGCGCGGCCCAAGTTCAGACTGGCTCACCTTCGCAGCCACTTCTCCTGCCAAGAGCAAGATAAGGCAGTGGTTCCGGCGCGGGAATAGAGAGGAGAATATCCAGCTTGGCCGGCGCCGCGTCGAAGAGGAATGCCGCAGGGCCGGTCTGAATGCGAAGGAAATCCTGAGTGAAGAATCCCTGGCCGCTCTGGCGCACCGCATGAACTATGCCAGCGCCGATGATCTGCTGGCTGCTGTCGGCTATCACGAGATTGCCGCCGAGACGGTCATGAACAGATTGACCGAGGGCGGGGTGAAGAAGAAGGAGGCCCCACGGGCCGCGCACTCCCAGACAGCCTTGCAGCTCGGCATCTCGGCCACGGGCGCGGAGGATATGCTGCTCAGGCGCTCGCGCTGCTGCGCTCCTCTGCCAGGAGATGACATCATCGGCTATGTTACCAGAGGTAAAGGAATCGCGGTCCACCGGGCAGACTGCCCAAACATCTCGCTGCTCCGCAATGAGCCAGCGAGGCTGCTGAATCTGGAGTGGACCCGAAGCCCGGACCGCTTCTACCCGACGCCAATCGTCATAGAGGCCATAGACCGCGTAGGTCTTCTCCAAGACCTGCTGTCAATCGTCAGCGCCGACAATGTGAATATCAGCACCGCGAGGGCCACCACGAAGAAGGGGAAGGACACGGCGCAGATATACCTGGTGCTCGATGTAACCGACGCCGCGCAGCTCAATGCAATCGTCGCCCAGCTCGCTCGCCACGCCGACGTCCTGTCAACTCACCGCGTCCAGGCGGGGTAGGGGTAATTTGCACGAACCCTGTAGCCGCGCCCTTTATGGGCGCGCACGGGGCCGCCAGACACCAAAGGCAAGCGCAGGCGTAAGGCCTGCGGCTACATTGCACAAGTCCAGATTGGGCGCAGTGAATTGCGCCCCTACACGGCGCATCTACCCCCCAAGTGAAGCCTGCGCGCTGGTTGCGCGACTTCTCACACACGCCCTAAGAGATCGGTCGGCCCGTGGATGGGATTCTCAGCACTCCCTTGGAGTCTCGCTCGGGAATGGGCCACAGCTTCAAGCTGCGCCCCTTGCCAAAAAGAGCCTGGCCCAGCTTCTCCGAAACCGCCAGGTCGTCGGCGCCAAACGGCAGCTGGATATACTTGCGGGCTCTCAAGTCAACCAGCAGACAGTGCTTGTCACCTCGCACGATTGCCACCTCGCTCTTCCTGTAGGCATAAAGCCGCCTGCGGCCAAGGTCTCCTGGCCGGGGCACCCCCTGCATCGGGCCCCAGGGCTTCTTGCCGGGAATCATGATTGTGCGGACCGGAAGCTTGGGGTCCGCCGGGACAAAACGGAACTGCGCGCCCTCCGGCTCCGAATATACAAGAGCCAGAGCCCCAAGACCCCCAGGCACCACCGCCACCTCCTCCGTTGCGATGGCGCCCTTCAAGTCTTCCGTCCTGAGGACCTCCTGTGGATTGAGCTTCCCGAAAACCAACCTCAACTGTTTCCCAGGAGGGGGCCCTTCACCTACGTTGGCGTAGAACTTATTCTCTTTATCGTGGGCGGCGAGGTAGGAGAAAAACTCCGCGCCGGCGCCCTGTGTTTCCACCTGCTTGGCCTCAGGCATCTTGATTGTGCGCATATCGGCGTAAAGCATGTCCCCTGCGGGGTCGAACGACGCAACGTTTACCGGCCCGAGGAAGTGGCGGACAACCCGCTTCTTTTTCAGGTCCAGAACATCTATGCCTTCGCTGGTAACCACTGCCCCCCACCCCTTCGGGCTTATTGCGACGGATGGAGGCAGCCACCTGGGGTCGTACTCTCTCACCCTCTCGCTCAGCGGCACCCTCTCCACCCGCCGCGAGGCGAGCCGGACCAGCGAGGCGTAGGCCCTCTTCCAGTGAGAGATAAGGACGGCGCCGGAGGCATCGTCGAGCGCCAGCGAGGCGACCGGCCCCGGCAGGCGGATCGCTGTCGCGCCGCCAAAGCGCATCGTCTGGAAACCTCTGTAAAGCAGCCAGACGACGAGAAGTGCGATAATGAGAAAACCGACCAACCGCCACCACCGCGTCGGTTTTCGCCGGGCGCCCACAGAAGCGGCGCCGCCTGCGGATTGCTCTGCCAGCTTCCTTTCCTGCTTACCAGTCTCGACCATTTCTCATACTCCCTGACGACAGAATTCGGGATCGCTCAGGCACCTTCCTGCTGCCCTCGCCACGCGGGATATCGGGAGCGGCTTGCCAGGGCAGCCCTCCGCGTATGGACCACGTCCTAAGAACTTGTAACAAAACCCCCACGCCCCTGAAAGGCTCCGAACAGATTCCGAGGCCTGTAGGGCCCCGATCTGTCGGGGCCGGACGGCTTTCGGCGCGGGGTGCCTACCCGAGCCGGGCCACGGCCAGGGGAACCCGCGCCCTGCAGTTGCCCCAACCGGCAATGGCTCTTGATACAGGCTCTAAGAATCTCTAACAAAACCCGGCACGGGGAACGCGCGGTCGGAGTGAGGAACCGCCAAGCCGCGCCAATGGGTGACTCGGTGCATCAGGGCGCCCACCGGGTGACCTGTAGCGCAAACTGCCAGTTTGCGCGGGTGTGACCGCAAAGTTTTGCAGTGCGGGAGCTCGCTCCCGCTGGCTCTGCCATCCCGGAGGGATTTCAAAGCGGCGGCAACTCGTGCTTCGTCCCGACTAGTCGGGACTACGCAGAGTAGCAGCCGCCGCACTCCGCACCCTCGCACGCCGTCGCCAGCGTCATCGCGTCACGCCAAACAGGATCGGCCGCGCCAGTTTGCGCTACTTTTGTTAGAGACTCCTCGGAGCCCAAAAAATAAAGGCAGGCTGGCATCCGGAACTGGCCGCCAGCCTGCCGTTGTTCGCTTGACGACTGCCTGCTCCGCCTCAGCGGGGCGCCTGCGGCGTCTGTGCACCTTGCGCTTGCGCCGCCTGAGACCCCTGCATCGGCTGCACCATCGTTTGCGACGGTATCTCCGACCAGTCTATTGTCCCCTCGCGAAGCTGCTGCTGAATGTCCGGGGGCAGCGACTCGAAGCGCGCCTGCTGCTGCCCCTGACTGAGCTTGATCATCTTCATACCGGCAGCGCCGCCGCGGTGGGTGAACCAGTAAATCCCGTAGATCAACACAACCGCAACAACGATCGCCACAAGAGTGACCGTGGGAGTTATCTGGATCTTCCACCACGGGCCTTGCCTTCGAGCAGCGCCTCGTCCGGGCGCTGTTCCTGGTCGAACAACCTTCATCTTTGCTGTCTCCCGCTCTGGCCCGCCGAAGCCTTGGCGAAGGCGGGCCAGAGCAAATTGCTCCTTGTCACGCAGTCCCGATAGAATCGGGACTATCCCAAAGTCGGTTCCCTACTGCACGTCCGGCGTGATTATTGACGCCGCCGAGTCCCAGCCGTGCAGGCAGCCGTTCGCCACGGCCTCTGCATCGGTCTGCACCCTGAAGTCCATGTCCGGGATCTTCACATTTCCGCGGCTGCCTGTGCTAATTACGTTACCGTCAGCGTCGAGAAGGCCCACAAGGGACTTGCCCGATGGGTTGCCAAAGACGTTGGCGTCGCAGTTCGCGACGCTGCTGTTGCCCCAGTTGCCCTGGTTGGCGGGGACAAAGCCCCACATGCTCTTGGGCGTCATCGTCTTGGCGAACTTCATGCTCGCAACGTGCCCGTCGAAGAAGGCAAAGGTGCAGAAACTGTTGTGGCTCTGAAGCACGGAGACCTCGGTCTCGGGGAGCCTGGTGGCGTTCGAGCCCGTGTAGGTCCCAAGCATCTGCGCCGGCCAGAGCTCGTAGTTCTTCATACGGTCCTCACTGAGCATTATGGTCGCGGACGGCTCCTTAAGCTTCTTTATGTCCACCCCATCGCCGTAGTAGGCTGAGCCCCACCAGGTGCAGCCGTTGCCAAGACCCTTGCCGGTCCAGATTTTGCACGCGCTGTTGCTGTCGCAGGCTGGAAGGTTCGGGTTGCAGTTGATGTTGCCCGTGTTCGCATGGGCGCTCGTTTTCTGGGCGGGGTGGCCGTTCGCTGCGATAAGCGCCGTTCCGTTGATGCCGTAGGAGATATTCCAGCGGCCGCCCCAGTCGGTTCCGTCCCACAGGCTCCAGCGCTCGCCGCCGCACTTGCCGCCCTCGAAGTCGAATTTCTGGTTGGCAAGGCAGTCAGAGCCGCTGAACTGCGGCTGGGGGCTTGCCCACGCGTTGCTGGGGCAGATGTAAATCTGCTTGTTCTTGATGTACGGGAGGATGGCGTCCTTCCACAGGAACTGGGGCGTCTTCCCGTACGTGTTCCACCCCTCCCACCACCAGTAGCCGGCGATGGGCGATTTCTCGTCATAGTCCTGGGCATACATTATCCACGCGGTGGCAAGCTGCCTCATGTTGCTTATGCAGTGTGCCTTCCTCGCTGCCTCCCGCGCCTGTGCGAAAACAGGGAACAGGATCGCTGCCAGGATGGCGATTATCGCAATCACCACCAGCAGCTCAATCAGTGTGAACCCGCGCTTAGCACGCATTACCTAACCTCCTGAGAAAAATTTACACGCTAGTCACGGCGCCTCGCCAGGGCAGCTCTGCGCGTCTGCATCACCTCCTAATCCCCAGATTCCCCCACCCCCGAAAATCCGCGCCGGACTTCGCGCCGCAGGCGCGGAGGTCTTCCGTTCCATTCACTATCACCCCCGGTGCGGGAGGGAACCACACCTCGCGGCCCGCCCTCGCCAGGGCAACGCCCGGCAAACTGCACCAACCCCAATCCCAAGGTTCCGCATATATGATACCCACGAGCCCCCCCTCTGTCAAGCCCTTTTTTTGTCAAGGTAGCGCCATTTTCTTCCCCTGAGAGCCCTCGAAACACTTTTGCGTTTTCGGCATTTTCCATCCCTGGCGCCCTCCCTCGCCGCCGACCGGCAGGACCAGCCGGCAGGTATCGGCCTCTGCCACGCTGCTTCAGTATATGAGCTCCCGAAATCTCCCCACAGTGTGGAAAGTGATAAGGTTCCCGTCGTGAGCGTCCTTTGCGCGTGCATCGCCTGACCTGGACAGGACGTGCAAGTCGTCGCCGTCAATGATCATGGAGGCGTAGTGGCGCCCCTGGCCTGGGTTTCCGCTGGTGGCCACCAGGCCCGCAAAGCACCAGTCAATGCAGTTCTTCGAAAAGTGAAGCGCCAACCGGTGGCGCTCGTTGTTGGGCAGGTTGAAACGGTTGGCGGGCAAGCGGTCGGGCCGCGTCATCGAGTCGGTTGACTGTGAGGAGAGGAGCCAGAAGAGGCGCGTCTTCTCGTCATAGAGGATGTGGAACTTCATCTGGCCGCCCGGGAATGGGACATACAGCATGGGTTCTCCCGAGGGCGCGTTCTCGAGTGAGACTGTGATGCTGCGCCCATCATCTGCCTCAACCGCTTTCGCGAGGCAGGCCAGGTTCGTGGCGCCTGTGTGTGCGCGCATGAAAAGGTGGAAGGTGCGGCCGGAAGGGTCGTACCAGTCGTGGTCGGGGTCGGTGAACTGCACGACATTGGTTTCCAGCCATCCGGGGCGCCCCATTGAGCGAGGGTTCTTCGGATCGCTGGGCACGGTAGGGCCCTCCTTGTAGAAGGGCACCCCTATCAAGTGAGGTGGCCCAGCCGTTCGGATGGCATCGTTGAAACTCAGGACATTGGAGAAAGTCCAAGCCTCACGGCGCGCGAGGTCGTCGCCGACTCTCGCCGACATGAGCACCGGGGCCAGCCCTGTTTCGGTCCCGCGCTCCATGACCAGATAAACCCGGCCGCGCGTGTAATGGACGTTGCAGGGCGCCTGGTGCCAGCGCTGCCCCTCTGTCAGCTCAACCGGCTCAGACCAAGTCTGCCCGCGATCGTGCGAACGCATGATAATGAGGTCGCCCCATTGACCGAGCACGTAGAGGGCATTGCCCGCAACAAACGGACGCGCGTGTTCCATGGGCGTGTCGGAGCGATGGGTCCAGGTGCGCCCCCGGTCGTCGCTGGTGAAAATCCTGCCTCGCCACACCCACTTGCCCCTTCGCGCTCCAGGAAGCTTCTCCACCCCGGCTCCACCCTGGTCCATCGTGGCGACCAGCCTCCCGTCCTGAAGGCGCGCGAGACCAGGGCTGTAGGCGTAAATCGTCGCCGGGTCCGGAGACTGGTACACCACGGTGAATTCGTTGGCCAGCGGCCGGTTCCGGGGCAGTTCCCTCCGCTTGATTGTATCCGCGATGGCCACCCCGCGCGCCTGCATCGCGGCCGCCCCCACTGCAACACTCGTGAGGAAATCCCTGCGATTCATCTGCGAGCCACCTCCTTGCTTTGTTGTGAGCACAGCTTGCAGCGAGTCACGTCGCTCTGCCGCGAAACGGGTGAGGAACTATTTCGATTGCCAGAGGCGGACAAGTCTGGCGGGCCCGATGAATCCGGGCAACTCCACCCAGACCTCGTCCGGAAGCCGTCAGATGGCAGGCAACCGTTTCGACTTTCGCATCTTTGACAGGATAGCACCCTGCGCGATTCTTGGGATGCGCTCTAACCCACGCCTGCTGCCGGAGAACAAAAACGTCCTCAGAAGCGAAGCGAGAGCCGCCCCTGGCTGTCTCGCTTGGGAATGGGCCACAGCTTCACGCTCCTCCCCTTGCCAAAAAGGACCTGACCCAGCTTCTCTGACACCGCGAGATCGTTAGCGCCGAACGGCAACCGGATATGCTTCCCGGCTCTCAAGTCAATGAGCAAGCAGTGCCTGTCATTTCGCACGATTGCCACCTCACTCTTCCCACAGGCATAAAGGAGCCTGTGGCCAAGATCTCCCGGCCGGGGCATCCCTTGTGTCGGAGTCCAGGCCCGCTTGCCGGGAATCGCGATTGTGCGAACCGGAAGCCCAGGATCCGCCGGGACAAAACGCACCTCCATGCGCTCCCGCTTCCCATATACAAGAGCCAGAGCCCCACGCCCCCCGGGCACCACCGCCACCTCCTGCATCAAGAGCGTGTCCTTGATCTCTGCCTCCCGGAGGGTCTTCCTGGGATTCAGGTTCCCGAAAACCAGCTTACACGGCTTCTCGAGAGTCGGCGGCTCGATGGCAAGGACGTAGTGCTTGGCCTCTGCATCACGAGCCGCGAGGTAGGAGAAAAAGTCCGCGCCGGCGGTCTGTACTTCCATCTGCTTGGCCTCAGGCATCTTGATGCTGCGTATATCGGCGTGGAGTATGTCCCCTGTGGAGTCGAACCAAGCGGCGTTCACCGGCCCAAGGAAGTGGCGAACAACGAGCTTCTTTTTGAGGTCGAGAACATCTATACCCTCGTTCGTGACCACCGCCCCCCAGCCTTTCGGACTTATGGCGACGGGTGGAGGCAGGTCTCTGGAGTCATACGCCTTCACCGTCTCGCTCAGCGGCACTCTCTGCACTTGCCGCGAGCCAAGCGAGAGCAGAGAGGCGTAGCCCTTGTCCCAGTGGGAGATAAGGACGGCGCCGGAGGTATCGTCAAGCGCTAAGGAGGCAAGTGGCGCCGGCAGGCGAACCGCTGCGGCGCGCCCAAAGCGCATTGCCTGGAAGCCTGTGTAAAGCAGCCAGACGACGAGAAGCGCGACAGCGATAAGACCTATGAGCCGGCGTCGCCTTGATTTTCGACGGATTTTCTCGAGCGCTGCCTGCCCTGCGCCCTGCTCATCCGATTTCGTTCCCTGCCTAATAGCCTGTGCCATCTGTGTGTCCTCCCAACGCGGCCAGCTCGTCTCGCGTGGACCGCGTCTCGCTCAATTCATCACATCTCGTGTAGTAGAGCTACCCACTCTTATTAAGGATTGCGGAGCAAAACGAACAGTGCGGCAGCCTGGTAGCGCAGGTTTGAAACCTGCGCCACCTTGTTCAAATGTTCCATTCGCAACGCAACGATCAATAAGCGCCACCACGCAGCGCGGTCCCCGGCCCACGACCGGTAACGCAAACCGACAGTTTGCGCTACTTTTGTTAGAGCGTGTGCGACAACATAAGGTTCTCGTCCGGCGCGAGGCCGGACGCTACAAGTGGATGCGATAATGCGGCGTCCGACCCTGCGTCGGACGTTGGCGGGCCCGGGACAGGCCACTTCGAAGCCGTTTTCCTCAACATATCTTGCCGACCTCAGCCATCGTAACTGAAGAAGAGACTTTTCACAGACCTTCTTGGAGCCACGCGACAGGCAGCTTTCCCGACGAGAACAGATTGGACTTTATCACGACCCCGTCAGAGACTCTTCGGAGCCCAGAAAATAAAGGCAGGCTGGCATCCGGAACTGGCGGCCAGCCTGCCGTTGACCGCTCGACGACTGCCTGCTCCGCCTCAGCGGGGCGCCTGCGGCGCCTGTGCACCTTGCGGCGCCTGCTCTCGCGCCGCCTGAGACCCCTGCATCGGCTTCACCAGCGTCTGCGGCGGTATCTCCGACCAGTCTATGCGATGCTCGCGAAGGTCTTGCTGAACATCCGGGGGCAGCACCTTCATCCGCTCCTCCTCCGAAATTTCGACCATCTTCAGACCCGCAGCTCCTCCCCGGTGGGTGAACCAGTAAATCCCGTAAATCAACACAACCACAACAACGATCGCCACAATAGTGACCGTGGGAGTTATCTGGACCTTCCACCACGGACCTTGCCTTTGGGCACCCCCTCCTCTGGGTCCTGTTCCTGGTCGAACAACCTTCATCTTTGCCACCTCCGGCTTGGGCCCGCCTTCGCCAGGGCTTCGGCGGGCCAGAGCACATTGCTGCATCTCACGCTGTCCCGATGAGATCAGGACAGCGCCAAAGTCGGTCCCCCTTTACTGGATGTCCGGGGGAAGTACTGACGGCATCGAGTCCCAGCCGTGCTCGCAGCCGTTGGCCACAGCCTGGGCGTCGGTCTGCGACTTCAGGTCGAGATTGGGTATCAAGACATCGCCGCGGGTGCCACCGCCTGCGCCAACAAGCAAGTGCCCCGTCGGGTTCCCGTAGGCCTCGGTGCAGCAGGCGTACACAGCCTTCCCGTCATACTTGTGGTTCGTGCAGTAGCCCCACATGGTCTTGGGCGAGAGCGTCTGCGCGAACTTCATGCTCCGCACGTGCCCATCGAAGAACGCCACGTTCGTCATCGCGTTGTGGCTGTTAATCTGGGACACTTCGGTCTCGATGATTCTGGTGCCTTGGCTGCCTGTGAATGTGCCAATCATCCCCAGCGGGTGCATGATATCGCCGCTCTTCATGCGGGTCTCGCACAGCAATATGGTCGAGGCCGGTTCAGAAAGGACCTTCGGTATGTTGACACCGGAGGCGAAGTAGCAGTCCCCCCACCAGTTGTTGCCGTTGCCCATCCCAAGCGGGCACTTGTCGTTAGACGCGCACTGGGGAAGGTTCGGGTTGCAGTCGCTGGCCCAGTTGATGGAGTGGGAGCTGCGCTTCTGGGCCGGTAGACCGTTCGCCATGATAAGCGCCGTCGTGTTCATGGCGTAGGAGATGGGCCAGCGCCCTGTGCTGCCGGTCCCATCCCACAGCATCCACCTCTCCTCGCAGACGACTGGCGTTGGCCCCGTCTGAAGAGCCAGACAGCCTGCGCTGCTGAACTGCGGCGTGGGGCTCGCCCACGCGTTGCTGGGGCACCTGTAGACGTCCTTGCTCTTCACATACGGGTAGATCGCGTCCTGCCAGCCCCACACGGGTACTCTTCCATACACGACCACCCCGGCCCGCCACCAATAACCCGGCTGGGGCGTCGTCTCATCGTAGTCGTTCGAGTACATCAGGAACGCGGTGGTAAGCTGCCTCATGTTGCTTATGCAGTGCGCCTTCCTCGCTGCCTCCCGCGCCTGTGCGAAAACAGGGAACAGGATCGCTGCCAGGATGGCGATTATCGCAATCACCACCAGCAGCTCAATCAGTGTGAACCCGCGCTTAGCACGCATTACCTAACCTCCTGAGAAAAATTTACACGCTAGTCACGGCGCCTCGCCAGGGCAACTCTGCGCGTCTGCATCACCTCCTGATCCCCAGATTCCCCCACCCCCGAAAATCCGCGCCGGACTTCACGCCGCAGGCGCGGAGGCCTTGCGTTCCATTCACTATCACCCTCGATGCGGGACCGAAGCACACCTCGCGCCCCACCCTTACCAGGGCAATGCCCGGCAAGCACCACCAACCCCAATCCTAAACTTGCGCGTATCATACCCACGAGCCCCCCCTCTGTCAAGCCGTTTTCTTGTCAACCTGGCGCCATTTTCTTCCCCTGAGAGCCCTGGAAGCACTTTTGCGTTTTCGGCATTTTCCATCCCTGTGCACCCTTGATGACTCTTCCTCCCCCCTATGTATGGGGGAGGAATAAGGTGGCGGGACCCCCACCTGGATCCTCCCCTCCTGAGGCGGGCAAGCCCCATCAAGGGGGAGGACACCTTCCCCGCGCCTGCCCTTCATTTGTGCATTTCTCAAAAACGCAAAAGTGTTGTTACAGATTCTAACAGGCCTGTGAAAAAGGCGCCTGCGGGTTCGGTCTCATGGGGAAGCTGTGTAGGGCCCCGACGCGTCGGGGCCGCCGGGGATTTTTCTCGGCGGGGACAGGCGTCCCCGCCCTACAGAGTCTATCGCAAAAGTCATAGCAAGGAAGGGATTGCCTGCCATTTGGCGAATGGTGTGGAGAAATCCATCTGGAGAGCCATGATGATCCGAAGACAAGA
>Ga0315280_10003731_pt1 | contig 23103 bp, 12 predicted proteins | sample YL17G06_40_MG_FD_203697 | JGI IMG/M metagenome (GOLD analysis project Ga0315280, IMG submission 203697) | Sediment microbial communities from Yellowstone Lake, YNP, Wyoming, USA - YL17G06_40 | ecosystem: Environmental > Aquatic > Freshwater > Lake > Sediment | place: USA: Wyoming | collected... | reverse complement strand
GTGCATGTTGAGAGGGGTAAGAAGCCGGGCAAGGGAAAGGAGAGGATTGAGACGATCCTTCATTCTCCGTAAGCAGTAGTTTCCCGATTACTACCGTAGCACGGCCTGGGTGTTGGGTACGGCCCGATTTGGTCGGAGGTGGCGGAGCAAGCATGAGATCCGGTTCGTTGAATTGGCCGCTAGCTTTCATTGTGGGCGTTGCGATCCTTGTGATCTATGCCCTCTTCACCGTTGTGTCTGTGAGTTATTTCCCAGGAGAATTGACTTCACTTGGCAATTGGCTGAGTGACTTAGGGAATTCGAGGCTCAACCCGTCAGGGGCGGTCGTGGTGGGAGAAATGGAGGAGGAGCTTCAGGATGATCGCTTCTGACCCAAGCGCGAGACTGGTCTTCCCAACCGGTCACAACGGGCCTGGGCGGCCTGTATCATTCGTTAGTATCCGCCTAGGCCGTTTCGAACGCTCCGTTATCGTGCTCCCAGGAAAGCACCAACGCTCGATACAGATCTAGCCACTTTGTCGTGGGAGGCTAAGAGCGAGTTCTACTTCCTTATGGACAACGATGCCATATGTCTGCACGGCGTTGGCACTGACATGTGTGCGATGACAGGTTCCCGGTTTGGAGTGGGTGGGTTATACCCCTACGACCAAGCAGGCAAGACTCAGACGGGCAACACAGTCCATCCCCCAGGGGGCGACTATCTAGCATGCCCTCGATACCAGTACCAGTCAAGGTCACCCCTCCACTAGAGCGACCTCACGGTGGGATTGCTGCCCGTTGTTCAGTGGTCTTCGAAAGTCTTTCTGATCCACTTATGTCAGAGCTGGCTGAACCCGTCCGGGTATGCCTTGACGAAATTCCCGACGAGCGAGCTGATGCCCGGATCATTGACGAACGCTTGGGCTTACGCGGGCAGTGACCTGTCAGATTTCTAGTGGACATTGCCCCGCAGCGGATGGAGACCCTTCTGGGTTCACTGAGAGATGCGCGGAAGAGCCCGGTGAGACCTCGCGGATTCTAGATCGGCCTCGAGAATCCCCACTTCTCCAGCGCGACCTTCAGTTCCTCATGCGTCTTGGCGTACTCCTGTAAGTCAACGCCACCCGTGTGGGCGTCAACGGCTTGTCTGACAGCTCTCGCGCCCGCTCTCCCGCCCATTGGATGCCCCCACAGGCCGCCTCCGACCTGGATGATCATTTCCGAGGACAAGATATTCATGACATCGGGAACTATTCCAGGATGAAGTCCTCCAGAGCAAACGGGGAAGGTGGGCTTTATGCTGTACCATTGCTGATCCAAGGTCGTTCTGTCTCCTCTAAACCTCGTACTCGTCAGTTCCTCATGAAGGTTCTTCACTTCCTCCAAGGGACTCTCCAGCTTTCCCACGACCGTGCCGATGTGAATGTGGTCGACACCCACTAGCCTCGACAGCTTTGCCACCATGAGCATCGACATGCCATGATCCGGATTCCTAGTAAACGCCGCGTGGAATGATCGGTGGGCGTGTATGGCTAGCCCAAGGTCATCGCACTCCTCTCGCATGGTTTGGAGCGCTGCCCAGCCCACTGTGAGGATGTCTACCATGACGAAACTCCCCCCTGAGTCCTTCACGAGTTTAGCCCTCTTGGCCATCTCTCTTGTCTCCGAGGTCACGTTCACCAAGTAGTCCTTCCTGTCTCCTGTCTCGGACTCGGCGAGATCTCTCTTTCTGAACGAGAGCTTCACCCTCTCCTCAAACCTGTTGAAGGGCTGGCTGCTCAGATTCTCATCATCCTTTAGCAGGTCGATGCCCCCAGCCCATGCCTCGAATCCAGCAGCAGCATGTTCCTCAGAGGTCATACCGACCTTGGGCTTCGGGACGGTGGCGAGCAAAGGTCTGTCCTGAACCTTGAGAACCTCTCTTACTCCTTTGATCCCTCTCAACGGGCCCTTGAAGGAGTCGATGTACCATTTCGGGAAACCGACATCCAAGAGCTTGAGACCTTGAAGGGCCTTCATCCCGAATATGTTGCCAGCGACCGAGCTGACCAACTGGGGCAGGTTCCCCTTCTCGAACAGATCCTTGGGATAGGCCACTCTCACGTAGCCGTTGTCGAAGCGGTAAGCCTTCGCCATGAGGCGCCTGATACCTTCGTTCATGGTGGTCAACGTTGTCCAAGTGCCAATCGAGGACTCGCTGGCTATCCTGCCGGCAGCATCTTCCATCTTGAGGCCAGCAGCTGGAGTGACTTTGAACAAGGCTACTATGTCCTCATCCGAAGGGGAATAGCCTCTGTCAATGAAATCGAGATACCACTCAAAGCTCATGAATCGGCGGCAAAGGATTATGGAATATAAGGGTTGGCATGCGCGGTGCGGACACGTCCAATCCCGATGTGCGTTGACCAGACTAAGGCATCCCTCGCGACTGATTTCCCTGAAGTGAAGATAGGGGATAGTTCCCGCAGCATAGGCGGGCATTCGACAGTCGAGGGAGCACACGTCCTCTAAGCCTTTGTACTCATGCTTGACCCAACCGCAGTCGGTCCTGACTCTGCAGCTGCTCCGATCCTAGATGGTCAAATGGTCAACGGGTCCGGAGGGCTCTACAATCTCTCAAGACGGACTGCCGATACGCCTTGGCAGACGTTGCGAGACTAGCCTTGCAGGATGATCTTCTTGACGACATTGAGTATCTCGCCTTGGTCTCCAGTTCCCCTTGCCCGCTCCAGTTCGTCCTTCTTCGCGTATATCAGCAGAGCCTTCTTCGCGAGGTTGGCGAATATCTCTTTGGACAAGTACATCGCCTTGACTGGATCCATCCTATACGTGAACTGATCCTCTCCGAACCAGCCCTCGTAGCCCGTGTCGATCGCAGCGTATATGAAGTCGACCATCCTCCAGACATCCCCCGTGCCCACCACCCGATCCTCATCGTTGCTGTGCAGCTTTGCGGTGTTCATGTGGAAGTTGACCAAGGGCACATCGAACCGCTTGAGCGCGTAGACCGTGGCGGCCGGCTCGACTGCGTACATCTGCTCATGACCATAGTCAATGCACACACCCATGTTCTTGCTGCCGCTCCTGTCGTTGATGGTCTTCGCAACCAGCGCTGACAGGTGGGTTGTTGGGATCACCATGTTGCCTTCCCTCGGTTCATGGAGCTTGGCTTCGATTCCAAAACCGAGTCCCGACCGCCTCGCCTCCTGATTGATGCTCTCGCAACCTTGGATGAACAGGCCAAGCTGCTCCCCGTAGTTCACCTCGAAGTTGTAATCCCAACCGTCTGACCCCGGCCACAGAGCAACGCTCTTGCATCCGACCTCCTTAGCCAGCTCGACCGCCTGGAATCCGATCTGAAGGGCATCCTCCCTGACCTTCTTGGAGGGATTCGTAATGCCTCCCAGCTTCCATTTCGGATCGGTCCACAGGTTCGTGTTCATGTTCGTCGGAGTCAGCCCCAGATCCTTCAGAGCGTCCCTCACTTCTCCCGCCAAGGCTTGGTTCTTCTTGTAGCCAGGGCCCAAGAACAGGGCATCATGAAACTCCACGCCCTTGACACCCGCCAGCTTTATCCTCTTCAGCTGAGAGATGATATCGCCCTTGAAGTTCGGATCATCGCTGTTGTATCCTCCCGTGGTGAACCTATCCGCGAAGTCTCCAGCTGCCCAGTGGCCTGCAGCGAAGTTTATCCCGAATTCCTCGAAGAACTTGTCGACAACGGTCCCTTCGATGTAGCCTGCGTATTCAGTCTTGAGCTCATCCAAAGCCTTCGTGTTCATCTTCGAAAGGGTCCAGCGGCCAAAGGCTATAAGCGTTATTCCTACTCACTGCTCTCGCGTGACGCCACAGCAACCATCAGGTGGCCCTTCTCATTGGTGTGAGGAGACGACGTTGTAGGTGCGTCGAGCTTCCCAAGTCTTATATCTCGATACGGGTTGGCCACAACAACAAGATCATGGTCAAGACTTGTGTGGCTGGCGCGGTGAACTGGGACATCAATCTATTTGTTGAGAGGTTCCCTCAGATCGGTGAGGAGGTTCCGGTAGATAGGATTACACGGGTGCCAGGGGGAAAGGCAGCAAACGTTGCGGTCGCCTCCGCTAGGATACTGGGTCCAGGACAGGCAGCCCTCATCGGTTCGCTGGGGAAGGACTCGATAGCTGAACAGCAGATCAGGATACTCGAAGGAGAGGGAGTCGTGGTGTCCGGGATTCGCTTCGCCGAGGATGCCGAGTCCGGACAGGCGTATATAGTGATCGACAAGGAGGGCAGAAACGTCATCAACACCCACTTCGGCGCCAACCTCAGGCTTCTGCCCAAGGACCTCTCCAGCCCCGAAGTTCAGAGGATACTGACGGAGTCCTCAATGGTGACGCTGATTGACCCTCCCCTCGAGACAATTGAGAGTGCGGCTCAGTTGGGCAAAAGACTGGGGAAAACGATCATGTGGGACGCGGGAGTACGGAGCATGCTCGGAATGGACAAGCTGGGCACAGTGCTGAAGAACATAGACTACCTCGTGGTCAACCAAGTAGAGGTCAAGAACCTGACCGGGCTTCAGGATCCTCCAGAGGCCTGCGCGAAACTCAGGAGCGCGAATGACTGCCTTCGCCTGATCGTTAAGCTAGGCGAGAGGGGCTGTCTGCTCGTTGGACCAAGCGAGACCGTTGAGGTTTCGGGTGTCAACCTGAAGGAGCTCGGCATGCGAGTTGTCAACACTGTCGGATGCGGAGACGCGTTCCTCGGCGTGTTCGTGGCATACAAGGCGCTGGGCCTGGGTGATGTGGAAGCCCTCAAGAGGGCGAACATAGCAGGAGCACTGAAGGCGACGAAGCCTGAGACTCGAGGAAGTCCCACAAGGGACGAGCTTGAGAAGCACCTGAGGGTCAAGAGCTAAGGAAGACCTGTTGGCCGGATGGCAGAAGGCTCGGCCCGAGCACCAAACGCCACGCCATCCTGTCGAAGCGTTGGCATTCCACGATCTCACGGACCAATTGACCGACAACGAGTATCTTGGGCATGATCTTCGATGCACCGATACGAGTCTGAGGTGCGGTCACTGTCTGCGGGTCGGACTGATAGTTGTCCGATGGAGGTCATACGCTCTGAGTCGTGGTACCGTCAGCAGACCTGAGGGCCTCTTCTTCCCTGTGATCAGGTTGGTCGCCGTGTTGGTGACCTTGATCGTGATCTTGTTCCTGCCTGGCCTCAGCCGACCGGTCACATCCACAACGTAGGGATGCCAGAGCTTGGTTGAGACATATTCCCCGTCCACAGCTACCTCTAGGTCATCTCCGACATCACCGCAGTCAAGCAGGATCATCCTGTCTGTCAGCGAAGCCGGCAGATCGACCTCGCTGTCATAAGCCACAGTCCCTGAGAGGTAGGGGAGCCCTTGTTCAGTCCAGGACTTACCAGTCAGCATCTCTCCGCGCAGGCTCGTGACCAGTGCTTGTCCGCCATCCTCCTGAACCTCGAATCTTCCTAACAGCCTCAAGGGGTCGAGGAGACCGTCCGCAAGGGAGGAGGGTTCGATCACGATGGCTACCGTGTTCTCACCGCGGACGATCCTTCCCCTGATATCCACTTCCACTATGTTCACATCGAGGCTGCTTCTGGGGCCGTGAGAGTCGATTGCCTCTCCGTTGATAAAGATCGTGAATGACCTTCCGGCCAATCCGTCCAACAGCATCTTGGTGACCTCGCCCCCTTCAGCGGCAAATCTCGACCTGTACCAGACGCGCTTGGGCAGCTTTCCGAAGTGAGCAGACAAGGGGCCGCACGCAACCTCCGACCATTCGCCATCATTGAAGCTGGGCTCATGCCAACCCTTCTCGGTGCCGCTTTCGTCCTCGTCAGTTCCCACCCTCCACCTCTGCAACAGCAAGGCATTGTCCCCCTCAAGTGCCGTCTTCCAGCGGCCGGGCAGGTCAACGACCCTAGGAGCAGCGAACGTTCCCAGCGAGCACTTCGTTGTCTTGTCCCGGCGAGAGATAGTTGCACGCCCCCTGCAGGGTTTCGTTGAGTAGGCAGTCAGGTTGATCTGGCCTGCCCCTGTCTCTTCTATTCCGACGATGTCCACGTTTGTGTCCTTGACGTGAGTCCGCTCGGCTCCATGCTTCGCTACAACGAACGTGGAGTTGTGCCTCGGGAGATATAGGGGCAATCGCGTCCTGCCTCTCTCTGTCGTGTAGACATGGGCGGGTTCTGCCTCACCGTTCTCGGGCGACCATATCTCTGGCGATACCTCTCCCCTCATGTCAAGGGTTAACCCGCGGTCTTGATCCGAGAGGTTCGTGACGAAGTATAGGTCAGCGTCGCCCTTCCTCTTGTGCAGACACATGACGTCCTCATCGTCTATTCTAACGTCCTCTTCGACCAGCTCGGACAGGGTCCTCTCTATCAGTTCTCTTGGTCTGGTTGAGTTCAGTGGAGCTGAGACTGAGATGAACCGCGCCTGGCCTCCTCTGCTGTTACTGGACCTGACCACTCTCGCTCTCGGCTTGCCCTTTGGCCTCCTGAGCCCGTCCTTCACTTTGAGCGGGCTGATCCCGAACACAGATTCGACATCTCTAATCACTTGCTCGTCCTTCCCTTCCTCAGCGGACTTGAACGGAAGCAGCGTGGTAGCTAGGATCTTGCCGCCCTTCTCGTAGAACTCCCTGATCCTCTTCATAGTCGCGGCTCTTATCGTGGTCATTGGAGACATGAGCAATACGGGGTAGGACTCGTCTCCTATCCTGACCTCTTTTCCGGTCACCTCCGCGCCTTGCAGTACCTTCTCGTCCACGTAGTCGTAGTCCCGATGGATCCTCAGCAAGGCGTCGGTAAGGTAGCTGAAATCCCTCTCTACGAGATCGAAGAAGAACGTCCTCTCTTGGGGGACGTATTCGGCCCAAGCGCTCACTATCGGGAACAGCAGAAGCACGTCCGCGACATGGCGGCCTCCCGACAACGCGTACGTGAGCCTTGCAACATATTCCGCGAAACCCCTGTAGTGCTTCCAGAACGGGTGGTGGTAGAACTGGGAAGGTGGCCAATCCCTCTTCCTGTCACCCTCGATCGAATAGTGGAATCCGTGAGGGTTGAGCATGTCAATCCCCAAGACGTACTCCCAGTCGGTGATCCACTTCATCCTCTCGAACGTAGCATCCCAGTAGATACCGCCGAATGTCTCGCACAGGGCCCTAGGCGAGCCGTAGTGGTGAGCGGCCGAGCTGGCTATCTTAGGGGCGATGTGGTCCTCGGGGCTGTCACGCGTCCCGATCCTGGGGTAAAGGTGGTCGACGCCAACAATGTCAAGGTGCCTGAGATGCTCAAACACGTTCCCCTCACACCTCACGTGTCTGCGTAGATCGTCCTCGAAGAGCAGATGGCCCGTGAAGGCCACCCCGTGCTCGTGACACCAGTCAGCCAGCTTCCGGTAGAACTTTTCCGCATAGAGGTTCGTGACGAAGTCCCAGAAATCGCAACGGATCCTAGTGGTCTTCTCCCCTATGTCGAAGAACAGCGCCGGGAGGTGATCCATCAGGTCATACCCCTTCTGCTTCAGGAACAGCTCAGGGAACTTGGGAGACCAAGGTATCGCGGGGAGGTCGGTTCCGGTCCTGTAGTAGTAGTAGGCAGGTTCGTCAGTGTAGAAGCCGAGCACGTTCGAGCCGAAGTCCTCTCCAACTGCCTTGAAGTACTTCTCATGAGTTAGTTCAATGAACCTGTCCACCGGTTCATCGTCGAAGGGGTCAATGTACCAGTCAAGCTGCTTCTCCAGAAACATCATGAAGGTCATGTCCTCTTCTGGGCTCTCCCAAGACACCGCTTCCCCGAACGAAAGCTTGGAGGTGAGGTCGATGGCGCCCTCAGGTAACTTGCCGAGGTCCTTCGTCGGAACAGCAATGGCACGAAGGAGCCTCACATCCTTGAGGTCCATGTATCTCGAGTCGCCGAGTGAGGGGAATACGAAGATCGGACCCCTGAACCGCCAGATGACAGCCTCAAGTATCTTCTCCCTAGTTTCTGGGAAGCTCTTGGTCACCTGCAACCCAGCTGTCCCGCTTGGCCAGTTGTACTCATCGTAAACCCAGACCTTGAGGCCCTTCTCCTTCGCCTTGCCAATGACATACTGGACCTTGCGGAACCATTCCTCAGAGAGGTAGGGTACGTTCAGCCCATACCTTCCGTGGATGAAGAAGGACTCTATCCCCTTGTCCTTGAGCTCACCGAGTTCCCATTCCATCTTCTCCTCGTTCATGTCAGCGTTCCAGAACCAGAACGGTATGGGTGAGAACCTCATTGGAGGGTACCTGAATTCTCTCTCTTTCAGCTCTTTCGAGGGCTCAATGTAATCGACCTTCACCATGTTCCTTCGTCTCCGAGAACCTCGGCAATTGCCGAGCCAGCATGAAAATATAAGAATTAGCGGGAGAGGCTACGCTTGACTACGGATGCCTGAGAACGGATTCCAGTCGGACAAGAAACCGTTAATAGTCCTGCTGATAATCGCGGTAGCCATTGTGGCGATATACAACGACATTGGAGAGAGGAACAGATTGATCGGACCCAACGGGCTGTTGGTGATCAACGCATACGCGCGGGACGGAGGCCTTGCTCAGATCCCGTACATATATGCGACGGATGTGCGCGGAGATCCGTTCAAACACTCATTCGAAAAGGACAGGACAGGACGAATGGTCAGTCCCATGTCTGACACGCCCATATTCGTCAACGTCCTCTGGGAGGTCGAGGGTTTCGGGAGACTCATACTGAGCGCAGACAATGAAGGGGAAGGATACAGGGCCGAGGGGCCTCAGGGCGAGACCGTCATCAACCTCAACTACGAGCTCGCGAAAAGCCACCTGAAGGGGGTCGCGGACTATCACGAGGTGCATGTTAGGTCAGGGTATCAGTACTCATCTGCTCTGCTGGCTGAGATCGGCCAAGCCCGCTCGTACCTGGACGAGGCGAGGAACGCCACGAGTGAGACCACACGTGCCTCCCTTTCCGATAGGTCACTGAACTCAAGCCTCTGGGCAGGCGAGAAGCTGACACTGGAGACTGCCAAGATCGATATTGAGAAGTACCGAAAGGTGAATGTCACGCTCAAGGTCGTCGATACGGAAGGGCGGCCGCTCGAGAACGTCACAGTGTCAGTAAGACAGACCTACAATGAGGTCATGTTCGCGTGCGGTACACGGGGATTCGAAATGCAGGAGTCGACCAGCAACTTCTCCCTATACAAGGAGAAGTTCAAGGAGGTGTTCAACTCCGGGCAGGTGCACTTTTTCTGGCCAATGTTCGAACCCCAAGAGGGCAAGTACCAGTGGGCCTCGCGGGACGAGGCCGTGGATTGGCTTAGGTCGAACGATCTCAGGATATGGGGACACCTCCTGATATGGTTGCATGAGTGGAGCGTCCCGGATTGGGCCAAGACCAAGAGCTATGAGGAATTGAAGGGGGTCCTCCGCAATCTGTGCTACGGTCCGGTGAACCGGTACCGCGATTCGATCCAGCTCTGGAACGTCTTCAACGAGCCAGAGTGGGGCAACGTGTTGGGGTTGTCAGTGGACCAGCAGATCGAGTTGCTGAGGTTGGGCCTTGATGCGACCAGGGAGGCAAATCCAGAGGCCGTTAGGATGATAAACCCGACCATCGTCTGGGGTGAATATTCAGCCTGGGGTATGACCGCGGAAGGAAAGGCAAAGAGGCCACTGTTGACGCCATACCAGTTCTTGGAGGAGGTAGGCAAAAGGGGCATTGAGTACGAGGCCGTCGGACTCCAGTTCTACACGGGTTCCGGGGGGGTCGGAAGCGGCTTCACGGTCAGGGACATGTTCACGACGAGCTGGCTCTTGGACAAGTACGCGGAGCTGGGCAAGTCTATTCACCTGACTGAACTCGGGGTTCCATCCAAGTTCGTGGACGTCGGGGACAAAATCGTGACCGGAGCAGGCTATTGGCATAGGCCATGGGACGAGGAGACCCAAGCGGACTGGATCGAGTACTTCTATACCATCTGCTATAGCAAGCCCTACGTCGACTCCATCTCCTGGTTCGATCTCATGGATTACCCTCAGGTGTTCATACCCTATTCAGGCATCCTCAATGGGGACTTGTCACCGAAGCAGTCGTTCTTCAGACTCAAGCAGCTCCTCAACTCGTGGACCACAACCTGCGAAGGAGCTACAAGCCCGACCGGGGAGTACACCTTCAGGGGCTTCAAGGGCGAGTACGAGATCTCTGTCCTGAAGGACGGGGAAGTCGTGGCCCGCACGACGGTACTCCTCAACACCGATAGGACTGAGATCATCAGGGTCAACTGCTGAACAAGGCCTCAGGGGGCTTGCCTAACCATATCGAGGATCGCTAGTATCAGGAGTCCCCACTGCGAAACGTCCTTCACCCGTCCGGCACAGCTAGCAAGGGTTGGACTGAGCCGAGTAGACTGTCAAGAAAGACGAAAAAAAGGGGGGTAACGTTGATACAGGCACGAGAGGTGCCTATATCAACGCGCCTGCCCAAGAGGTAACGAGACTCGTGAGGAATGCGCCGGTCACCAAGCCAATGGCAAGGGGTACGCCGATCTTCTCGTAGGTCTTTGCTCCGCCGATGCGAAGGGTTGCGAATTTCAACACGAATGCGACCACGACCATGAAGAAGTTCCAGTACATGTTCTGGCTCACGGCGAGTATCAGGCCCAGCGGGTGGAGTGCTATCGCCGGAACTGCAGACCTCAGGACAGTCAGAAGGACGACCCCAATGGCTCCAGCGAAGAAGTTGCCGAACGTTTGCGCAAGCGAGACAGTATCAGGGGCGAAGTTGTATGTTGAGGGCACCCTGGCTGTGGCGTCAGATGTCCCTGTCGTGAACCATATGCCCAGCTGATCCAGTCCCATTCCGTCCCATGAAAAGGCCATATTGTTGATGCCCTTTGAGTACACGACGCCTGCTGTGGTCACCAAGCCCACGACGTATGCTAGAGCGAGCCCCACCGCGACTCCCACGAGGATGTGACTCCTCGGGATATCATATGCGCCTCCCACCTTGTAGCCTTCCATGACCGCTCCTATGGTTGGACCGTTGGCGGGGTCCTGTATGAGTCCACCGTGGACATAGCTGTTGAACCACATGCCCGTGACGTTAGCTGAGCTTCCCCATCCGCCGGGGAACGTCCCGATCAACGGAATGAAGAGGCCGTTGCTACTTCCGTGGTTCTCCCAATAGATGCCCGACCATGGGGTGAACTCGCCGCGTATCCTAAGCGCTGCGATGAACCATAGAGTCAATTCGAGGACTATGAGAGGTGCGACGTATGGTGCCCAGCCGACCACTGAGTAGATCACTATGAGGCACAGGGCGGAAACGAGCAGACCGATCCAAGCGAAGGTGTAGTTCTCACCCTTCCCCTCCTCGGGTTCCTCTTTGCCTGAGATCTTGTTGAGGAAGGTTCGGAAGGAGACAGCCCAAGACTTCCTGGTGAAGAACAGGTAGATCAGGCCAAGCCCAAGCATTGCGCCGTACATGAACGGAGCCGCGTGCGCTAGCCATCCAGGCCCAAGGGACGCGTAGTACTGGCTGTCGGGGCTCCAGCTGGGATCCGCAGACAGGACTGTAGCGGTACCTATCCAGACCCACACGGCCGGTAGCACGTCCCACCAGACGAACCCAATGAGTACGATTGAGAACAGGACCTCAACGGGAGCGAGGTAGTTGAGCGCAACGAGAGACGGGATTATCATGAGCTTGATGGCCGAGTTCGGGAGGCCTGGTATGGTGTAGTTAGTGGTACCCCACGCGTCAAACCAGCTCCAGCCGTGACCCGGCCAGATCAAACCCTGGATTGATCCGACTTGTGAGATGATGCCGACGAGTATACCGATCAGCACCCAGCGCTTCAACGAGCTGCTTTCCGCCTCAGGTTTGAACGCGGTCACCATCGAAGTGGCACCGACTCCGTAGGGGAAGGTCAGTTTCTCAACATCTACGAACTGCTTTCTCAGTATGGTCGCGAGGCTAATCTGCAGCAGGAAGATCGTGAGCCCGACGAGCAGATAGAACAGCAGGGGGATTGCCCAGGCACCCCAGGGCACTGACGCTCCTCCTGTCAGCATCTGAGCAGCGAAGGTCGGGTTGGTGATGTGTGAGGGCCCCATCCAGTTCGGGAACTTATCCACCCAAGGCTTGAACCATTCTCCGGTCCAGCTCCAGTTCGTGATCCACGCTACTCCGAAGAACGTATGGTAGGCGGTCCATCCGAGTCCAAGACACGAGGATAGCATGATCCAAAGGATCGCCTGACCCTTCGAGCTCATCCTAAGCGATTTGACGACAGCACCCACCAATAGCACGATCACGAATATTGAGTAGATTCCTCCGATGTTGAAGGTGGTAAGTATGGGCAGGGCGAAGGCCTGGGCTGAAATCCAAGTGAAGAACAGGGTTATGACTAGACTGACGATGAAATCCTTCGAGGTTAGGAACTCTTTGATTGATGCTCTCTTCTCCATTACGTGTTTCACCGTTGATCGGTTAAATCATTTTTGTTTATATAAGGCTTCGTTCATCACTCCCGGCGAGCATCATCGTCTCTCATCGGTGACGCTCAGCAATTCGCGTGAATTTCGACCACCTTAAATACGGGCTGAGCCGAACCAGAAGCGCGGGCCGACGTATCCCAGATCCCACATGCGTGTGAGGCTGACAAACATCCCAGAGCTGCCTCTACGAAGCCCGAGACCGCGGGTCAGAATGGGAGTACCCATATTGACTTCTGGATTATGGCTATCGCCGTCGCGATTGCAACGACTACGCCTTCTCCAAGAGTCAGACCCGCAGCTATCACCCCCTTGTTCTGATCCCACCATTCACGGCCGGCAGTCCTCTGTAGCACGAGGCCAGCCACCGCACCGAGCAACGCCGTGGTCACCCCGCCTATGAAACTAGTGGCGCCGATGGCAAAACCCATCACGGAGAACGGGAGATGGAGCACCCCGCAGATCAAATAGACAACCGAAGCAAGGCCGAGGGAGCCCAGGATCGCGGGTACGTTGAACAAGCTCAGTGACTTCGAAGCCCAGAGTGAGAACCACTGCGCATTGACCGGGAACTGAACGTTCGCCCATGGGTAGACAGAGGACGGGATCGGAGCTATGTTCCACAGAGCCTGGGAGTACACGAACGCCATTATCGTCGCTAGTATGAAGGTGAAGAAGTACGCCTTGACATAGCTGGAGATCGAAGTGCCTGTCATCTCGCAGATCTTGAAGTTCTGGCACCAACCCGCACCGTAACTCGTGGTGACTAGGTACGACCCGCCGAACCAGATTTGGGACCCTGGGGAGAACACAGTGAATGCACCCTGGATGACGTAGAGGCTGTTCAAATCCAACGACGTACCGATCTCTCCCAACGACCTAGCAGCTACCAAGTTGATGATGAACACCCAGACCACAGAGAGCAGAATCAGGATGTACAATGGGAAGTCAGGGACCAGCAGGTGCACGAGGAGAGCTGACCCTCCGGTGGCAGCGAAGAAGATCCCCAGTAACACCCAGATTGACATCCCGGTCTCGCTCCTCCCTGACTTGAAGAGAGCTTGGAACGACCTCACCAGCGTACGAGGCCTTCTGATGATCGGGATCAAGCCCGCTGCAAGTCCCAACCCTATGAGGACGCTTGCCCACACGAACAGCATTGAGCGGGTATACGCTTCCCCAGCCTGCATCCCGTAGACCCAGTCCGAGAAGATGCCTCGGGTCATCCCGAAAGGACTCGCAGGGCTCGTGAGCCAGTTGCCGATGAAGTATAGCGAGAATGACCCAAGGAACATGCTGGCCACGGCGTTGAACGGCATGATCAGACCCAGAACCAGCGAAATAGGGTCTGTCGAGATGGCGAACGACGCGCCGGGTGCGGTCTTCTCGATGAACCCCGTGAAGTCAATCCATGGATATGGAATGACGGTAGCGCCGTAGACTATCCTAGGGATGAAGATGAACAGGCTATAGAACTGGGCTATGACCGCAGTCAGCACCAACGTCTTCATCAAGTTAGGGGGCCTATCCGTGAGAACCAAGGAAACGTCGGCACCGATCCTAGCCATGGGGAAGGGCAGATTCTCGGTGACGACGTAGATCTGCATGCAGATGTATCCCATCGTCAAGTCAGTCAGTCTCCAAAGGGCTCCTGCCAAGAGCGTGAGCGCCATCGGCATGATCCACTCGGTGTTGAAAAAGGTCCTCATAATCAGGATGTTGCGCGAGTGCAACGGTGCCCACCATGTCGGCACTTGATCCATCAACCCAAAAGCCTGAGCCACTGGGCTGGTTGCGTACCAGGCGCGGTAGATCATCCCCATGGGGAAGGCAAACAGGCCGGTTTCCCACGCGACCTGAGAGGCCATCGCCCATATGAGGAACGTTTCCTGTTTCGAGAGAGGAGCACGCCATATCCTAGCGACCTCAACAAAGAGTAGCAGTGTCGCGTACCTCAGCCCCAGGTCCAACATGACTCCTGAGGAGAGCTGAAGCCATAGGTGTGCCGGCAGGAGAACCACGGCTGCGTACACGACTGCCAGGATCACCCTCCAAGTGAAGCCTTCTCCGAGCGGCCCGCCTTTGGTTGTCATCTTGTCATCAGTTGATGCCATCCTACATTCTCACCTTCCCCTTCTCCACGTAGTCCCTTCTATCTCCTTCTCTCAATCCCCTCCAAACCAGGAACTGCTTTCTCAACTCGTCCACGAACAGCGGGTTGGAGCGCTTCCATATCCCCTCCATTCCGGTCAGTCGCTCGGTCTGCACGACGAAGTTGTACATTCCTCTGCTCTTGTCGGCGACGGCTGTCAGGTGCACCTCCTGGGAAATCCCTTGATCATACGGGGGCAATAGCACTCTCGTTCTGATGGCCGGGCACTCCTGGTCCCCGTACTTGACCTTGCCGATCGCCGTCTCTGAGGCGATGAAGTTGCCCATGCCCTCCTGCACGTGAGAGGCAATGTACTCCTCCAAGAAGACCAGTATTCCAGGGAGCTCATCAGGGGCGCTCGAGAAAGGCAGTGGGATCGTCCATTCAAGGCCCATGGGCTTTGTGGTGATCTCCCACTTCCTGATCAGAGAGGGAGTGGCCATTCTTGAAGCCTCTCGAATCGGTACCAATGAGGCGACTACGGTCGCTAGGATGGATATACCCAACGATATCAACACGATATCCGAGGAGAAGTTGAAGACAACACTGTAGCTCGGAGCGACCGCTCTGATGACCGCGATGCCTACTATGCCTGCCACATAGCCGAACAGCGCACTCATGACTGCATACTCGGCGATTTCAGCCAAGAACATGAACGAGACATGGAGTGGAGAGAGCCCCACGGCGCTCAGAATGCCGATCTCACGAGTGCGCTCCTTCACGACTCCGAGCATCATGTTGAAGATGATGAGCATGATAACTGCCATCAACATGGCGATGTCCCGAAGTCCCAGCAGCGAAATCGAGGTGTATATGCTCATCTGGCTGACTTCTTCCCCCTTGACACCATAGTAGGGGTTCAGGGAGAGCTCAATCCCTAGTTCCTTGGCGTACTCTCCGATGATCGATGTGTCGTTGAACGCTAGGGCAACGGAGGTCGGCCTCCCCTCAAGCTCCAAGCTTGTCAGGTACGGGATCATCATGACCACGCTCGGATCTAATGGGCTCTGTCCGGGCCTCTTTGTGTCTATGGGTACGATTGATCTCTTGTCCATGTCCTCAAAGAGAGTTGAGTTCTTAAGGAAGGTCTCGTTGAACAGGCCCACGATCTGGAAGTCAAGTCCAAGCATCTTCACCGTGTCTCCCACGCCTACACCCAACGACCTACTGAGGTTCTTGGCAATAACGCAGACCTTCGCGTCCTCTTCTGATGGGATGAACCAACGACTCCCCTCCGTCAGCAACTTGGAGGAGCATTCCTTTATGAGCGGATCGCCCGGGGTCATCCCGAGGACCGCGCCCATGAGGACTCTTTCGGACCCACTTAGCAGCTCGAAGCTGTTACCCAAGCTTGATGAGCCCGTGATGATCACCCCCCTCCGTATTCCCTTTGCGTACAACCACGCCCTTGGGTGAACGGTGGCTATGCCCTCAAGCCTCTCCGACAGCGTCTCCATGTAGCCCGGGCTCATGCTTTGCCAGTCATCTCGCCTGAGCATGATTCCGGTATACGGCGAATCCTCCCGCACTGGGAGTGACCTGATCAGCATCATGTCGGGCAGAGAGGTTAAGGCGGTGAGTGAGAACACCATTATGCTGAGAGACACGCAAGTCAAGATGGTCCTGAATCTTCTCTTCCTCATGTTCTCAATTCCCATGGTGAACGCCATCATCACAGCACTCGTCCTGCTGATCTCTGCGAAGTGAAGGCCCATCATCTTCTGCCTGAACTGCCTGAGCTGATCCGCGAAGAGCCCCACCAAAATCGCTTGGACGGGTGTCAGAAGCAGCACCGACACCAAGCCCACTAGGACCATGATGGTGCTCGAAGCTAGATGGAAACCAGGGTGGAAGATGAACAGGATTGCCACGAAAACAAGGAACACCCCCACGTTGGCGAATATCCTCTTCAAGATTGAGAGCGAGCCGAACACTAGCTGTGCCAGAAGAAGCGACGCTAGGACTAGCAGGGTCGAGAAGACTGATATTGTGTTGATGACGTCATCGTAGAGTTGGCGCGTGTAGGTGTACGCCAGGTACTCGTAGTTCCACCCCGTCCTCATCAGGCTCTCATATCTGCTGTAGCCCCCGCTGTCATACGATGCTCTTGCCAGGGTGAAGTACTCGCCGGCCTGTGCATGCAGAGGCTCGGCCAATAGACTGTGAACGTTGTAAGAGGAGGTAACGGCCAGTCTTCCGCCGACGATGAACGCCAGATTCTGCGCCGTCTCCCACAGTGAGTCATACAGGACCAGCTGCTCCCCTCGGCTCACATTGTACCCCGCCCCTTTGTTGTTCAGGACGATGTTTGGATAGGGAAACCTCGAGGTACTGGCGATCACCTCGACGAGGGAGTTGGGGGGAACGTAGACGACCCGAACGTCAGACGTGGCAGCAGTCGACGCGAACTGGAAGTCGGTAGGCACGTGTCCTGAGGCGTCGAATACTACGTCACCTCCCCCAAGTGGAGCCAAGGACGGCTCGTTGACGACCTCAGTCTTCAAGACGTCCGTGTACTGGAACTCACCCAAGTCAAACAGGACAAGGGAACCTGTGTCGAAGACTGTTGCTCGGTCGATCTTGTATTCGGGCTTGTCGATCAGGTGCAGCCTCTGGGGACAACCGTATCTCCCGAAGTCCGGGGCCGCCAAGACACACCCATACTCATCCACAACATAGGGCTCCACGATCAGCAAGGCGGTGGTCAGGACACCCTCACCAGATGTGAAGCGGGTTGTCGACCACCAGGTGTTCAGTGCCGGCACCCCGTGGATGGTGAAGTTGCCGAGATCGTTCGGCTTGATGATCATGCTGAACGACAGAGGGAAGGTAAGTGCGGGGAACCACAGATACGCATGGATCAACGCCGTGGCGTTGGGCCCGTAGTCTTCCATCAGGGTGTCCTTGCTGAGTGCCTTATACCAGGCTGACCTGAAGTCATACTTCACCACCGTGCCCGTGACAGTAGCGAACCCACCACCTCCCAGTTCCGAGGAGAATCTCGTCGGAACCGAGTCCGAGTGAAGGGGCACGGTCGGGAGCCTCAGCGTCTCCTCGATGAAGGCCAAGGCAGTCAGAGCTTGTCCCCTGAGCTCGTCCAACTCCATCTTGTCCACAGTGTCGTCGGGGGTATTCCAGTTATCTCTTCTGTCGTATGACGTGAATATCGTGAGTCCGGTTCCCCCAGCTACGGTGTAAGCCTCGTGGTCGAAGCTGAGGGGAACCGACATGAATGCCTCCCATACGCCGCGCGGAGTGTCATTTAGGGCATTGTCGACGTTGGTACCGTACTCTCCCATCTTGGGGATGATCTCTCGGTTGATGGCGTCGTGTAGATCCAGGTACCTGTTCTGTGCGCTGAGACCTCCTTGGCTCCCTCCTGCGGCCAAGTAGTAGTTGTACTCCCAACCGGCATAGGCAAGCGTCACCCTATTCCCCCGTGTCCCCAGATCCAGCCCGATGAACAGCTTCAGCTCGTTGGAGTCCCAGATGAACCTGTCCGTAGGGGAACTCCTCATTATCTCCTCAACGAACTCCCTAGCCCCAGCCATGTTCTGGTGGTACCCGGAGAGGAACGCGAACACCAGCGTCCTGTAGGGCCTGTGGTCCTTGTAGAGCTTGGCGAGCTCAAGAAGCAGCCCGACGTTCATCGCCTCTCTAGCACCAGGAGACCTGTCCATGGCGACTGACCAGGAGTCGAAGTGGGTGGCGAGGACCACGGTCTCGTTGATCTCTCCTGGAATCGTGACGAAGATGTTCTCAGCAGCCACTTCTCTCCATGTCACCCTGGACTTCAGGACGACGCGATTGTCCTCGGACTCGGCCAGACTCAAGAGGCTGTCCGCGACTTCCTTCTCAACAAGAACCCTCGGGAAATTGAACGCGACATTCAGCCTCTTGTATTCAGCTTCGTCCTTGGTGATAGGGACTTCCGCGTAGAATATGACGGCCTTGGCTCCAAGGGAGGCGGCAGTGACCCATTCGTCCTTGCTGTCCATCCTCATCAGCACCACGCATCCATTCAGAGTCCTCCCGTCAAACTCCTTGCCTCCCCTTCCAACGTAGACCAGAGGTCCGGCAACACCATCCGGGGGGGTCGAGGATAAGGCCACCAAGTTCGGCTCAAGCGGGAATCCTTGCAAGGTCTCGCCCGAGGAAACCAAGGTAATCTCAGCACCCAAGCTGAACGGTACTAACACGGTGAATTCTTGGTAAATGGGCGCTAGACCATATGATGCCAACACTCCGGTTATGTACTCAATGCTGTCGTAGTATCCCTCGTACCCTGTCACTCTGGAAGAGTAACTCGAAAGCGCTCGTCCATGAACCACAACAGCTTCCCAGTCCAGCCTGTCAACGATCTCAGGGTGAGTTCCGCTCCTGAGGACAAAGGCTTGGGCGCCTACCGGAATGGAGGCGAAGAGAAGGATTGAACTCGTCAACACGACGAGAACTATTGATGAGCCGCCTCTTCCAAGGGAACGCATCAGTACGATGAACCTGTTCGCGGGGTTAGAAAATTTATAAGTCTTCACATCGGCGCCAAACCTAACGACACGAGTGGTCTATTGATGAAGATCGCAGTATTGAGGGGGGTTAGAAATTTCGTGATAGAAGATGCTCCTGTTCCCACCCTAGGTCCGAGCGAGGTGCTGGTGCGCGTAAAAGCGTGTGGAGTGTGCACATCTGAACTCTACACCTGGAACGGTAAGATCAAGAACGCGCAGTTCCCTCAGTATCCTGGGCACGAGCCGAGTGGGATGATAGAGAATGTCGGTGAGAATGTGAAAGGCCTCAGGGAAGGGCAACACGTCACATTGTGGAGCGAGGGCAGAGGTTTCTCCGAGTACCTGAAAGTTCCGCCCAACTATGTAGTACCCATTCCTGATGACCTGCCATTTGAGTTGGCACTGGGCGAACCAGTCGCATGCGCGATGAATGGGGTGAGACGCTCCGACGTGCAGCTTGGTGACACTGTCGTCGTGATAGGGGCAGGGTTCATGGGCGCACTGATGATTCAAGGGCTGGTCTTAAGAGGCCCGTCGAAGCTCATCGCCATTGACTTGGAGGAGGACCGACTGGAACTCGCGAGGAAGTTCGGAGCTGATGTGACGCTGAACTCAAAGAAGACTGATGTCCTGAAGGAGGTCATGAACCTGACAAACGGAGTTGGAGCGGACGTGGTTGTGGAGGCCACAGGTCACCAAGAGCCGATTGACCTTGGGACCGCGATGGTTAGGATCAGGGGCAGACTGATAGTGTTCGGCTACCACGTTGGCGCACCTCGTCAGGTTGACATGAGCACATGGAACTGGAAGGGCCTCGATGTCATAAACGCCCATGAGAGGGCGCCGGAGATCTACATGAAAGGCATGAGGATCGGCGTCAGCCTGATGACAAAGGGCAAGATAACGACGAAACCGCTGGTGACTCACGTCTTCCCGCTCGACAAGGTGAACGACGCGTTCGACGCAAACGACACCAAGCCGAAAGGATTCATCAAATCTGTCGTCACGTGTTAGGATAGGAAGGCGTAAAAGGCGACCCAATGGGGGTCACCCAAGGTGAGGATAATGAGGACGTACAAGGAGGATAGGACCTTCTCGGGTATGACAGGACCTGCAGTGGTAGTGAAGCCAGATACCCCTTGGAGCTTCATCTTCTGGCGCGGTGCGCAATACGTCGGATGCATCGACCTCGGAGGTGAAGTCTGGTTCAACCCGGAATGGCTTGAGACGAACTCGCCAGAGGATCTCCACTGTTACGAGCCGATAATGGACAAGCAGTGCAAGTACTCACGCGCCGACATCATCGAGGCGGGTGAGGCGAGGGCTAGGGTCAGATGGCACTACGCCTGCTGCAACATAAAGTACGAGGTATTCCGCGGGAACACCGAGGCCGACGAGTACTACACTGTCTACCCTGACGGCGTTTCAGTGAGGGAACTTGTAGCGTGGCCCGGAAACCAGAACTCTTTCGGTGGCAATTCGAGGTTTTGGCAGGTCCTCGAGTTCATACTGATGAACGGCACAGGAACTAGGCCCGACGACGTGGTGGATCGGGAGAAGGCGTTCGTGTTCATGAACGAAGGGGGCGAGAAGCTGTCGTTCGCTTGGCCGCTTCCTTACAAAGACCTGACGCCCCTGTGCAAAGTGCACCCTGAGGTGATAGGTTGGAAGACGTACATAGGGAAGGTGAACCTCAGGGACAGGCCTAGCCCCTTCGTAGCTTTCATGAAGGACAGACAATTCTTCCCTTACGACCCCTGCAACTACTGCAATCAGGATCATCCGGCTTTCCACCTGTTCTTCTCGAACGCCGTATGGAAGCACTGGCCCGCGAACCCGATGGAGAACTTCGTGCTGGCAGTTGAGGCAGAGGAGGAGATCTGGGGCAAAATGCCCACGCACACATCGTTCCTGGACTGCAACATCACAGGCATACCGGGCAATGTCCCGGCGAGACCATCCTCCTACCTCTTCTTGGTTGGTGCGACACAGGACCCGGACGACGGCAAGGTGATAGAGCTCGTGAAGTCCTGGACCACGCCAGCAGGGATCGAGACGGGGTACGAGAGCAAAAGGCTTCCTTGGGGTCTCTCGCATGGCCCGATCCTGTACGAGGGTTACAGGCATGACCAAAGGGCGTATGTCTTCAGGCTGATAGGAGCCCGAGAACTCCGCTTCAAGATGAAGCCTATTGTCAAGGTCATCAACCCCGTCGTAAGGGTTGAGAACTGGTCAGACTCAGAGCCCAAAGTGATCGTGCAGGGGGACGATTTGCCGAGCGACTCCTACAGGTGGCAGTTCGACGGAAGCACACTGACGGTCTGGATGAAGGGCGAGTTCACGAAGGAGACGGAGTTCAGGATCGCATGAGGCATGTCGGCTCTTGAACATACGAGAGAACGTGATGGCGATTCTCCACCACGAGAAGCCGGAGAGAATCCCGTGGCTCACGTATGACATTCCATACCCGATGTTGCCGAGGGGAGCGTGGGAGCGCGAGCTCAGGAACAAGGGGCTGGGTGTGATTGGGCTAATGGGATTCTACCCCTGCGGCGACGTCTACAACGCTGAGACTCCGAACGTTGAGGTGACACAGAAGCCCACTCGACAAGGTGGCAGGAGGATCATCGAGACCACATACCGCACTCCCATCGGGGAGCTGACGAAGAAGGAGGACTGGAGCATTAGCCCTCCGAACGCATGGATGCTCGAGTATCCAGTGAAGGGCGCGTCGGACTATGATGCGCTGAAGTTCATCGTGGAGGACACAGTGTACGAGCCGAACTACGACGCGTTCTACTGGGTTGACAAACAGGTCGGAGGCGACGGCTATGTCAGGGCGGACTGCAAGACTCCATTCCAGGAGCTGCTCATCAGCCAATTGGGCTACAAGGGGCTGGCGATGGGGATCTACAGGTACAAAAAGGAGCTTGAGGAGCTCATGAAGGCAATGGAGAGGAGGTACTTCGAGCTCGTCCGCATTCTCGCGGACTGCCCGGCAGAAGTCATCGGGGTAGACGGGAACATCAACGGAAGGGTGGCGAGCCCGGCTCTCTTCAAGAAGTACTTGCTGCCCCTGTATCACGAAGCTTCCGAGATACTTCATGCGAAGGGCAAAGTGGTGTCCGCTCACATGGACGGCGCCTTGGCCTGCTTGAAGGACCTGATACCGGAGACGGGCATCGACGTGATCGAGGCATTCACACCGCCGCCTCTGGGGGACCTGCCCATAGAGGAGGCGAGGCGAGCTTGGGGCAATCACACGATCATATCGGTCAACTTTCCCGAAACAGTGTGTCTCGAAGGGGTGGACGCTGTGAGGAGGTATACCACCGAGCTGCTCAGGAAGGTTGCCCCAGGAGATGGCTTCATGCTCACCGTCACTGAGGACATTCCTTACAGGGCACCGAACGACATCCTAGAGGCGAGCCTGAGGGTCATAACCGACATCATGTGGGAGCACGGGAAGTACCCAATCAGGCCCTGAAACCTGTGCCCGACAGTCCGCGCATCGTCTCTTACCCAAGATCAGAGCGAAGCAGAATATTGGCAGATGCCACAGGGCGAACAACGCAGTTTAGAAGAGGGCTAGGCTCCGGAGGGCCTCAGCTATCGCCGGCGCGACCGAGATGACACTGTACTTCGTGACCACGCAGTCAGTGCCGTAAATCGCCTTCGCCCCGGCGTTCATCAAGCGCTCAGCAGACTCCTCCTTCAGGAGGGGGAAAGTGCACGCGAGGTAAACATCCCTTGCGCCCTGATCCTTCACGGCCTTGGTGGCATTGAGCATTGTTCCACCGGTGCTTATGATGTCGTCGACTATCACCACGTCCCTGCCCTCGACTGGCAACTCCTTCGCCTGGGTGAAGATCTCACCAGTTCTCGGGTCGCGCACCTTGCCGAAGTAGTCCCACTCGCCCGAAAGGATCTCAGC
>Ga0315280_10003729_pt1 | contig 23104 bp, 21 predicted proteins | sample YL17G06_40_MG_FD_203697 | JGI IMG/M metagenome (GOLD analysis project Ga0315280, IMG submission 203697) | Sediment microbial communities from Yellowstone Lake, YNP, Wyoming, USA - YL17G06_40 | ecosystem: Environmental > Aquatic > Freshwater > Lake > Sediment | place: USA: Wyoming | collected... | reverse complement strand
CATTAGACCCACCACCACGAAAACCACGACGAACGACGGTTCAAATTACGACGCCCGCACCATGAAAAGTACACACCCGAAAATCACGAAGAGCTAGGAAGTGAGCCCTCTATTCGCTTGAGTACTCTCAATGCCGTGAGAGTGATCACTTTGCTTGGTTCGCCAACCCGCTCTAATGCAAAAGGTGTGGGAGGACGTTTTTTGTACCAGTTAGCGTATGAGCCCTCAAGGTCAGGATGGAATGCGTCCAAGTTCCATTTACCATCTGGTCTTCTCTTTTCTTCAAGCAGCTTAGTAGCATAATCGAGTCTCCTGTCATCGCCAAATCCTAGGGCTGTTATGAAGTCCAGCCCGACGAGCAGATCATAGTAATAGTGAACTGGATAGTGGAAACGGAACCAAGGACCATAGCGCGCCCCCTGCTTGTATAGCTCTCTATCCAAGAAGAACTCGGCTCCCCTCTCGACTGTTCGTCTAATCCTTCTCGTCCACTTCTGCCTAGGATACACGGCAAATGCGCTCATTCCCTCCCACGCATCAAGAACACCGTTCTTTCCCCAACAGTGCCATCCACCATTCTGCTTCTGATTCCTGACCAACCAGTCGAACGCTCTCTTCACCTTAATGTGATCGGCGTAGCCGAATTGAACTAATGCACGAGCGGTATTCCCAACCAAACATAGTTCGCTCTTCCTATCACTGTCAGTACCGAAGCCACCATCGGACTTTGCAAAACGCTCTATCCACAGGTCGCAGCCTTTTCTGATGCGTGGCTCCGTTCGATTCAAACCCAAGTCTGCGAGAACCAGCAACATCCAGTTGGAAGCCGTGTATTTCGGCCGGTAGAGACTCTCGTCAGTAACCCACCAGCCGCCCTCAGACTGTTTGCTCAGAAGATCGGCCGCCCAACCCTTTTTCACAATCATGGCATGAGCCGCCTTGACATCAGGGTCGCCCTCAGGCTTGTCGAGAAGCTGTGTCAAGGTATGATACCGAATGGAAGGCTGCTCGTCCTCCAGCAACCAGTCCACAACATCATTCACAGTGCATCGTCTCCCCTAGCGCATTCTCTTAGAAGGCTAATGAATGGTTAGGCGAATTGTTTGAATCGAGGGTCGGAAGCGGCATCTTATCACTCGACCACTTCTTCGGACTATAGGCCGAACCCGTATTGATCGCCAGGAAAAAGCATCTGCCAGCGTGATGAAGATGCATTCAGGCAGACAGTAAGTGAAGCTACGAGTAAAGCGTTACATAACCGGCGAAGGCCTCACCTCAACAGGTAAATGGAAGGAATCGGCTTCGAAAATAAGTTATAAAGGCGGAACATGGAACTACGCATCGTAGTTGGTGTCAACCACTTGAGAACTAAGGCGCTCTCTGTGATTGTTCTAGTGGACGCGCTCATCATGGCTTACGGCCACGTCCCCCTTATCCGCGCCATTTATTCTCCATTCTTCTCATTCTTCTTCGCGTTAGGAGCATACCTCCTCTTCGCCACTGTGGTGTATATTCTGGGCGGTATTTTCGTTGTGGCTGGTAAATTGTTCAAGTTGTCAACTGTGGGGCTGATAATAATGACCGCAGTGGATAATGTGCTTCTCGTCTACACGAGAAGCGTGCCCAACATTTTCTTCCGTAGACCCATACCGTGGTCCGGGGAATGGTTGCCTCTAGGCACAGTGCAAATCCTGTTCGGCCAAGCCATCATAATTGTGCTTTGCGCGATCCTTCTCTACAAACCAAGGTTGCAAGAAGCCCAACAATCCTCACTCTCAAAGCATTCGTGAAAACTGCACCTAACCGGACATCTGCAGACTGAGATCGCTCTAGGTCTCAGCAACTACTCTGATTGGATTCATTGAGTTTTCTTCAAGTATCTCAAGCCCGTCGTTGATATTTCCAAGAGTTACTTTGTGTGTGACTGACCGCGAAAGGTCTAGTCTTCTGGACCTGACTAGCTCGACCAATTGGAGCAGCTCTGTTTTCAGGTGATCATCTACGCCTACGATTTGCATCTCCTTTCCGATGATGGTCTTGTAAGGTGAGATTCGAATTGATTTCGGACCTATGCCAACCAATACCAATCTTCCTCCCTTGCCTACGCAGTCGATGGCCTTCTCGATCGTTTGATTCACACCTACAAAATCCAACACCACATCAGCGAATCTTCCATCAGTCATCTTCCGCACCGTCCTTGTAACGTCCCGGGTTGTTGGGTTTACAGTTTCCTTCGCTCCAACCCGCTTCGCCTGCCTTAGTTTCCAATCCGACACGTCGATGGCGATTACTGTTCCAGCCTTGAAGATCTTGGCGGCCAATTGAACCGCATGAATTCCTAGACCACCAACACCGAAGACAACCACAGTTTCCCCCGGCCGTACCCTTGACCTCCTTAGAGCGTGAAACGCTGTCGGAACGGCGCATCCCATTATGGCGCCCTGCTCGAACGGTATCGACTCAGGCAATTTCACAACATTTCTCGCAGGAACCCTCACATATTCGGCGAAGCCACCGTCGATGTCCTTTCCCATCATCTGATATTTCGAGCAGTAATTCTCCCTGTTGGTACGACAAAATATGCATCTTCCACAACTTACGATGTAGTGCACCAAAACTCTGTCTCCTTCGTGTAGGCCCTTGACCCTTCTTCCAGTCTTCGCTACAGTTCCGGCGATTTCATGCCCCAGAGTGATTGGTAGTTTTCCAACAGGTGCCAAACCTTTTCGGTAATTGATGTCTGAGTGACATATCCCACTCGCCTTTACCCTTACAAGAACGTCTTCCGCAACGATTGTAGGGATAGTGACACGATCTATTCTGAGCTTGTCGCCTATCCCATGCATCCTAGCCGCGATCATCGAATCTTTCACTGCAGCACCACACTCGAGTCACAATACACACGTGTTGTGTATTATCATCAGTGATGGAAGAGAATCACCAAGAAACTTTCTTTTTCTGTTCAAGAGCAACAGAGTGTGCGAATCAGACTCATGCCTTATACCGTTCTTGCATAACTCAAAGACGGCGTGGGCGAACCGTGCCAATTCTCAATAGCGAAAGCAGCGAGAATGAGGGGCTAACGCACGCTGCGAGACTAATGTTGCTCTCGGCGCGAACGGCTCCTAAGTCGGGCGGCATTGACGACGTTTTGACAGCAATCGTTCTTGGGAAAGAGAAGCAATCGTTGGCCGACGAGATGGATAAGATAGGCGAAGAGCGTAAGATCACTGGATTCAAACGGGACGCCAAGAATGTACGGGATTCCGCGGCCGCCGTACTGATCGGTGTACGTGGAACGAGAAGTTTCAACCTAAACTGCGGCGCATGCGGCTACTCCACATGCAACGAGTTCGATGAAGCCGAGAAGAGAACCAGTAACGATTTCACGGGACCCAACTGTGTCTTCAAAGCTCTAGATCTCGGAATCGCAATAGGTTCGGCCGCGAAAATAGCCAGCATGCTCAATGTTGATAATAGAGTAATGTATCGGTTAGGAACTGCGGCGATACGGCTCAAACTACTCCCGGAAGCCAGCGTCATAATGGGCATTCCAATTTCAGCGAGAGGAAAGAGCATCTACTTCGACAGACCAGCACAATGACGACCGCCTCGCTCAGGGCGTGAGTCACGCTGCAGAACCAAGGAGACTGCAATTGACGAAAGCGTATGGATTCTTCTGGGGAACAATGATGAGAGATGCGTGAATGAATTTCTATGTCACTCTGACCACGAACTGCAACCTAAGATGTAAGTACTGCTACGAGAAATCTTGCGAAGATTTCGGAAGCGACTTCCATGGCCTCGCTATAGACTACTCAGTTCCTTCGTCTGTGATCTACGGAACCGGCGTACTGCGCGATTTCTTGAAACAAGATGATGATCCCGTCCTCATATTCTATGGTGGCGAGCCGCTCCTGAAGATGAACAGATTGAAAGAAACCATGGATGCAATCCCGAACGCTCGCTTCATCATTCAGACCAACGGTCTATTACTGGACAGATTAGATTCAGACTATCTGAACAGACTGGACTCCATTTTCGTCTCTCTCGACGGCGACGAAGCGTTAACTGACTATTACCGGGGAAGAGGCACATACAAGAGAGTGGCAAACAATCTGAAGAGAATTCGAGAACGGGGGTACCGAGGCGAAATTGTCGCTCGGATGACCGTCGCCGAAGCGACTGAGATTGACACACAAGTCCTAGCGTTGATTAATGGAGAAGAACTGCCAATTTCGTCTGTTCATTGGCAATTGGACGCATTATTCTGGCAGAACGATTACCCGAAACGTCGGTTCTCTGAATGGGCCGCGAATAGCTACAATCCACGACTGAGGGAACTGATCCATGCTTGGGTCGAACACATAAGAAATGCTGGAGAGGTCTGGCGTCTCTATCCGTTCGTGGGTATTACGCATTCGATGCTAAACGGCGAATCAAGTCATATCCGATGTGGAGCCGGATGGTGCGTATTCAACATTCAGACTGACGGCAACATTACGCCATGTCCGGTCATGGCGGGCATGAAGGACTACTACTTGGGCAACATTCGCGACGCCTCTATCAACAGACTGAAAGATGCCATATTCGTATCCGAACCATGCACTTCATGCAGATTCTTCACAATGTGCGGTGGTCGCTGCCTCTACGCAAATGCCACGAAACTCTGGGGAAACGAAGGATTCAACCAAGTCTGCGGTACAGTCACGAATATGATAGAAGCACTCCGCGATGCGATCCCACAGATCAGATCACTAATGGAAAGCGGAAACATTCAGCAAGAGGACTTTGAGTATCCAAAATACAACGGCTGCGAAATAATCCCTTGACGCTTTTGATTGTTCCAGTGAAACCTCACACTTAACCTAGAGCAGCTTCACGTGAGCATGCTGGTCTGCAAGATAAGGTTCGACGACCATTCAATATTCTGCATCTTCTCGTTGTGGCTGTGGTTGTAGTCTATACTGACATTGTAGGTTACCGCCAGCAATTCCATGGCGACCATACCGGTGCTGTCTGTCGTGCCGATATTGTGCCAACTTCCCCCGCTGTGATATTTCACCACACCACCACTAACCCCAACGCCAACGCTGGATGCAGCACATTATGAGTGTCGGCGGAGAAGTGGTACTGCCGCTCAAGGAGGTTGGCGGGCCCGCGGGGATTTGAACCCCGGACCCCAGGCGTCTCCCACTTCCGACTGGAAGTGTTTAGAGGGCCTGTGCTTTTGACGCTTAATTCCCGTAAGCACTATCCAAACTGAGCTACGGGCCCAACCACGCCACACTACGTTTCATTTACGCTTAAAATCGTACGGTGACACCTAACTTATGCTGTTTACACAGCCCCTCCAGGTTTCAGCAACCGCTCCGAGAGGAAGACGAATAACTAGGAGCCACCCGCTGATTCTTCTATGCACTTCCGAGTCGCATACTAACCCCGACGGTGACCGACACCAGGAGTCGGGTGACCGCCACCCGCTGGTGCGAGCGATTTTGGTTACTGAAAGAACTTGTTGGCTTTCACGAGTTCGTCTATGCAGAGTGGGGTGACTACACCGGGGGTGTGGTGTACTCGCCGCCTTCCCATTAGACCGAATAGAGAATGTTTCCAAGCATGATAAGATAGGCCTTCAAATAAATCGATCAACGACTATTGCTCTAAAAGCTGGGAGGCTTCCTTTTCGAAGACTACCTTCTCACCACTCCTCGTGATTGGTCACATGGTCAACGACACGTTCGGCAACCTGCTCTCAGGCCTCCTCCCAGTTCTGACCGTGTTCTTCGACCTCTCATACCTCCTAGCCGGCCTCGTAGCGATGGTCTTCAACCTCACATCATCAATCCTACAACCTGTGCTCGGTCGTTGGTTCGACCGCACACAAACGACCTGGCTCCTAGAAGCCGGCCTAGCTTTGAATTGCGTCGGCATGAGCTTGGTGGGAATCGCACCCAACTACGTAATCCTCCTATTCCTTGTTGGAACCGCAGGGCTTGGCTCGGCCGCCTTCCACCCCCCAGCCTTCTCAACGGTGGTCAAGTCGAGTCATTCCTCGAGGGGCGGATCGATGGGCATCTTCCTATCGGGCGGTAACACAGGCTTCTTCCTCGGCCCAATTGTCGCTGGCGCTCTAGTGTCAAGTTTCGGCCTACCCGGAACACTCGTCCTACTGCCCATCGGACTCGCGGCCGCGGTCCTTCTGCTCAAAGTACGAAGATTCGGAAACGGAGACACACAGCTCCAAACGTCGGAGGCGAATCGACCGGCAAACAGACGTTTAGTGGCCTTGTTAGCGACAATCACAGCCCTTCGCTCAATCACAATCCAAACTGCCGTAACATTCCTACCACTCTATTTTGTGGCGAGGGGAGATTCAATTCTCCTCGCAACTGCTGTCGCGTCCGTCTGGCTGGGTGTTGGAGTCCTCGGTCAGTTAGGAGGGGGCTTCATCTCCGATCGAATCGGAAGACGACCCGTAATAGTGACTTCGCTCTTTGTTGGCACCGTACTGTTTTTCGGTTTCCTCATGACCGACGGCATCATATCCGTGATCCTTCTCGCCTTCTCAGGCGCACTCCTCTATGCGAGCTGGTCGGTGATCGTTGTAATGTCATCCGAAGCAGCCCCAAGCAACGTAGGAGCCGTCTCAGGATTCATGCTCGGCTTTTCCGTAGGGATTGGAGGGGTCGCAGCCTTAGGTTTCGGGGGCGTCGCCGATCTACTAGGACTGCATTCCGCGTTCCTGGCTTTCGCTGGCTTCGCCCTAGCTGGAGGAGTACTCGCTCTATTCCTTCCGAGACGGACAATGAATATTATTCAATGAAGATCATCTGATTGCCTGCATTCCACGAAGAAGAGGCTTCCCATGAGAAAAACGAAAATCAAGCAGAGAAAATTCACTGTTGTCCTTCGCGAGGAAGAGGAAGGCGGCTACTCTATTCGATGCCTTGAATTCCCGATCCCATCAGTGAGGGAGAAACCAAACAAGAAGCCCTGAAGAACATCAAGGAATTCAGGGCTACTTGGAGGCATTCCCCGAGGAAGCCAGCGCTGGTGGTTGTCTTAGTTGAAGGCCTCCACATCAAGCAGCTCCAGTCCCACGAGATTATCACCGTTTTCATAGAAGAAAATCGCTAGCCCATCTTTGGTGGCCTCGCCGTTCGGTTTCTCTACATGTTTGAACCTGACATACAAGTCGCTTCTGTGCCCAAAGTCCACTGCAACGACTTTCCTTGGCAGCTTCACACCGTATCTGGCTTCTACCTTGGCCAAGATCTTCTTCAAGTCAAGGTCTAGGATAGTTTCAGGGACGGTAATCCTCGATACCTCCTATTCTTTCTCTTTACATTCGTTAGGTAAGCGGTCCTTACAAAACCTTCGTGATTTGTCGGCTCATAGATAACAACAAGGAAATGGCTTTCATCAACACGCAGCAGCGCATGAACCCCCCCCACGTCCATTACTATAGGTCTCATCTGGATGAATCAAGGCGCTCGACAGAGGCTCTGCTCCTGAACCCACTTCTGGATGCCTGGCTCAAATATGCAACCAATCCTCCGAGAAGAGAACCACCGTTCTACCATCAAATGCCTTTACTGAAATCACGTGGTTCAAAGAGCCTACCACTATACTGACACCCTGTATTCGTCACAATGAGTTTCATTCAATGAAGATAGCTGGACGATAGGGTTCAGCCATCTTTGCTCTGCTCTTAGGATCGTAGAGACGATCGTCATCCTCGCTGTGGACTTCGACTTCAATCTTCAGCTCCTTCGCGAAGAATTGTTGCGCTTCAGTGAAGGTTTTGCGCTCGTCCAGCTCTCCAGCTTTCAGCCTTCGAGCGAGCAGTTCGCTGGGCATTGTGCGTGCTTGCTTGACGATTTTCCCAACGAATTTCGGCAGATCCTTTGGTGAGGGAGATTTTGCCGCGATCATATCCCTGATCAGTCCGTCCAAGGTTTCGGGTCGCGTGTCGGCTCGAGTTAGAGCTTCGTTGTAGACACGCCATTTCCATTTGGCCGCAGTGTAATAGTGCACTTTCTCCGGTGCCAATTTCGTGGTTGCGATTATGTCCTGAGTGTCCTCCAAGGTTTGTTTCACAAGCTCTTCCAACTCATCTGAGCTCGAATCCCGCTTTGATTCGTCAATCTTGGGCCACTCCGCTTCTGAGACAAAACCTCGTTCTCCCATCTTGTGCCAAGCCTCCTCACCCAGATGCGGAGAGAACGGGGTCAACAACAGGATCCAAGAGGACACAAACTCCTTCACCGTGGCGGCGTCAGGCTTTGCGGCTCGCCGTTCGTACCATCGCAGATCATTCCATAGATCGTAGATGGTGGAGGCTAACGCTGTACGAGTCTTCAGCTTCTCGATGCATTCGGAAATGAGCTTGGTTCTCGTGTAGATTCTACTCATCAACCAGCTTTCCAGGTGACCATTAGATACGCGCTCATTCAGTTTCGCAGCCTCCTCAACAAGGCGTAGAAATGCTTCCAGTCGGCTTTGCATGTCCCGTGCATTTCCGAAGCGCCAGTCTGGATCATCCATGCCTTCCGCAGCGAGCAGAACAGTGCAACGAAACGCGTCGGCTCCGTAGTCTTCGCAGGCTTTCCACAGTGGGACGAAGTTCCCCTGCGACTTATGCATGGGGCGTCCCTCAGCTTGCATGAAACCATTTACCCCAATTGACTTCGGCCAGAAACGTTCCTCAAACAGCGCTACATGGTGAAAGATAAAGAAGCTCAGGTGATTGCCGACGAGGTCCTTGCCTGAATTGCGTAAGTCAACTGGGTACCAGTAGAGGAACTCTTCACGTATTTTCTCGAGCAGGTCACGTTTCACGCCTGCCTGTTTGCTCACGTGCGCTACGTCCCCAACTCCGTAGAATACGTAATCGAAGACCTCAGACGACAGTTGATCCGCCTTTACCAATCCTGCATTAACGAACTTGCTAACCATGTAGTAGGCCATGTAAATGGTGGAGTCGCTGAGTGTCTCAACGATCCAGTCAGGGCTGAAGGGCAGCGGGGTTCCTAACCCTGTTTTGCGGGCGCACGGCCAATCCTGCAACCAATCTATGATTCCGTCGAACCAACCTCTGGCCTCGTCCGGGTAGAACGACATTTTCGATATGGCTTGATGAGCCAAGTTCTTCCAGTCTTGATCAGAATACTTCAGGAACCATTGGTCTTGCAGAACCTTAGCAACGCATTCGGTTGTGCATCGGCAGACGACCTTCTGGGGCAGCTCGTACAGGACGTCTACAATGCCCTTGCTCCTGAAATCGGCAACCAGCGACTGCTTAACATCTGCAACTTTCAGCTTGGAGTAGGGCCCGCACCCGTCCTTCAGAACTCCTCCATGAAATTCAGCTTTGTAAATCTCCTTCGTCGCTTCCTCCGCTCGATTATCGTTCTGATCTCGAATGCCCATCCGATCAACAATCTCGACTGCGGGGAACTCTCCAAATCCTTCAACGGAGATGATGGAGATCGGTTCTATGCTCATCACGTCCTGAGGCGGAATGGAAAATTTTTCCAGTACTGATGGATTCTTCTGCACATCACGCAGTGCTAGCCAGTCATAGGGTGCATGAGCCGGGACACTGTACACTAAACCAGAAGCGTTCTCCGTATTGACGAAGCTTCCTGGGAGAATCAGCAGATCCCTTCCTTGAACTAGGTCAACACATTTCTTCCCTACCAGCTCAGCTCCCTTCAAGGAGCGGACCACATTCACCTGCTTCAGCTGATTCCGAAGCTTCTCCGAACCAGTCTTGCTTACAATCCAGCGTTCGCCGTTCACATAGGCCTCCACGTAGTCGCCTTCAGGGTTTACCCAAAGGTTTGTGACCCCGTAGATCGTTTCAGGTCGGAATGTGGCACAAGGTAGAAACACGTCTCCCATTTTGAATTTCATGAGGATGAATTCTTCAGGCCTAACCCCTTCCCCTTCCAGCCTGTCCGCATCTCCAGTAGGACTCTCATCTTTCGGGCACCACACCACGGGATGCGTGCCCTTGATCACGTATCCCTTATCGCGTAACCGTAAATACTGCCAGACGACAAATCTACTGAAGGATTCGTTTAGCGAGCTTGTGTGGAATTCCCGTCGCCAATCGATGGTCATGCCCATCCGTTTTATGGCCTCGCGGTTTACCTCGGTGTAGTATTTCGCCATGTAGACTGGGTCAACGAATTTCTTCAGCTCCTCTTCTGGGACGCCGTCGACTTCTCTGATGGATCGTATGAAGTCTTGATCGCCCATTTTGATGCGTTCAGCTGAGCCCGCCACGGTTTTGCCGGTCCAATGCCATGCCCAAGGGTATAGTACGTTGTATCCTCGCATCCGCATGTAACGTGCGTAGACATCAATCCTGGCTGCGGTGAACCCGTTGCCTACGTGGAGTGGTCCGCTCATGTATGGGAAGGGGTATGTGACGAAGCATTTTGGTCGCTTTGGGTCAGGGTCGGATTCGAAGATCTTAGCCTTGGCCCATTCACCCTGCCACTTCTTGTCGATTTGCTTCCAGTCAATGGGCACTCGAGATCACTTTGTTACCATTGCTTTCAGTGCCGACTCGGAGTTCTTCAGGACGTCGTCAGCGGATTTGATGTTTGTTCCTCCACCTTGGCCGAAGTAGTCTTTGCCTCCGCCTCCACCACCAACAATTGAAGCGAGCTTCCTCGCCAAATTGCCAGCATGAACTCCATGGGCAATAGCTTCCTTCCCGGCTCCGACGAAGACCCTTGCAGAATCTTTGACGAGCAGTAGGACTGTCACCGCGTTCGGTTCCTGTCCAACGATGCTGTTGTTGAGTTCGACTATTTCGTTCTCTTCACCGCGAGTGTATTTGGCCTGACATAGCTTGACGTGGCCAACTGGTTTGGCTGTTTGAAGTAGCCGCTCTGCTTCTTTTTCCGCCCATTCTCTACCCAACTCCTCCAATCGCTTCGCAAGCTTCGTTCTTTCATCCACAAGCGTCTTCACGTACTGGTCAACTTTCTCAACCGGTGCTTCCATCGTGGCGGAGATGTCTCTGAGTTTTCTTTCCTGCTCTTGGAATGCGCGGAGTGCTTGAGTGCCGGCTGCGAAGACGATTCGCTCCACTCCATCCTGAATGCGTTCAGTGTGCAGGATCTTGATGGTTCCAATCTGTCCCGTCCGAGTACAGTGTGTTCCACCGCAGGCTTCAACGTCCCAGTCACCAATCTTGATTACTCGAAGCTCCCGTCCCGGAACCGCGCCCCCTTGGTACAATCTGTACCCGTAAGCCTGTTCCGCTTTCTCGCGCGGCAACCATTGAGATTCGACGGGAATGTCTTGCAGAGCGACATCTGTAGCTAGTCTTTCGATCTCCCTAGCCTGTTCATCGCTAATCCGCTCGTAATGGGATATGTCAATTCGGCTTGACTCGACACCTTTCTGAGCTCCAGCCTGCCACGCATGCTGACCCAGCACCCTCCTAGCCGCTCCCAAAATCAAGTGGGTTCCAGTGTGATGACGCATCAAACTCACTCGCCGATCCCACTCAATCGTGCCCCGAACGTTCTCTCCTACGCGAGGCGGTTTGCCTTGTATTTGATGGACAATGACGCGGCCTACCTTCTGTGTGTCGACAACCTTGAGGACGCCACTGCTCGTCTCCAGTTTTCCGATGTCGCCCGGCTGACCTCCACCTTCCGGATAGAAGCAAGTCTGATCTAGGACAACGAACTTGTCATCGACCACTCCGATAACCTTGCTCTGGCATTCTTTCTGGAATGGATCCTTGTAGTACAATGGGATAGTGTCGGGGAACCCTCTTACCTTATCCGTCAGAGAGGCTTCGGCCGTCGATTCGGTTTCCTCGGAAGCACGCTTACCGGACAGGTGTTTCTGCGCAACCAAACTGTAGAAGTTCCCTGGGGTATTCACTGTCACCCCTAACGGTTCAGTGATTTCTCGCACAATGTCTGGGACTATCCCCTGTGAGTCGTATAGCTCGACCAGCGTCTCCGAGGGAATCTCCTTCTGTCCCTTCGACTTCAAATCATTGGAGATTTTCTTGACCAAGTCGGAGCCGCGTTCAAGCGTCCTTACGTACTTGGATTCCTCTGATTTGATGGCTTCAGCTATCTCGCGCCGCATGTCTCTCAGTTGCGGAAAATCACTACCCCAGTACTCTACCTGCGCTTCCAGAATTTCTAGCATCCTGTTTTCAATTCCTAGCTGGCGCAGCATGCGGTACGTTCTTCGAATCAACAGGCGCGCCAAGTAGCCTTCCTCAACGTTTGACGGAACCACCCCCTCTGACAACAGGAACGCTATGACCTTCGTGTGATCGGCTACAGCCATCGCATTCTCAATTGGCACTAAGACCTTCTCAAGCTCCTGCCAATCCATGCTTAGAATATCGGCTACCCTCTTACGTGCGTCGACGCGACTCTCGTTACGTTCAATGTTCATGTAACTGGAATATGGAACGACTCGTGCGACCAGCTTCTCGTCATAGTTGACGTTCGCGAGGTTGAAGATCTTGTCCAGCACCGGTCCGTAGATTACTTCGAACGCACTAGGTTTGCCTTGGCTGAGCCACGCCCACCGTTCAATCCCATAACCTGTGTCAACGGTTCGAATTGGCAGTTTGATCAGTTGCTCGCCTTGGACCTTGTACTGCATGAAGACTAGGGTGGAGATTTCTAATCCAGCGGTTAGGCACTCGAGATCGGGTCCGGCGTTCCCACCTCCCGACCAGAAATGTTCCTTGTAAGATATCGACTCGGACTTTAGGCCCAAGTCCTCCGTAGCCAGTTGATGATGATAGCGAATCGTCTGATCCATCCAGTAAATTTCCTTGTCCGGATAGTTAAAGGCATGTGCGCCTCCCATCTCGAACATCAAGTCATGTCGCCCTAGGGTGGGACCAACATTGTCAATGTCCGTGAACCTGATTGAGGGTTGGCTGACGACGAGAGGATTGGCGGGAGGAGGAATCGCTCCTTCGGTGACGTAGGGTTGAAAATCGTAGATTGACGCACCAACCAGGAAGACGTCGTCGCGCCAGCGCGCCACTACGGGGTAAGGCTTGATCCTGGTGTGGCCATTCTTCTCAAAGAATGACAGAAAGAGTTCGCGCATGTCATGAACCGAATAGGGTCGCTTGGCAGGGGATTTGCCGATGAAGGAGTATTGGACGCAGGGGCTGTCTCCGCAATATTTCTCGTCCGGCTGCTGAGTCCAGAAGTAGCTCTTGCAGCACTCACACTGCTTGCGTACGAACCCGTTCTCTTTGAAGAACGGAACAGCGAACTCCTTCTCACCGATCTCCATCACGTCACCCTCCATCCCACATGATCTTCAATTACCATTAACTTGTCCTCCAGCCGACAGAGCAGAACGAGGTATCAGAAAGCTGTTTGCTCGCTCCTCTATCAGCGAGGTGCGAGCGCAAGGGCCTGAAGCAGAAGACTTGCGAACATATCGGCCCAACCCATTAGCTTACGGCTATTCTTCATGCAGCTGATTCTATTGAACCTTTCTCGCCCAAAGCCTCTCCACCAAGCACTTTTACCGTAAAGCCGCGAGCAGTCTTTGAGTACGTATGTATTTTCGATATACTGGTGTCAGAGTCCGTAACCTGCAGCGAGCTCTGCGCTTCTACACTCGTGTCATGGGCATGAAGGTGCACCTGAAAGGTAAGATGACACATGGTGGAATCTGGGTTGAACTCAAGAGCCCCGGCTCCACTCAAAGATTGGAACTAAACTATTATCCACCTGGCACAAGATATCATGAACCCTTCAGAGTAGGAAGCGAATTGGACCATCTAGCCTTCTGGGTGAAAGACGTTGACGCAACCTATGAGAAGCTACTTGGAAAAGGGGCCAAGAAGGGCATATCTCCATTTCCGCAAGGGAAGTATCGGTTCGCATTCGTGAAAGACCCTGAGGGGATCTGGATCGAATTGATCGGAAGAAACGCACAACGGTAGGATTGCCCGAATAATCCTTTTCTGTCTCGGCGGTTCCTCCTCTAGCAGAAAGATGCATTGACTGAAGCTTGGCGATGCAATTGACAAACAAGAGCGCCAGCCAACAAATCTCTTTTCGCAGAGCGGGGCATGATGAGGTCCCAATACTGCTGGCAATTGCGAACGAAGCCTATGCGAACTCTTACGAATTCACACCATTCACGGAAGAAGATCTAAGGTTGAATGAACCTGACCACATTACACTCGTGGCTCAGAGAGGCGATAAGGTCATAGGATTTGCGCTCATTGATTCGCACTCACACAGAGATGAAGCCGAGGCAGAGATCGAGTCACTCGCTGTCACGAAGCAGGCCGGGACAAGTGTTGAGAAGCTACTTGTATATGCCTGTGAGAAAACTGCCAAGGCAAAGTTCGTCACGTATTATCTCCCTCCTGAAGATGAGAAGATTGGTTGGCTGACGAAACGTGGTTATGTGATTGAATCTGGTTACTGCCATTTTGTGGCGTCCCTTGACCAACTGCCACCGCCTCCAACGGTCGAAGCAGATGTGAAGGGGTTTCGAGAGCGCAGCATGACGGATTCCGAGGAAGATGAAATCATCAACGTTGTAAACGCAGCTTACGGTCACGAGCGGCTAACGAAGCAGCATTTCGAAAGATGGCGGAAACAAGATCCGCTATTCAGCAACGAGTGGGTGCTCCTAGGAGTCCTCGAAGACAAGATTGTTAGTGTCGTATGCTCGCGCCAAGATATCGGGTACAATCAAACGCACGGAAAGCGGCGCGGATACCTCGGTCCAGCAGGGACTCTACCAGAGTTTCGTTCGAGGGGATTAAACAAGGCATTGAATTGGCATGCGATGAAGTTCCTTCGTGACAAAGGGATGAGTGAAGTATCATTGTATACCGCAGAGACGAACGAGCAGGTTCACAGATTGGCCAAGGATTTGGGCTATCAGCAACGATACGTCTGGAAACGCCTGAAGAAAACACTTGGCTGATAGACGCGCGGCACTTTCCTAACAACCATCGAATCGGCCTCCAACTGAAATTCCTGTGACGCCAGCATCATCTATAATTCAACAAGCGAATTGAAGGCGCTTAACGGATAGAAGACGTCATGCCATGAAGCTAAGAAAAGCAAAAGAAGACAAACCGAAGGTGAAGAAGAAGGAAAGAGAGGTTGTAACGGCCGTCAAGGGTGTCGCCTACGGGATGGCCCTGCACGGAAGGGTAACCTATGCATTGAGATTGCGAATGCACATGGAGAACCTCTTCATGCTCACCACAATGGGCGATATGCTCGGAGTACCCGTGCTTCCCCCATACTACAGTCTTAGACTTCTCCCATACGCCGTCCCATTCCTGAAAACCTGGAAGCAGACTCTGCTTCGCGATCGAGACATCACCGATTCTCTCTACTAGAGGCAAGACAGATGACCACAAACAAAAAACCACAAACAAATGGAGTCGACAACGAAGACAAGATCGCGGACGCAATAGGCAAAACTCCTGTTCTGGCCGGTGCAATTTCTATCGAATCCTTTGTCGCGGAACCGGGTTTGATTAAGCAAACCATGGGACCTGTGATGATGGCGATGGGAGAAATGGGTGGGGAGATTACGCCTCGCGCGAGAAAGATCCACACAGCTTTCGTTAATGCAGGCTTGAAGTGTGAGCTCTCAGACCGTATTCAGGAGATTCTTTGGAACAAGTTTCTCTTCATTTGTGCGACCGGAGGAGTGTGCAGTGTTACCCGAGCCTCGCTCGGTGAAGTGCTAGGTTTCGAGGCGACTAGGGAGCTCTATGTTTCGGTAATGAAGGAGGTTGCGGCTGTCGCCAGAGCCAAGGAAATCAACTTAGCCGCCGATCTGGTTTCACGAACCCTTGCTCAAGCAGACGGGATGAACAAGGCGACGAAGCCATCAATGCTACGTGACCTGGAACGCGGTAAGAGACTTGAGATAAACGCCCTAAATGGAGCAGTTTCGAGGTTTGGGAGTCAGCTATCTGTACCGACGCCGGTCAACGATTTCATTTACGCTTCTCTGAAACTTCAGGACCCCAAGGCTGGAGGTAGCACGCGTGGGTCAGGTATCGGTTAGCAACACAGCGATCTCGCGACGTCATTGTCATGTCATTTACGAATTAGGACAGTAATCTGAGTATGACTAATGAAAGATGTCATGAGCGGGATCCCCAAGTATGCGAGGAGAATAAGTTCGACGCTGCTTGCTTAGTCCTATGCTTTCATAGCGCAGCTCAAAGGTCCAGAAAGTGCTGGTTAGAGAAAGTCAGCATGACTCTACCTGAAAGCCCTTCCACAAGCAAATGAGAGTTCTAGGAGAGGTTTCAGCGATTCAGCCCTGAGTTCACCCATTAGGTAGACCCACGATTGGCTCTTGTCAACTGAGATTCTCTTCAAGAAATCTATCGAGTCGACCAGACAGGCTTCCACATCATTGTCTGAAAGAAATCCTCTCCCCCTGTCTATATCATCAGAATAAGCAACAAAGGCCTGACTCAGCTCCTCTCGAGCAAGCGGAGTCTCTTTGAAGTGCTCTCTTGCACGAAGTTTTCCGGCGTGTACCTTGCTGGCTCTGGGAACTACTTCGATGTTCACGCCAACTTCAGTCTTTGGAAAAGCCCAACAGACTACTCGATCGGTTTCTCGAGTCAGCAATGAAAGGGGATAGTGCATCAGGTTCTCTCTATCCGCAAGGCTTATCGCAATCTCAATCTTGGCAAGCCGATTTTCATCTTCGCCGAATTCGACAACAGACCGCAGACCACTGTGCCCGTATGGACGAAATCCGACGAACTTGCTTCTGGGTGACATGTGCTCTTTGATCATTCTTCCGTACGCAACGGCCAGCCGCCTGTTCCTGTAACTTCCAGCGAAATAGACGACTATGAACAGTAGGGCAAGCGCAGTTATTGCCGGCAGTTCATACGTCGCGGGTCACCTTGCGATCAGTGCATTGGCTCTCGCAGACAGTCACATGACCGATGTGTATTAGTTAACCTTATAACTGGTTCCGTGAACAATTGATGATCGCGTGAAAATGCATGGATTCTCTTATCACGATAGTGACTGCACTTATCCTCTATGCACTCGCCTACTTCGGCTATTCGAAATGGTTTCATCGAAAGATCATACAAGCGGATCCCAAGCGCATGACCCCAGCCCACACGTACATGGACGGGGTCGAGTTCTTCCCCACCAACCGGTACGTTCTCTTCGGTTTCCAATGGAAGAGCATAGCCGCCCTGGGCCCTGTGGTTGGTCCAATAATCGCAATACAGTGGGGCTGGCTGCCAGCACTCCTATGGATTTTCTTCGGGAACATTTTCATCGGGTGGATCCACGACTACACGAGCATCATGACATCAGTGAGATCTGAAGGAGCCTCTTTCGGACCGATAACCTACGAATTGATCTCGCCGAGAGCTAGAACAATACTTGTCAGCTACATAATCTTCTACTTGGTCTTGATACTTTCGTCATTCACGAACGTTGTAGCGACCACCTTCGCTTCTTTTCCAGTGAGTCCGATCCCCGTTCTCGTCGTGACAATAGTAGGAGTCCTCTCAGGTTATCTCATCTACAAGTTCAAGGTGAACATAGTCTACACCACAGTCCTCGCGATAGTTCTGATGGCAGTCGGAATATGGCTAGGAATGGTGTTTCCATTCAGCGTGCCTAAGGCATATGCGCTGGACTTCTGGATGTTCTGGACGCTCCTCTTCTGCTTCGTTGGTGCTGTTCTACCGATCTGGGTTTTCATACAGCCTATCAACTACCTTTCCTTCTACCTCGTCTATGGCGCAGTCATCGGAATGATGGGCGGCATATTCGCGGGCCAACCGGACTTTGCTCGTCTGGCGTTCACCGCGTTCTATGATCCGAAAGTGACGGCGACTGGTCCCTTGTGGCCTATGTTGTTCGTGACAATAGCTTGCGGGGCGATCTCTGGATGGCACAGCCTAATCGGATCCTCTGTCTCTTCAAAGCAACTTGACTCTGAGCCTGACGCTGTCTTCGTTGGAGGCGGCGCGATGTTTGCTGAGGGCGTGCTCGCTGTGATTGCTGTGATTACAGTGTCGATCCTGGCGCCTGCGGCTGTGAAGGGGTTGGCCCCGGCTGGGATATTCGTGGCAGGCGGGTCACAACTGTTGGGATTCCTAGGGTTGCCAGCCGACGTTGGGAAAGCTTGGGTGTCTGTCGTTGTCATCATCCTGGCGATAACAATCATGCACATTGCACTCAGAATCTCGCGCCTCGCCACTTCTGAACTGGCTGGACCCAGAGCTCGCGGATTGCTCAAGAAGCCCTACCTGAGCGCTTTCATCATCGCGGTGCTTGTCTACATCCTGACGAGTCCCCGTACCGGAGCAGCCTTTAGCTACATATGGGGGACTTTCGGGGGCGCAAACCAGCTCATGGCAGGGCTAGCACTGATGATAGCAACGCTGTGGCTCACGAGCAAGAACCGTCCGTCGGTATACACGGCGATCCCTATGGTATTCATGTTAGTCACAACGATCGCTGCGTTGGGATACCTTGCGTACACGGGAATGGTTCTCTACGTCGCTGATCCTACGAAGATAGGCGGGCTGATAGCGAGCATGATAAACGTCTTGTTATTGATCCTTGGGCTGTACATGTGCTACGAAGGAGCTAGAGCTTTCAGCAGGATAAGGGCGGGGATAAAGGCGAAGGCCACCACAGGCCCAGCCTGATCCCAAAACTCCCTCCTTTTTTTACCCTAACGCATCCGCAACGCATGATATCATGCTAACCCCTGTGACTTCAGTGTCGTAGAGTGGCACGTAACCCCTGATCAATCCTGGAAACTTCTTTTTTATCATGTCGATGTAGTAGTTCTGTTCTCTAATCTTGTTGACGAGGTACGGCGTTGTGTTTGTGAGATCAAATCGTTCTTCCGGAAGCACTTGGTTGACGATGACTCCTCCAGTGGGGATGTTGAAAGCTTGAACCCACCCGATGAACCTCTCTATGACCGCTATCGGAAGGGCTAGCGGCAACGTAACAAAGAAGAATGCTGTCTTTTCCGGATCTACGAGTAACTTCCTTCCCTGCTCGGTTGTGGCCCTCGTTGCAAGAAGGCTCGCTAATAGTGGATCTTTCTTGATCTCCTCAACAATCTTCTCTTTGCGGAAAGAGAGTTTTACGCGAGTTGAGAGCGCCTCTTCCCTACTTTTAACCATCTTCTGAAGCCAGAGATCGTACACCTTAGACATTCCGAGCAGTCTGAAAGTATGCGCGACTGGAGCAGTATCGAAGACATAGGCGTCGAACTCCCCCTTCAGTATTAGTCGCACAACATCTTCAAACATAGCTGACTCTTCGAAGGCCGGGTTAGTACTAGCGACATCTATGAAAGGTTCGGGATCGAGGGGAATGTCAGCGTACTTCAAGAACGTCAGGATCTTCTCTCTGATATCTTTCTTGTAGTTTCCGACAGTTTCAGAAACATCTATTTCCATAGCGCTTAGCCTCTCGGTGCCATCAATGTGCTGAATACCCTTCCCCAAAATGTCTTGCCCGAAGGCGCTCGACAAACTGTGCACAGGGTTCGTAGAAGAGATCAGGGTATTCTTTCCAATCCTCTCGGAGAGATTGTATGCGACGCCGGCTGCCACTATCGTTTTGCCCACTCCGCCTTTGCCACCGAAGAACAGATACCTCAGCTGAGGGTTTGAGGTTAGAAACTCGCTAAGCTTCATAGGGCGCGACACCTACTTGAAGAGCGTCTTTGCCACGGTCGAGATCATGCCTAAGCCTTTGGGCTCTCTGTCATACATGGGGATCATCCCGCGTACCAGCGGGCCAAACTCTTCCTGAATCGTCTTCAGATACTTCTGCTGCATCATGATTCTATTCTTCAGAAATGCTGGTACGTTCTCTTGCCGCAGTAAGTCGGCATCGTAAACCTGATTCACCAACACCCCGCTCAGGTCTATCTTGAAGGTTTGGATCATTTCGAGTGCCTTCCTAGTATCAAGTATGGGCATCAACTCGGGTATGAGAACATAGAAGAAAGCCGTGTGCTCTCTGTCTCTCAGCATGTTGCTAACGAAGTCTAGCCTGGATCTGATGAATTCGAGTTCCTCCAACATTTGATCCTCCTGCGCGAGCCCGCCCTTCTTACCAAGAACAGAAGCAACATCCCCATATTCTCCGGCCTTCTTTCGCATTTCAACTATCTTATTCACCCATGCATCCAGCATCTCGGCCATTCCGAGGAATCTGACGGCATGACCATGAGGCATCATGTCGAAGATGTAATAGTCGTAGTTTCCGCTATTCATGAGTTCAACCATTGCGTCAAAGCAGGCGCATTCCGCCATAGCGGGTTCCGCTCCTGAAGACTTGATGTATTCCTCCACTTCTTCGGGTATCTCGGATATGCCATACATCTGCCTGATCTTCTCTCTAATTTCGTTTTGGTATTGAGCTATGCGTTTGTCGGCGTCGATCTCCAGAACAAAGAGGTTCGGGGATAGTTCGACCTCTCCTTTACCAAAGACGTTTGTCTCAAAAATGTCGGTTAGGCTGGCTTGTGGGTCAGTGGAGAAGATCACAACCCTCTTTCCCCTGCTGGCTAACCAGTGACCTGTGGCGGCGGACAACGTGGTCTTGCCAAGTCCACCTTTTCCGCCGAACAGAATGTATTTCAACCCAGGATTGGAGGTCACATACTCCTTTATGGAAACTGAACTCGACATGCATGCTCACAACTAGAAAACAGTGTCAGTGATATCACGCTCTCGAAGTAGAGTCCGTTTCCAAGTCTTCACGTGAGGAACAGCATAGGGGAGTAGCCTGAGACTGTAGTATGGGGGAAGCACTGGAACGCCAAGCATGTCACCCATCGTGATGAGCATGAAGAGATTTTCGAGGTACATTCTCGTTTTGAGCGCGTAGGTGACCATTCCATGCATTGCCATCCCATAGACTAGGCCCTTCGCCGCCTTCTTCAGCTCGCTTTCACTCTTCTCTTGCTTTTTCTCTTCTTTCTTGTTTGTCAAGATGGATCTGCTAGCTCTAGCCCAGATAATAGGGAAGTTACTTTAAGTGTTTCTGTGCGGCGTGCGCGCTGAGCTAGCTACCCACATGTGTCCCTCTAATATGAAAGATGCGAATAGTCGCGGAAGATTGGGAGAGGGGCATGATTGGATCGTGTGCTGCGTCGAAGAAGATGGATTATCCGTAGACGACTGGAAGGTTGGAAGATCAAGGACATCGCAGATGCGCTGCGGTTAAGCGAGAAGACTGTTGATCGATGGTGGAGCGTCTACAGGAAAGAGAGGTGGGAGGGTCTACGCGTCAAATCCAGAAGACCCCACCGATACTACAAGACGCCGGAATCAACGGTGAACCTCATCCTGGAACTGAGACGCAGCAGACATTGGGGACCGAACAAGATCGAGGGTTACCTGTGAAACTACAGAGTTCAGGGAATCACGCCCGTCAGCCACAGAACCATTCATCGAATCCTCGTCAAGGCTGGCTTGAACAATCCAATCTCCACGCCCAGAAGGGTTTGGGGTAAGCGTAGGTTCGAACGGGAGCATAGCAACAGCCTCTGGCAGGCAGACTTCAAACTCACAAGCCAAGATGAATGGATGATCAGCTTCCTGGATGATCATTCACGCTTCATTCCAGGTTCGAGGATTCATGATAACCCGACGGCGGAGCATGCGATCAGGCTTCTGGAGGAATCCGTGAGGCAGTACGGTAAACCAGAACAGATCCTCACCGACAGGGGGACACAATTCTATCCGGCACGAGGCGGCCGGTCGGAGTTCACGGAGTTCTGCAGTGGAAACGGGATTGAGCATATTGTCGCAAGTGTGCGGAGGCCGTCTACGATCGGTAAGATTGAGGCGTTCCATAAGGCGTACGTCTGCGAGGCCTGGATGTTTCCAACGCATGAGAGCTTTGTGAGTTACTGGAATTATGAGCGTCCACATCAGGGAATCGGTTATCTCTATCCGGCTGACATATACTTCAGGGACACATCTGGGTAGTTAGAACAGTGCGGCGTGCGCGCTCTAACCTAGTCTTTCTACGAGGTCTCTTTCCTTGAGGAAATAACGTTTCCACGGATTGAGCCGATGAGTCCAGTAGGGAAGCAGTCTGAGACGATAGTACGAAGAAATGGGATAGCCGAGCATGTCGCCGACCGTGACAAGCATAAGAGCGTATTCGGCGCGCCCCCTTTGCACGATGGTATCACTAACTAGGCCATATAGCATAGCGCCATACAAGAAGCTCTTGATGCCTTCAGTAATTTGGTGAACTCTCCCGCCAGATCCGGTCATGATGTTCTCAACTAGCAACAATCGACAGCTTCCTATATAGATTTGGAGGAAGCTAGCGTCTGCCAGAGCGAAGATATCACCTAGATGCCACGATGCCACCACACAATCAGATTATTGATATCGACTTCAGAACTTAGAGTCGTGGAGAAGCAACTGAGAAAGTTTCAATCGCAGGCAAGAGTTTCGCTTCTTGAAACACCCTGCGCCGATCAGAGGTGAGGCTTCTCCACTAGTTCTTGCGCTGTCTTTCGAGTTCCGCTTCCAAGATGGCCTTCAGTTTCGGATAATCTGGGACATCTTCCTGTATCCTTCTTCCATTCAATATGAATGCGATGTTGGGCTTCAACCGATATCTCAACGACTTCCAGATCCCCGTCAGCGACGTCGTGCTGAAGACCTCAACATGAACCGTTCCAGGGAAATCTTCGAGTATGTTGCAGACGGTTTCAGAGATCCGATGATTTTCCTCCACTAGGCTAGTTGGGTACTCTTCAAGTTCGGCCCTCTTCAAATCAATCTTCACGCACTTAACAAGAAAGTCGCAATGAGTGCAATGACCAAAGATAGTGGGCAGCAGACAGACTATCTCGATCCGCATTGGTCCGTCTGGACCTCGCATGTCTTTTCCATCCAAGATGGGTCGCTGAGAGGATAAGCGTTACCTTCGATCGAGCAGGTCTGCGTTTCTGTTTTATACTACGAGCCCAAATCAATCTGAATCCAGAGCGGGGATGATTTCCTACGGGTAGGATCGGGTTCGGTGTGTGGTCTAACATG